>ENA-OQOA01000828-OQOA01000828.1-human-gut-metagenome-genome-assembly--contig:-NODE-828-length-11325-cov-3.100286_pt1 | contig 11325 bp, 7 predicted proteins | sample MGYA00242633_ERZ504888 | MGnify/ENA primary metagenome ERZ504888 (study PRJEB26092, sample SAMD00036372) | human gut metagenome | host: Homo sapiens | study: EMG produced TPA metagenomics assembly of... | reverse complement strand
GCATAATATAGGAGTAAAAGGAATCAAAGTAGACTTCTTCGGAGGTGACAAGCAGGAAACCATGCGTCTGTACGAAGCCATCCTGAGCGATGCGGATGATCATGGACTGATGGTCATTTTCCACGGCTGTACCCTTCCCTCGCGGATGGGAGCGTATGTATCCTAATTATGTAGGAAGTCGAAGCCGTGCTCGCATCGGAAAACCTGATTTTCCAACAACATTTTTGCGATGAAGAAGCATTTAATGCCTGTCTACATCCATTTATCCGCAACACCATCGGTTGCATGGAGTTTGGTGGCACATTCCTCAACAAACGCCTCAACCGCAACAATGACGGCGGAAGCATACGCAAGACCACTGATGTATTCCAACTGGCAACAGCCGTTTTATTCCAAAATCCTATTCAGAATTTTGCGTTGGCGCCTAATAACCTGACCGATGCCCCTCAAGTTTGTTTGGATTTCATGAAGCAAGTTCCCACCACATGGGACGAAACAAGATTCATTGACGGCTATCCGGGCAAATACGTAGTACTGGCACGCCGGCATGCCGATCAATGGTATATAGCCGGAATCAATGCACAAAAAGAACCGCTGAAATTAAAGTTGAACCTTCCCATGTGTACTAAAGGAGATAAAGTGATGCTTTATCAGGACGATAAAAAACTAAATCCTCACGCTGAAGAGATAACATTAAAAAGGAATGATGAAGTCAGCATTACGATGCAGGCGGAAGGAGGATTTTTACTTGTGAAATAATTCCTTTCAGAGAATTGTATTTTATCCCTCATGTAGCCGGACAGTCCTTCATCAGGTTGTCCGGCTACATGATTTTTTATAAAAAAGCCTTCTCCTGAGCCTATCTCACCGCCTCCAAAAGACATAAACTATAAGCGAAATAAATACATTTTTTCCCATTATTCATTCGTCCACCCTATAAAACCGTTTGTCCACCCCTGTTTACGGCATAAATTTTACTTTGTCATGCAATCGGTACTCAACTTTCGGAAGAGACCCCTGCTTTTAAAATTAATCCTAATCTTAAATATTATGAAGAATAGCTCCAGCATATTTATAAACTCTGTGGTTTGTCTACCTAGAGTATTCAACATTGGATTGTACAATAATCCAACATCTCAATTCAATATATCAGCAACAATTTAATCTACTAATTTAATACTTAAAAAAATGAGGAAACATTTATTATTTTCCGTAATGCTTAGTCTGTGTGCTATGGGTGGCATGATGGTGTATTCCACACCTGTTATGGCTACCATGGCGCAATCTCCGACTATCAAGGTTCGCGGTCAAGTTATCGATGAACAAGGTGAACCCCTCACAGGAGCTACCGTCAGAATCAAAGACGGACAAGGCGGAACCATTACCGATGTGGACGGAAACTTCCAATTGGAGGTTGCCGGTAACGCTATCCTTTCGATAAGCTATGTAGGCTACAAGGATCGTGAAGTAGCTGTTCGCAACCGCGCCATCATTGAATCCATCCAATTGCAACCCGACAATCAGATGCTTGAGCAAGTAGTTGTCATCGGTTATGGTACACAGAAGAAATCCGACTTGACTGGTTCCGTAGCCGTAGTAGATGCGGAAGCCCTGAAACAGACATCCCATTCCAATATCTCCACCATGCTAGAAGGTAAAGTATCAGGCGTACAAGTCACCTCCGACGGACAACCCGGTGCCGACCCTACTGTCCGCATCCGTGGTGTCGGATCTTTCGGTGACACTTCTCCTCTTTATGTTATCGATGGTGTTCCTATGGGTACCTCCATCCGCGATTTCTCTTCAAACGATATTGAAACCATCCAAATCCTAAAGGACGCATCAGCCGCTGCCATCTACGGTTCGCGCGCCGCCAACGGTGTGGTCATCATCACTACCAAACGCGGTCAGAAAGACCAACCGCTGAAAGTAGACTACAATGGCTACGTGGGTATGGACTATATCCCCAGTAATGTCTATGATGTAATGGATGCCGACCAATACAGCCAATACATCGGTCAGGCATGTACCAACTCCAACACTCCGCTGCCCGGCGGTTACAAGCTGGACAGTACCACCGGAAAATATCATTTCCAGGACAACACCAATACCAACTGGTTTAAAGAAGTATTCAAAACAGGTATCCGTCAGAATCACAATGTGAATCTCTCCGGTGGCGGCGCCCACAACACCTATAATGTTTCATTAGACTACTACAACCAGAAAGGAACACTGGAAGGCGCCGGTCCTAACTATGAACGTTACACGGCACGTGTCAACAACACGATGGACACCAAATTCATCAAGTTCCATACCAGCCTTGTCTACTCTCACTCCGATCAAGACAACATGGGGTTGTCAAACGCTTCCGAATACGTTCAAGGTCTGTATGGCGACGTAACCAATGTGCTGCGTGGTACTTTGCTGATGCAGCCCACCATCAAAGCCTATGACAACTCTACTTGGGTACTTGACAATCTGGTAGGTATCGCCAATAACTTCAACTATGACTCTTACGGCTATGGTGTTTACTACGATACTGTACATGGTGACATTTCGGCTTCCAACCCCTTGCTGGTCAACAATCTGCTGAAGCGCAACACCCGCGTGGACCGCTTCGTAGGAACAGCTTCTGCCGATGTGGATCTCCTGAAGATGATTGGCGTTGACAGCAAGAATCACAAGCTCAACTATAAAGTCAATCTCTCTTACAGCAAAACCCATTGCAAGGACTTCACCTGGATTCCCGCATGGGTACAGAGCAATCGTGTCTATCTGGCCAAGAGCAACGAACGCCTCACTAAGGCTAGCCGTTCTTATGCCGATGCTTTGATTGAAAACGTGCTGACTTATGATGCTACCGTCGGCAAACACCATTTTAACCTGGTAGCCGGCCAGACTTACGAAGAAGAAAACACCGACCTGTTGACAGGCTGGGGCGTCAACTTCACCGAGCCTTACTTCCTGCAACTTCAGAATGCCGCCAACACTTATGCCGAAAGCTTCGAATACAAACACACCATCCTCTCTTACATCGGGCGTATCAACTACAACTACGATGACCGTTACCTGTTCTCGGCAACCGTGCGCCGCGACGGCAGTTCCCGCTTGTCCAAGAATATCCGTTGGGGTACTTTCCCCTCCGTATCTTTAGGATGGCGTTTTGACAAGGAAACTTTTTTCCCCTTCAACAGAAACATTGTCAACATGTTCAAGGTACGCGCCAGCTATGGTGAACTCGGTAACGAAAACATCGGTGAATACATGTATCAGGCTGTAATGGCACGTAACAACATGACTTATAGCTTTGGTAACACACCCATCACCGGTTCTGCCATTTCTACTTTCGTAGACAATAACCTTTCTTGGGAAAAGAAGAAAAGCTACAACGTAGGTATCGACCTCGCCTTCTTCAACAACCGTTTGGAATTCACCGCTGAATGGTACAAGAATACCAGTGAAGACCTGCTGTATGCCGTTCCAGTTCCTGAGCAAGCCGGTGTATCCAACACCACTGTAACGATGAATGCCGCCTCGATGAATAACTCAGGTTTTGAATTTACGACTACCTACCGCAACCGCGACCACGACTTCAAATATGAAGTGTCAGCCAACTTGAGCACCATCCGTAACCGCGTAACCTCATTGGGCTTCGGTACCGATTCATATATATCCGGTGCCTACATCACCAACGTAGGTGAAGAAATCGGTAAGTTCTACGGATGGGTTTATGACGGCATCGCCCGCACACAAGCCGACCTGGACAACCATGCCACACAAGAAGGTGCCCAGATTGGTGACTGCCTCTATAAGGACGTAAGCGGTCCCGACGGAAAGCCCGATGGAAAGGTGGATGCCTATGACCAAGTAGTACTGGGCAGCGGTATGCCTAAGATCAACTTCGGTTTGAACGCCCGCTTTGAATACAAACGTTTCGATCTGAGCATCGCTACGTTCGGTGCACTCAACTATCACGTAAGCGATGATATCCACAACTCTCTGAACTCCTGCTACGGCTGGGGCAACAAAGATGTAGCCATGCTTGACGCGAACCGTTTCAGTGAAGACGGCAGTACCTATCTTTCCAACGTGCCACGTACCTATGTTACCAACAGTGCCAGCTTGGCCTGGAACGATCTCTTCAGCGACCGCAAAATTCAGAACGCAGCTTATTGGAAAATTGCCAATATAGAATTGGGCTACAACTTCCCCAACGAATGGTTTGGCAAATACATATCCGACGTACGTCTCTATGTGTCAGCACAGAACTTACACACATTCACCGGGTACAAAGGTTATAATGTAGACTATGCAGGAGGTACATTCACACCGGGATATAACTTCTGTTCTTATCCTACCGCACGTACCTTCATGTGTGGTGTTCATTTCACTTTCTAATCACTAAAAACATAACAATATGAAACTCAATAAATATGCATTGGCTCTCATTTTGGGATTAGGCACATTGGCTTCTTGCAATGATAATTTGGAGCTGCTGAATCCCAACCAGCAAACCTCAAACACATTCGGCTTCAATGCCGATGATTTGGAAGAGAGCGTTATTGCCGCCTATAACCATATCCGTATGGAAGGTTCTTACGCCCGTGTAGGCTACACCATCGACGTGTGTCGTGGTGATGAAGCATGGAACTCATCACAAGTATGGTATCTGCCTTTCGATGACCTGAATGCGGAAGTAACCTCGGACATCACGTGGTGGCCCTGGCGCGAATGGTACTATACCATTAATGTATGTAATTTTGCCATTTCCCGTTGCGATGAAGACAACAGCCAGCTTTCCGAGAAAATGAAACGCATCAAAGGACAAGTACTCTTCCTGCGTGGCCTGTCATACTACAATCTGGTTGGTTATTACCAGAACCCACCCCTCATCACAGATTATGCTACCTATTCTTCATTGGATGGACTTTATACCGGCAACAGCACATACAATGCCGTACTCGACCAAGTGGAAAGTGATTTCAAAGAGCCATGGAATTGTTACCCTCACGAGATCAAGGTGGTGAATGGGAAAAAGGACGTGCCACCTGCGGTGCTGCAGCCGGCTACTATGCCCGTGCGCTCATGACACGCCATAAATTCAAAGATGCCCTTACTGTGCTGAAAGACATTATCGGCAAGAAATATGGTACTTATGAACTGATGGATAACTATGGCGACAACTTTCGTGAAGGTCCTGCCTATGAGAACAACAAAGAAAGCCTTTTCGAAGTGCAATTCCTCGACTTGGAATCACAAGGAACCGATGACGAGTGGACTCCGGTGAACACCAGTCCGAATGCCACCCAAGGTTCGGCCATCGAGAGTAACTTCGCTCCCGGCAATTATGGTGGTTGGGCAGACATCTCGGCTTCCCCGTGGCTCTACCATCTCTTCAAAGCTGAACGTACAACTGACGGGAAACTCGACCCACGTCTGTACTGGACCATCGGTACTTATGAATCCGACTGGGAAGATTTCGAGTTCGGTAATGTAGCTTATACGAACAAGCTTACAGCCACTGACAACATCGTAACCAACAACACATACGGTGGTCTGCCCATCGCCAAGTTCACAAACCTTCGTACCGGTCTCTATAGCACGGTTATTACAGGTTTGCACGATGGAATCAACTTGCGTCTGATGCGTTACTCCGATGTGCTGCTCCGCGCCGCCGAATGTGAAAACGAAGTCAACGGCCCCACACAACAGGCCATCGACTGGATTAACGAAGTGCGCAACCGTGCTGACTTGCCCGACCTTGAACTGGCTGACTTCCCTACAGCCGACAAACTCTTCGAGCAGATTGCCAATGTGGAGCGTCCGAAGGAATTCGGGTGCGAGTTCGGACGCGGATTCGACCTTATCCGCTGGGGATTCTTCTATAAAAATGACCGTTTGCAACAACTCAAGGAACACAGCGTCGTACGCCGTTCTTTAATCGGAACCAAGGACCCTGTAAACTACAACGATATCGCAACCGATCCCGAACTGAAAAGTTCTTTCGACACTTACTTACCCGGACACGAATTCCTGCCCATCGTACAGCAGTTGTTGAACAAGAACCCCAATTTGAGTGGTAACTCCGCGAACTTCAGCACAGACAACTCTACTTATTTCAGTGAAAATGGATGGACAGTTCGTCCGGTTGTTGACTTAAGCAAATAAACAAACCTATTAAAATTTAAGACAATGAGAATACTCAGAAAATTAGTATACGTTTGCTGTTCCATCACCTTGGGGTTGATGGCATTGTCAAGCTGCGAGGGTGGCGAGTTATATGATGTAAACGCCCCTGACTGGATCTCCGAGAAAGTGGACTCTATAGCAGATTCAAAGAAAGAGCCGGAAGAAGAAGTACTGGAAGGTATGCAGGAAGATGTCTACTCCTTCGGTAACACAGACTACACCTCCGGTTTCTGGACAGCTTTCTCCAAGTATTACGTCGTGCCCGACGGGCAGAAATGGCATGGGGTGTTCAATCTCAACATCAATCCCGCCGACAATACCTATTATAAAAACTTCGCCCTCGTCATTACCAACGATACAGACCGTGGAGGAGAAGGATATACGGAATATGGTGCTTATCGTTTTGACACTACAAACGATACTTTGACCTATAACTCCCAATGGGGTTCCCATCTTTTTTTCAAATACACATCCAGCACGCTGATGCTGTCACCCGTTGATAATCTGGACGAAACTGTACAGAAATTGGGCGGCAAAGTGACACTCACCGTAGACCGAACCAGTGAAAATGCCTTCTCTATCAAAATCCAGAACGCCTCGGCAACCAAAACCTACAAACAGCCGTACAAGTTACCCAATCTGAATATAGACAAGAGCAATACCAACATCCGCTGTTTCCTAGTACCTGAAGGCTCTTATATCAACTTCTTACAATCAAACATCATTCCTATCGGTGGCCTTACTTCTGCCGAGGACAAGAATCCGCTCTCGATGGTACTGCAAAATGTACCCGATCAGGTCAATGCCGGCACTTCACTCGAAGAAGCCGTGGTCGGTATTACTGCCGTCGTCAGCTTCGAAGAAGGGGTGACTAAGACCGTAACCGCCGAAGAACTCCAGTTCACCGCCATCCCCAATATGGAAGAACTGGGTACGAAGACACTAGTAGCCATCTATAACAAGACCTTCAAGGGTGAGAATTGCAACTTGCCGGTGGTAGCCAATGCTACGTTTGAAGTAGTGGAAAAGATTGTATCCATCCAAGTGACGGCTCAACCTACACATACACAATATTACTATTATACTTCGGCTGCAACCGAAGCGATGACGGATCGTACGCTGGCATTCCTTCCGGAAGGATTGAAAGTAACGGCTACTTATGCCGACGGAAGCACCCAAATTATTGACAACACAAACTCAGTTTCTCTGCCATTGTCGCCAAAGCCGGTACACAGACCGTAACCATTACTGCCGATGAAGCTACCGCTACCGTAGCAGTTAAAGTGGCCGAATCAACAGTTTCCACTGTCAGCAACTCTGCAGACATTCTGGGAACCGAAGACAATACAACGGAGTGGTGGACTGTCTTTTCTGACAATTTCAACGTGCCGACCGGTGAAACTAAGTCCATCAGCTTCACCAATTACACCAGCCTGGCTAATAACTGGAGCAACTTCGCTGTCGTTCTCCGCAAAGCCGATCTTGCCGAATATGCAGTGGTACGCGCCGACAACTATGGATGGGGTGCAGGATACGATGGAAATGCCAGCCTCGTTCACAACGGTACACAAGGCGACTGGGCTACTTGGCTTGCCGATATGAACGGAGCCAAAGTCACCGTCTACGTGACCAATTGCGGCAATGGTACAACCGACATTCAGGCGGTAATGGAAGGCACTTCAGGTACCTCCTATGCCCAATACTATTTAGGGATCAACAAAGTAGATATGAACGACTTGAACTTCGCTTTAACGATTGAAGGCGGACATCTCGTCTTCTAAGCCGAATCAGTAATCACACAAACCATGCCGTTTTCCTCAGGAACCAGAAGAAGCGGCATGGCCTTTAAACTATCAACAGATGAAAAACTATTATCCCTGTGGATGTTCTTACCAATATTCCTTGTTTTAGCCGCTTGTTCTGACAACAGCGAAGATATAGACCGCTATTATGCAACTGTAAGTACTCCGAAAGTAACTACAACCACACCCACCTCATTGACCGTCACCGCGTCGGTTACGGGTGATCTGAACCAAATAGTCAAGAAAGGCTTCTGTTACAGTACAGCAACTTCCACACCGACTATCAAAGACCATGTGGTGAATGCCGATGAGAATTTCAGCGCCACCCTCTCAACCTTGACCACCGGTACCTCTTACTATATCCGTGCATACGTCTACTGTGACAGCCGCTATGTCTATTCTGAGGTGATCACGGCCACCACAGAAAGCTTAAGCTTAGACGATGAACTCAAGAATTATGTGGCCCCCACCTACGCCGATGACTATACCTCGATAAGTGACTGGAGCAAACGCTCTCAATGGAATCTTGCCAACGTACACGACCCCTCGGTGGTATTGGCCGAAGATGGTTATTATTACATGTATCAGACAGATGCTTTCCCTAATGGAAACGCCCACACGGCAGGCGGGCACTTCCACAGTCGTCGTTCCAAAGACCTTGTCAACTGGGAATACCTCGGCGGTACAATGAAGAACCTGCCCGAATGGGTAGTACCTAAGCTCAATGAAATACGCAAGAAATGGGACTTGCCGAAGTTAACCCTAATATTAATGACTTCGGCTATTGGGCTCCCGTAGTACGCAAGGTAAAGAACGGCCTCTATCGCATGTACTATTCCATCGTCTGCCCTGGCACACTCAACGGTGCCAACACCTGGTCGGAGCGCGCCTTCATCGGCCTGATGGAAAACAACGACCCCGCCAACAACAACGGCTGGGTGGACAAAGGCTACGTCATCACCAATGCTTCTGACAAAGGACTTAACTTCAACATAAAGCCAAATGACTGGGCCAATTGCTACTACAAATGGAATGCCATCGACCCCTCTTACATCATCACGCCCGAAGGCGAACACTGGTTGGTCTACGGTTCATGGCATAGCGGCATAGCTGCTCTCAAACTCAATGGCGAGACAGGCAAGCCTGCCGAAACTTTGGGCCAGCCTTGGGCTACAGGCCAAGCACCTGCTGAGTATGGTCAGTTAATCGCCACCCGCCAGACAGGTAACCGCTGGCAAGCCAGTGAAGGTCCAGAAATTATTTACCGTGATGGCTACTACTACCTCTTCCTGGCCTACGACGCCCTTGACGTGCCCTACAACACCCGTGTAGTCCGTTCGAAGAGCATCACTGGTCCCTACGTAGGCATTGACGGCAAAGACGTGACCGCCGGTGCCGATGCACTGCCCATAGTGACCCATCCCTATAAATTCAGCAAAGGCTACGGCTGGGTAGGCATCGCCCACTGTGCTATCTTCGATGATGGCAAAGACAACTGGTTCTACGTCTCACAAGGTCGCATGCCTAAGGATGTTCCGGGCATCAACGCCAGTAACGCCATCATGATGGGACATCTACGCAGCATCCGCTGGACGAAAAACGGTTGGCCTCTCGTAATGCCCGAACGTTACGGAGCCGTTCCCAAAGTAGCCATCACCGAAGAAGAATTGCCCGGCAATTGGGAACACATCGACCTTACATACAAATATGGAGAGCAGAGAACTTCAGCAACAATGACCCTCGCCGCCGACCACACTATCACCGAAGGTACCTGGAAAGGCAGTATGTGGAGCTATGACGCCGGCCAACAGATTCTGACTGTTAACGGAGTGGAACTTTATCTGCAACGTGAAACCGATTGGGAAGCCAATCCACGTACCCATACCATCGTCTATGCCGGCTATGCCAACAACAAGACGTATTGGGGAAAGAAATCCAAATAACATTCCCGCTCCCGCACGCAAACTTCATATAGAAACAGGACCACTGCCCCTCAAAACAACACCAATGTTTATGGGGCAGTGGTCCTGTTTTACAAGTCAATAGCAGAAATTAAAGATCATTAAACAGATACAAGAGAAACCTATTTCATGAAAAGGAAAAAGAGTTAGGTTCCCTAATCTCCATACAAAAAATCATTATTTTGTTCTTTTACGTTCAAAGACAACCTTTTATCCTAATTCTTACTTTTATTTATCACCATAAATCTCTATTCCTTAAACCAACAAACATCATTTGTAGACAAGCAGAGGACACCAGCATCAGATTTTTTGTTAATTATTAGCCAAATACACACTTTTAATTTATAACTTTGCAATTCTAATAGAATGAATTATGGAAAATAAACTAACCATTTACAATACATTAAGCCGTCAAAAGGAACTTTTCGTTCCCTTGCATGCCCCTCATGTAGGTATGTATGTATGCGGTCCTACCGTATATGGCGACGCCCATTTAGGACACGCACGTCCCGCCATCACGTTCGATATCCTGTTCCGTTATCTTACCCATCTGGGATACAAGGTACGTTATGTCCGTAACATTACCGATGTCGGTCATCTGGAACACGATGCAGACGAAGGTGAAGATAAAATCGCCAAAAAGGCCCGTTTGGAACAATTGGAACCCATGGAAGTAGTACAATATTACCTCAATCGCTACCACAAGGCAATGGAAGCCTTGAATGTACTTCCACCCAGTATCGAGCCACATGCATCAGGTCATATCATTGAACAGATAGAGCTGGTAGAAGAAATTCTGAAAAACGGCTATGCTTATGAAAGTGAAGGTTCCGTTTATTTCGATGTAGCAAAATACAACAAAGACCATCATTACGGCAAACTGTCCGGCCGTAACCTGGACGATGTGCTGAACACCACCCGCGAACTGGACGGTCAAAGCGAGAAGCGTAATCCTGCCGATTTCGCTCTGTGGAAATGTGCACAACCCGAACATATCATGCGCTGGCCAAGCCCGTGGAGTAACGGTTTTCCCGGTTGGCATTGTGAATGTACCGCAATGGGCAAAAAATATTTGGGCGAGCATTTCGATATTCATGGAGGGGGAATGGACTTAATTTTCCCACACCACGAATGTGAGATCGCACAAAGCGTGGCTTCACAAGGAGATGACATGGTTCACTATTGGATGCACAACAACATGATTACCATTAATGGGCAGAAGATGGGAAAATCATACGGCAACTTTATTAACTTGGATGAGTTCTTTCACGGTACTCACAAGTTACTGACACAAGCCTACAGCCCCATGACCATCCGTTTCTTCATCCTTCAGGCACATTACCGCAGTACAGTGGACTTCAGTAACGAAGCAT
>ENA-OQOA01000827-OQOA01000827.1-human-gut-metagenome-genome-assembly--contig:-NODE-827-length-11407-cov-3.241135_pt1 | contig 11407 bp, 7 predicted proteins | sample MGYA00242633_ERZ504888 | MGnify/ENA primary metagenome ERZ504888 (study PRJEB26092, sample SAMD00036372) | human gut metagenome | host: Homo sapiens | study: EMG produced TPA metagenomics assembly of... | reverse complement strand
CAAAAACTGCTGGAGAGAAGGTGGCATAATGGCAATGGTAGAGAAAATTAAAAATAAACTTAGAGGAAATGGATTTTTGCTTGCAGTTACGATCGTATTATTCTTCGTGCTCTATATTGCAGGTGCGATCCTTTACGGAGATCGAAACTTTACAAGCCCACAGGTGTTTTTAAACTTGTTCATTAGTAATGCTGGATTGATCATTGCAGCCGTTGGTATGACATTTGTACTGATCACAGGAGGAATCGATATTTCGATCGGTTCCGTCATCGGTGTTGTTTGTATGATGCTTGCATGGATGATGGAAGTGAAGCATATGAGCGCAGTCGTTGCAATTATTCTGGTATTAGCATTTGGTGTGATCTTCGGATTGGTTCAAGGATTTTTAGTAGCTTATTTAAAAATACAGCCATTCATCGTAACACTAGGAGGAATGTTCTTTGCCAGAGGTCTTACAGCATTGATTAGTTCCGATATGATCAGTATTGAAAATCCAACATTTTTAAGTCTTGCAAACTATCGAATTTATTTTGGATTTATTACATATTACAACAACCGAGGAGTTGCAATGCATCCTTATATCTACCTAAGTGTTGTCATTGCATTATTGGTTGTAGCGATTTCCTTTGTGATCCTTCGATACACAAAATTTGGACGTGCCGTATTTGCAGTAGGTGGAAATGAACAGTCTGCATTATTAATGGGATTAAATCCTAAAGTTACAAAATTAAAAGTTTATGTGTTAAATGGATTTTTAGCATCATTAGCTGGATTTGCTTTCTGCTTAAACTCTTGTGGTGGATTCGTAGAGCAGGCCAGAGGATTTGAGATGGATGCGATCGCAGCAGCAGTTATTGGTGGAACACTTTTAACAGGAGGTGTTGGAACTGTCGTAGGATCACTATTTGGATCACTGATCAAGGGTATCATTGAAACGATCATTACATTCCAGGGAACATTATCATCCTGGTGGACAAGAATCGTGATCGCATTACTTCTTTGCTTCTTCGTAATCTTACAGAGTGTATTTAAATCAATTCGTGAGAAGCGTCTTGCACAAGGTAATGAAAAGTAGATAGTTATATTTGGTTGATGTATTAAAGGAGGAAAACAATATGAATAATATGCCAAAAACAAAGATCGGGATCGTAGCAGTCAGTCGTGACTGCTTCCCAGAAAGTTTATCAGTTACAAGAAGAGAAGCATTGATAAAAGCATATAAAGAAAAATATGATCCTGAGGACATTTATGAATGTCCAGTCTGTATCGTGGAGAGTGAGATTCACATGGTACAGGCATTAGAAGATATTAAAAAAGCAGGATGTGATGCATTAGTTGTTTATCTTGGAAACTTTGGACCAGAAATCTCAGAAACACTTCTTGCAAAACACTTTGATGGACCAAAGATGTTTGTGGCAGCAGCTGAGGAAAGTGGTGATAACCTCTTAGATGGAAGAGGAGATGCATATTGTGGAATGTTAAATGCAAGTTATAATCTGAAATTAAGAAATATAAAAGCATATATTCCTGAATATCCAGTAGGAACAGCAGAAGAATGTGCAGATATGATCCATGAATTTTTGCCAATTGCAAGAACAGTAAAAGCATTAAGTGAATTGAAGATCATAAGTTTTGGACCAAGACCACTGAACTTCCTTGCATGTAATGCACCAATCAAACCATTATATGATCTTGGAATCGAAATTGAAGAAAACTCAGAATTAGATTTATTTGAAGCATTTAATCAGCATGAAGGGGATGAAAGAATTCCTGCAATCATAAAAGAAATGGAAGAAGAACTGGGTGCAGGAAATAAAAAACCAGAGATTCTTTCCAAGCTTGCACAGTATGAACTGACATTAAAAGACTGGATCAGGGATCATAAAGGTTACAGAAAATATGTAACAATTGCCGGAAAATGCTGGCCAGCATTCCAGACTCAGTTTGGATTTGTACCATGTTATGTAAACAGTCGTTTGGCAGCACAGGGAATTCCAGTATCCTGTGAAGTAGATATCTATGGTGCATTAAGCGAATTTATTGGAACGGTTGTAAGTCAGGATGCTGTGACATTATTAGATATCAACAACTCCGTACCAGCAGATATGTATAATGAAGAAATTAAAGATAACTATGACTATACACAAAAAGATACATTTATGGGATTTCATTGTGGAAACACAGCAAAATCTAAATTATCTTTCTGTGAGATGAAATATCAGAAGATCATGGCAAGAACATTACCGGAAGAAGTGACACAGGGAACATTAGAAGGTGATATCGCACCAGGAGATATTACATTCTTCCGTTTACAAAGTACAGCAGATACAAAATTAAGAGCGTACGTTGCACAAGGAGAAATCCTTCCAGTAGCAACAAGATCTTTCGGATCTATTGGTGTATTTGCTATCCCAGAAATGGGAAGATTTTACCGCCATGTACTGATCGAAAAGAATTTCCCACACCATGGAGCTGTTGCTTTTGGTCATTTTGGAAAAACTTTATATGAAGTATTCAAATACATTGGTGTTGATGTCGATGAGATTGGATTTAATCAGCCAAAGAATATGCTTTATAAGACTGAGAATCCATTTTCATAAATAAATTTTACCTATTAACTTTTTACTCCTTCTTGGGAAAAACTGCATGTGAATAGCATGCAGTTTTTTTCTATGCTTAGAAAAACAAGTAAAAATATTACTAAATATTATGACTGTTTGCGCGGAGCAGCACAAGAGTTACGGACGACAAGATTACATGGAAGTGTCAGACGAATCGGAGTCTGCTGCTCCAGAGAATCTTCTTTTGTCCGAAGTAAAATATAATGAGCAGCATATTCTCCCATAAATTCAGCCGGTGTATGAATCGTTGTCAGCGGAGGGTTTGAAAAACTTGCAACGCTGATATCATCAAAACCAATGATGGATATATCATCTGGAATTTTATAACCATTCTCATATAAAGCACGCATTGCACCGATTGCAAGAGGATCACTGGCAGAGAAAATAGCGGTTGGAAGGTCGCCATCAGCAATCATTTGTTTTGTCATGTTATATCCGGATTCAGCAGAATAATCTCCCTCATAAATAAAAGATTTATGGTCAATGGAATGTTCCTGGCAGAAGTTGATGAAGGTATCTTTACGTTCTTCAAAATATACACTGTTATCAGCGAGAACTTCCTTCCCGCCAAGATAAGCAATCTTTCGATGGCCAAGATCATACAAATAATCTAATGCTTCAGTAACTGCCTGTTGGAAATCAAGATTGATCGTATCACAATAAATCTTTGGTGTCTTCATATCAACAAAAATAAGTAGTTGGAATTAAGTTTTTGTAAAAGACTTAATCTGAGATTTATTAAATTTACCAATACAAATCAGACCTTGAAGATCCTTGAGTGTGTCAGGATAATTGCAATCGCTCTGGAAAGCACGGACAACGTGGATATTATGATCGGCACAATATTTTTCAATACCGACACGGATTGCCTGATAATAAGGATCTTCCAGTTCCTGAAAGACAGAATACCATTGAAAGATACCGATAGAAATCGATTTTTCAACGGTATTTTTTAGATGCTTTGTATAATTTAATTCCTGGGCAACCTTTAAAACGCGCTGTTTTGTTTCGTCGGTTACACTCAGGGTATCGTCTTGGTTTAAAATTCTTGATACAGTTGCAGCAGAAACAGATGCTTTCTGTGCAATGTCTTTGATTGTTGCCATGGAGATAAAATCCTTTCTCATAAATATTAATTTATCTCATTATAACAGAGAAAAGCACAAAAGTAAATTTAGTAAAATAAAAGTAAAAAATTTAGTAAAAATATATTGACAATTTTACTAAAAAGTTTTACTATACAAGTATCAAAGACAGTTTACTAAAAACAGGAGGAAAGAAAAATGGGAACAACTAATGGAAAGGTTCCAGGCAGAGTAAAATATACTTTTGCATTTGGAGCATTGGGAAAAGATTTAATTTATGGAATGATGGCGACATTCGCTATGATCTACTTTTACGGATGTATTGAAAGTATCACCGGGGTTTGTAGGAATCGTTTTCTTCGTAGCAAAACTTTGGGATGCATTTAACGATCTGTTTATGGGAATGATCGTAGATAACACAAGATCACGCTTTGGAAAATTCGTACCATGGCTAGTGATCGGAACTTTAGTCAATTCCGTTGTGTTTGTCGTATTATTTACTGACTTTAAATTAACAGGAACTTCACTTTGCATCTTCGTTGCAGTGATCTATGTATTATGGGGAATGACTTATACGATCATGGATATTCCATACTGGTCCGTAATTCCAAACCTTACATCAGATCCACACGAACGAGAAGTTGTTTCCGTTTTACCTAGAATTTTCGCAAGTATTGGACAGTCATTAGTCATCGCAGGATTCGGTGTTCAGATCATTGCAGCCTTAGGTGGAGGATATATCGGATATCATCGTTTTGCTATGATCATTGCAGGAACATTTATTCTTACGATCGGAGTTGCAGTCTGCAACTTAAAAGTAAAAGAAAACAATGCACCAAGTGAGAAGATTTCTTTTAAAGATGTATTCTCAATCATTAAGAGAAATGACCAGTTACAGTCAGCAGTAGGACTGATCCTTCTATATAATGTAGGAATTCAGTTTATCATGGGTGTTGCAGTTTACTACTTTACATATGTATGTGGAAACGCCAACATGTTATCAGCCTTCATGATCAGCGCATCTATCGCAGAAGTTGTTGGGTTGATCATCTTCCCAGAAGTAGCAAAGAAATTATCCAGACATACATCATTTTTACTGGCTTGTATCTTACCGTTTATTGGCTTAGCATTATTATTAGTCGTTGGATTTGTATGCCCACAGAATATCGTATTAACAGCAGTTGCAGGAGTGATCGTAAAGACAGGAACAGGATTAGAACTTGGATGTGCGACAGTATTCTTATCTGATGTCGTTGACTATGGTGAGTACAAACTAGGAACAAGAAATGAATCTGTTGTATTCTCTTTACAGACATTGATCGTAAAATTCACAGCGGCTTTAACATCACTTTTCATTGGATTTGCACTGGAACGTACAGGATATATTCCAAAATCCAAAACGCGGTACAGTCTGCATTAACATTAAATTCTATTCGATTTTTAATGTGTGCGATCCCAGCGGTGTCCATGCTTGTAGCCTATGTAGTTTATAAAAAAGCCTATCATTTGGATGACAGTTTCATGAAGAAAGTTATTCAGACAATCGAAGAAAGGAGAGCAAATCGCAATGCCGAACAGTATTAAAAAATTAGAAGAAGCTTTTAAAGAAGGAAAATATGATCAGTTATTAAAAGATATCTATGTAGATGAAAGTGTTCTTGCATATCAGCAGGAACGCTACATCAAAGCATTAGAATCCTTTGAAAAGATTTATGGAGAAAAAGAAGTAGAAATCTATAGTGCTCCAGGAAGAAGTGAAGTTGGAGGAAACCATACAGACCATCAGTTTGGAAAAGTACTGGCAACTTCCATTAACTTAGATGCGATTGCAATCGTTGCAAAAAGAGATGACGATGTGATCGATCTGAAATCAGAAGGATATGAAAGAATCATAGTAAGTCTTAGTTCTTTTGACCCAGCCAAAGCAGAAAAGGGAACATCACAGGCACTGATTCAGGGAGTTGCTTCTAAATTAAAAGAAGAAGGATATAAAATCGGTGGATTTGAAGCTTATGTAACAAGTGATGTACTAAATGGGGCTGGAATGTCATCTTCTGCTGCATTTGAAGTATTGATCGGAAATATTTTATCTGGGTTATATAATGATATGAAGATCGATCCTGTATTTTTGGCGCAGGCCGGACAGTATGCAGAGAATGTATACTTTGGAAAACCATGTGGATTGATGGATCAGATGGCATCTTCCATTGGAGGTCTGATCAATATTGATTTTGAAGATCCTCAAAGTCCAAAGATCAAAAAGGTTGAAGTGGATTTTGAAGAATATGGACACAGCTTATGCATTGTGGATACAAAAGGATCTCATGCAGATTTAACAGATGATTATGCAGCAATTCCATACGAAATGAAGAAAGTTGCCAATTATTTTAATCAGGAAGCATTAAGAGAAGTTGATAAAGATGATTTTTATTTAAATCTGCCAAAGATCAGAGAAATCTTAGGAGATAGAGCAGTTCTTCGTGCAATGCATTTATTTGAGGAAAATAAACGTGTAGATCAGCAGGTAAAAGCTTTAGAAGAAGGAGATTTTGATACATTTAAGAAATTGATCAAAGAATCTGGTGATTCATCCTTTAAATATTTACAAAATGTATATTCAAGTCATGATTTGACAAATCAGAGTGTATCAATCGGATTGGCGATCAGTGATATTTCCTTAGGTGATAAAGGAGTCAGCCGAGTTCATGGCGGAGGATTTGCAGGAACGATTCAGGCGTTTGTGCCAAATGATATTGTTAGTATGTACAAAAAGAACATGGAACATGTATTTGGTGAAGGAGCATGTCATGTCTTAAAAGTACGTCCATACGGAGGAATGAAGGTATTATAAGATGATGAAAGTAAGAATGATAGAACAAAGAGATAACGGAGTCTGCTTATTCGAATTAAAAAATGATGAGATCAAAGTGATCACAAGTAACCTTGGATGTCATGTATTATCTGTATTTACAAAAGACAGAGAAGGAAACTTTGGGGATGTTGTTCTTGGATTTGAGAATGTGGAAGATTGTTGGCATGGAGATGGAAGTTACATGGGAGCGATCGCCGGACGTGTTGCAAATCGTATCGGAGATGCAAAGTTTGAATTAAATGGAAAGACATACGAATTGGCAGCAAACAATGGAAAGAATTCTCTCCATGGAGGAATCAAAGGATTTAATCAAAAGATATTTAAATATGAATTGTTGGAAGATGGAATCCGTTTTATCTATCTCTCACCAGATATGGAAGAAGGATATCCGGGAAATCTTTATCTGAAAGTTGTGTATCGTTTATGCGATAATACATTAAAAATGGAATATGAAGCAGTATCCGATCAGGATACACTGATCAATATCACAAATCATTCTTACTTTAATTTATCTGCTGGAAAAGATAAAATTTATCATCATCAGTTAAGGTAAAAGCGGATGAGATTGCATGTGTTGATGAAAACTGTCTTGCCAATGGAACATTTTTAAAGATAGAAAACACACCATTTGACTTTAAAGAATTTCATGAGATCGGAGAGCGGATCAACGATGATCATGAACAGTTAAAACTTGCCGGAGGTTATGATCATTCTTTCATGGTAAAAGATGAAGAAGACCAGTTGATCCTATATGACAAAGAAACTGGAAGAAAATTAACAATGACAACAACACTTCCATGCATTCAGGTATACACAGGAAACTTCCTGTCTGGCGGATGTAATGGAAAAGGTGGGAAACCATACGAAAACAGAGATGGTGTTGCCTTAGAAGCCCAGTTCTTACCAAACTCCATACATATAGAAAAAGAACCAAAGGTAATTTTAAGAAAAGGCGAAGAATACGAAGCAGTAACAACATATCGATTTGAGGTGGAATAAGATGGATTTACAAAAAGATATCAAAAACTTGTAACATATGGACTAGATAAAAACTGATCATGCCAGAAGATGAAATCTATACGATCAATCAATATCTGGAAGTGTTTCGATTAGATGAATATGAAGATCCTGATATTGAAGGAGAAGAAATCATCCTGCCAGAGATTTTAGATCGTCTGACAGATACAGCTTATGATCGCTATATCATCAAAAGTGATGATATCGTGACAAGAGATTTATTTGACACAAAATTAATGGGAATCCTGACACCAAAACCAAGCCAGGTCATCAAAGAATTCCGTACCTATTACGAAGAGAGTCCAAAGAAAGCAACAGAGTTTTTCTATGAATTCAGCCAGGATACCAACTATATCCGAAGAGACCGCGTCAAAAAAGATATGAAATGGAAAGTAAATAGTCCATATGGAGATATTGATATCACGATCAATCTCTCCAAACCAGAGAAAGATCCGAAAGCGATCGCAGCAGCGAAAAATGCAAAGCAAAGTTCTTATCCAAAGTGTCAGCTTTGCATGGAAAATGAAGGATATGCAGGAAGAATGAATCACCCTGCAAGACAGAATCACAGGATCATACCGCTTACGATCAATGACAGAAAATGGGGATTCCAGTATTCTCCATATGTATACTACAATGAGCATTGTATCGTATTTAATGGACAGCATGTACCAATGAAGATCGATCGGGCAGCATTTACAAAACTATTTGATTTTGTAAAACAGTTTCCTCATTATTTCCTTGGATCGAATGCCGATCTTCCGATCGTTGGAGGTTCTATCTTAACACATGATCATTTCCAAGGCGGTCATTATGAATTTGCTATGGAACGAGCAGAGATTGAAAAAGAATTTACAATCCCAGGATATGAAGATGTCAAAGCAGGAATCGTTCACTGGCCATTATCTGTGATCCGTATTCAGAGTAAAGATGAAAAACGCCTCATTGATCTTGCTGATCATATTTTGAAAAAATGGCGTGGATACACGGATGAAGAAGCATATATTTTTGCTGAGACAGAAGGAGAACCACATAATACGATCACACCGATCGCACGTAAAAAAGGTGATATGTATGAACTGGATCTGACACTTCGTAATAATATCACAACTGAAGAGTGCCCATTAGGACTTTACCATCCACACAATGAGTATCATCATATCAAGAAAGAAAATATCGGGCTGATCGAGGTTATGGGACTTGCTGTTCTGCCATCTAGATTAAAGGCAGAGATGGAACATTTAAGCCAGTGTCTGATCAAAGGAGAAGATATTGTTTCTAAGGAAGATTTAAAGAAGCATGCAGCATGGGTTGAAGAAATCAAAGGAAAATATACAGATATCAATGAAGGAAATGTCATGGATATCTTAAAAGAAGAGATTGGACAGGTATTTGTTAAAGTTCTTGAAGATGCCGGAGTTTATAAATATAATGAAGAAGGAAGAAAAGCATTCGACCGATTTATTGCAGTTTTATAATGACAAGGTCATAGAAAGGAAAGCAAGACAATGAAAATATTAGTATTAGGCGGAGCTGGATACATAGGTTCTCATACAGTATACGAACTGATCGATGCTGGAGAAGAAGTTGTGATCATCGATAATCTGGAAACAGGACATATCGAGGCTGTTCATCCAAAAGCAAAGTTTTATAAAGGTGACTTAAGAGATAAAGATTTTGTAGATAGTGTACTAGATCAGGAAAAAGATATCGATGCAGTCATTCATTTTGCAGCAAACTCCTTAGTTGGAGAAAGTATGGTAAATCCATTAAAATATTATGATAATAACCTTTGTGGAACAAAAACAATGGTACAGTCTTTAGTAGAACATGGTATCGATAAGATTGTATTTTCCTCAACAGCAGCAACTTATGGAGAACCAGAAAAGGTACCGATCGTGGAGACAGACCGCACAGAACCTACCAACACTTATGGAGAGACAAAACTTTCTATGGAAAAAATGTTTAAATGGGTTGGACGTGCTCACGGACTTCGTTATGTATCTTTAAGATACTTTAACGCCTGCGGAGCACATGTAAGTGGACAGATCGGAGAAGATCATAATCCAGAAACACATCTGATCCCATTGATCTTACAGGTGCCAAATGGCAAAAGAGAAGCAATCAGTATCTTTGGAACTGATTATGATACAAAAGATGGAACTTGTGTAAGAGACTATATTCATGTAACAGATCTTGCACAAGCACATATTCTGGCAGTGAAATACTTAATGGAAGGTAATGAAAGCAACATCTTCAATCTTGGAAATGGTGTTGGATTTACTGTAAAAGAAGTCATCGAAACAGCCAGAAAAGTGACAGGAAAGCCGATCAAGGCTGTGGAAGAAGGAAGAAGAGCTGGAGATCCGGCTGTCTTGATCGCTTCCAGTGAAAAAGCGAAGAATATCCTTGGCTGGAAGCCAGAACATGCAGATCTTGAAGAAATCATTGCATCCGCATGGAAATGGCACAGCAGCCACCCACAAGGATATTGTTCTGTTCAAAAGGAAGACAAATAACTCTTTTTGAACCATAAATCATCCCTGTACCGTTTAGAGCATGTTACCTGGCTCTAAGCGGTACTTTTTGTTTCGTAAAATATCTGGTACGATGTTCAAATAAAAATAAAATGGTGTATACTAAAGAAAATAGTAAGATAAAAGAAGGAGTACGAATCGATGAAACGGTTACTAGGATATTTAAAGGAGCATCTTTGTGTTACGATCCTTGCACCATTATTTAAGATGCTGGAAGCTAGTTTTGAACTATTTGTACCATTGGTCGTTGCCAGCATGATCGATGTAGGAATCGGACATCACGATATTGGATATTTGTGGAAGATGGGAGGATTATTGATTTTACTTGGAATCATTGGATTTTCATTTTCTATCACAGCACAGTATTTTGCGGCAAGATCGGCTGTGTATACAGGAAAGTCGATGAGAAGTGATTTGTTTGCACATATGAATCAATTTTCTTATCAGGAGATCGATCAGGTTGGGACATCAACGCTGATCAACCGCATGAGTAATGATATCAATCAGGTGCAAAATGGAGTTAACATGTTCCTGCGGTTGTTTTTAAGGTCACCATTTGTCGTATTTGGTGCGATGTTCATGGCATTTACGGTGGATCATAAGGCAGCAGTTTCCTTTGTATTTACGATCACAGCATTGGCAGTAGTTGTCGGACTGATCTTATGGATCACGATGCCAATGTATAAGAAAGTACAAAAACAGGTCGATGGAGTATTAAAAAGTACAAGGGAAAATCTTCTTGGAATTCGTGTGATCCGTGCATTTAACAGACAAAGAAGTGAGGAAGAGAATTTCAGATTACAAAGTAGACAGCTTTATAGCAAGCAGATCCATGTTGGAAAGATTTCAGCGTTACTAAATCCTCTGACTTACATGATTATTAATTTGGGGATCATTGCAATCCTATGGTCTGGTGGAAAACAGGTTGATCTGGGTTATTTAACACAAGGACAGATCATTGCCCTGATCAATTATATGTCACAGATTCTTGTAGAACTTGTAAAACTTGCGAATCTTTTGATCATCTTATCTAGAGCGTTTGCAAGTCTTGACCGTGTGGATCAGATTTTTGCATTAGAGCCATCCATGAAGGAAACTGGAAAAACAGATATAGAAGCGAAGAAAGATACACCTATTCTTGAGTTTAAAGATACATCGTTTGTTTATCATGGTGCAAGAAAAGAGACGATCCATCCATTTGATTTTTGCGGTGAAAGAAGGCGAAACGATCGGGGTGATCGGAGGTACAGGGTCAGGAAAGAGTACTTTTGTATC
>ENA-OQOA01000826-OQOA01000826.1-human-gut-metagenome-genome-assembly--contig:-NODE-826-length-11407-cov-3.493972_pt1 | contig 11407 bp, 10 predicted proteins | sample MGYA00242633_ERZ504888 | MGnify/ENA primary metagenome ERZ504888 (study PRJEB26092, sample SAMD00036372) | human gut metagenome | host: Homo sapiens | study: EMG produced TPA metagenomics assembly of... | reverse complement strand
TCCCGTTTTTCTGACTCTGAATCTTCGGATTCATCTTCATCCTCTTCCATCTCATCCTCGTCATCATATTCATGCTTTGGTTTATAGACTTTGAAGTAATATCCTCCTGCCGCAGCTCCGACTGCAACCAGTACGATCAAAAGATACGTTCCAAATGAACTTTTATCTTCCGGCATCTGGATGTCATCCTCTACCTTATCTTTCTCGGATGACTCTGTCGTTTCCGGTTTTTCTTCCTCTGCTTTTTTCTCTGGTTCTGCATAAACAGTATCTACTTCCGGAAGTGTCACTGAATTAGAAAGTGTGAAGTTCATCAGATCTTTCTCACTGACTTCGGTAAGGAAATACACATTATCCTGAGATTTTGAATTATCAATAATCAGATAGAAAATCTTACCACTCTTTGTTGAAATGGTATAAAACTCTTTTGTTCCTTCCGTAGCTGTTTTTGTAACGGATTCTGCCGTCTCGCCTTCTTTATTAAGCTGTTTCTCAATACCTGTTACTGTCCGATCATCCACGGTCCCTTTTGCATCTGTCGGCTCAGAAGCCTGTGCATCCTGCGGAAGCGGAGAAGTCGTTGTTTTCTCAGTTCCCGTTGCATCTGCACTGGTCGTAGTTGCCATTGCACCATTGCTGTCACTGGAAGTTTTCTGTTTCTCTGCCTGCTTCTTTGCCCATTCATAGTAAGGATTCTGCAACACATACTTTTCAGAAGTATTTCCAGCACCGTCTGTTACCGTAATCTCAATCTGTTTTGTAGTAAAATCTTTCTGTGTCAGTTGCACTCTCAGCATTCCATCCTTCAAGTCTGTATAAGTGGTGCCATTGACTGTTACTGCAGTAATCCCTGATACTGTATCATTCCCCTGAATCGTCAGCACACCATCTGTCAGGGAAGCAGAGAGTGTAGGCTTTTCCGTGTCATAACACTTAATAGAGCGATTCTGCTCATAGACCTTCCCCTCACCATCTGTAACACGCACATACACTGTCTGATTTCCAGTGATCGTAATACTTCCACTTCCGGTTACATCCTGCCAGCTTCCATCTTTTCCTGCTTTTGCTTCAATCTTTGCTATTGAGAAACCTTCCGGCATATGACTGGCATCTACCGTAACAGCAATGGTTGTTTCTCCCTGTTTCCAGCCATCCGGTTTCTCAATCGTGATTGCAGGCGTGGTATTCTCAGCTGCATAAGCAGTCTGTGTCTGGAGCAAAGGTGTTGTCAGGCAAAGAAATGTCGTTGCTGCAAGCAAGCTCTTTTTTACCCTGCTTTTAGTAATTGTTCTCTTCTTCTGTTTCATTTTTTCCAGATTCATCATCGGCTTTTGTTTCCTCCTTCTGTATTTCTACCCTGCCGGGCAGTTCATTTTTCATTCTCTTTTTGAAAGCTTCCAATTCCGGAATACTCATATCCATTGCACGGATAATTCTTACAATTTCCAGATTTTCCGCTTCTGTTTTTGCAATCTCCGCAGCCTTGAAACGCTTTAAGTCTGCTTCATATCTGGCTTTGGATGCTTCCATTTTTTCCTTGGCTTTCTCATAATCTGCCGTTGCTTTTTCAAGACTTTTCATCGCTTCTCCTTTCCGGACGGCTGATGCAGCCGCCCTTTTTTCTTACCATCGTCCAAATCCATAGAAATGGCTCTGCCAGTATGGAGAATTGATGGACGTATACTGCACCGGATGCCCACAATGGATCATCTGACCATTGCCCACATAGATTCCGATATGCGTTACCGGAACTCCTGCATCGTAAGTACCTGTAAAGAAGATCAGATCTCCTGGCTGTGCTTCTGACTGAGATACCGGCGTGCAGATGTCATACAGTCCCTGTGCAGTCAATCTTCCTGTATTCCTTACACCAGAGTTTGTCAGGCAGTAACTTACAAATCCAGAACAGTCAAATCCACTTGGAGAATATCCACCCCACACATACGGTGTTCCTAGATATCTCGCTGCTTCGTTCAACAAACGCTGTGCCGCTTCACTGGTGTATTCATTGCCGCCAAAGCCTGCCCCTTCTCCAGTTTCCAGATAAAAGATCGGGTTTAACCGCTCTCCATTTTTCAGAAGTTCAATATGAAGATGGCTTCCTGTGGAATTTCCAGTATTTCCTACAAGACCTATCTCATCACCTTTCGTGACGGATGCTCCTGCAGATACACTCCGGCTGCTTAAATGTGCATACCGTAGTTCATAGCCTTTACTGTCCTTGATCACAACATAATTGCCATAGCTGTCGTTATAAGCAGAAGTTGTAACCGTTCCGGTCAGCCCTGCCATTACTTTTGTCCCTTCCGGTGCTCCGATATCCATACCATTATGAAGCTGATTTGCTCCTGATATTGGATGAATCCTGTATCCATAATAGCTGGTCACACTGGAATACCAGTTAAAATCAACCGGTGTTGCAAACATCTGCAAGTTGCCTTTTGTATCGTTGTAGGCACTGAACAGTTCTTTCTGGAAAAATCCCAACCTGTCCTGACAGATTGACATCAGGTTTCCACTATTTAAGGTGACATTCAGCACATCTACATCTCTTGTCCTGGTCACTTCCACTTCATTGCTTCCATTATCATCTGCCAGATAACATTCCCATGTTTGATGTCCATGTGCAGATGCTGCCGCATGACTGTCATAATAGACATCAAACTGTACACCGTATCTTGCGAAAGCTCCGGTATCTTCTACAGTATATTCGACACCATTCATAACTACCTTTGTTCCCATTGGTACAAACGGATTGGAAGCATCTACCGCTAAGGTATGATTGGCAGTTGGATATGCTCCACTGGCAGTCGGTCCTCCGCTCCAAATACCACAACAAATTGGGCAGTTACAATACCCACTGGTCACAACCTGTCCCAAAGATTCTCCAACTCTTACAATTGCTGTCTCTGTCACAGTCTCATTGACTGCTTCTGTTTCTAACCGATACTGCAATGCAAAAAGAGCATCCAGTTCTGGCTTGACCTGTTCAAAGGTAAATTCTTCATACTTTGCTGACAAATAACTGATCAGGATAAACGGATCATGCTCAATAGGTCCGATGTTATATCGGTATTCCTCATGTCCCGGTTCTTCAGATTCCATGTTGTTGATCCGCTCCTGCAGATTAGCTTCCAGCTGTGTGTAATACAGTTCCGCTTCCCGGATTGCCTGATCCGATGACAGATAACTGGTTCCGGTATAAGTGATCACATTTTGTAAAAACACTGCAGAGCATGACGTGACATTCGTTATGATCAGAAACATCAATCCGATCAGAACTGCTACACTGATATACACCTTCCGGTTTTCTTTAAAGAAGTTGGTGACTTTGCCGCCAATCTTCTTGATATAATCAATCGTACCTTTTGTAGCTGTTCCTACTGTCTGTTCACTTCGCTTCGCTTTGGCATAATCCCGTTTGATCTGTTGCTTCTGAATCTGTTTTTTCAGCTTCTTCTGCTCCTGATGGGATGCAGCCTGTGCCTGTTTCTCTGCCTGTCTCTCAAGTCTGCTTCTTTTTCTGGATGCCCACTGTTTCCTGCGTCTGGCACTTCTCTGTTCCAGCCGGTAAACACCTTCGCCGCTTTCTTCTAACTTATGGGCACCTTCTACCGCCGCATTATCGTCTTCATTTTTGCTAATCTCACGGTGCAATGCTACGGAAGTTGCACTTCCTGCTTTCTTGACAACAGAAGTTTTTTCTGTTTTCACAGATTCCCCTTCACCAAACTTCAAACGGGATTTTTTCTTTCCAGGAGTTTCTCCTTCATTTGCCTGATAGACCTGTGCTTTCTTGGAATGCTGCTTTGCTTCCTTTTTCTTTCTTGCTTCTTCATAAGAAAACTTTTTGGCTTTTTCCTTCTGTTTCTGATGGCGGAAATTGACTCCATCCGTATCCATCTGGTTCAATTTCTCCATATCTTTGTCATTTTTCACAGAAGCACCAGTTTCCTCATAAGCAAACTTCAAACGTTGTTTTTGTTTTGGCTTTTTGCTGCCACCTGTCTGATTTCTCCGGCTGTCTCCTCTGTTTTCTGATAGATCAGCACGTTTTTCTTTCAGTCTCCCTGACTGTCCGGCTTCGGATTTTTCTGCAAGTCTGGATTCTTTTCCGACTTCAGCACGGATTCTTTTTCTATTTTGCTGTTTACTACTCTGTCCCAAATCCTCACTTTGCTTCTCTGTCCGTATCAGTTCCGGTGCATCCCTGGATTTTTGCACAGAGGGTCGAATATTTTTCCCACTCCGTTCAGACTGGCGGGGAGACTTATCCACAAGGTTTTCTTCTTTTTCCCCCTGTTTTCTTCCCATCTGCACATCACCGACACGGTTACTGACACGAACAGAAGATTTATCTGTCAGGTTTTCTTCCACCAGCCCATCCTTGGTCATCTTCTGGACTTTCTTGTCCCTGACTTTCATTCTCTGTTCTGCCACTACTTACTCCTCCTTCTTCGGATACCCTTTCCCTGCCTGTAATAAGCAGAGAAAAGCGATGCCGAAAACAGCACCGCCACTAAAAGTTAATACATATGAAATTGCTCGTAACATTGTTTTCTCCTTTGATTTAACCTGCTTCGGAAGTCTCCTCTAAGCGGGTTGTCATGATTTTATAGAGGGAATTCTTCGGGAATCTGTCTACAAATGGGATAATGACATTTCCATAGAACAAAAGTCCTTCCCCTCATTACTGTTGGTTACATAGGACAGCTGGGTTGGTGAGATATTCAGCTGTTTTGCCAGAATCTGCCTGTCTCCGGAAGCCTGATTGAGCATATAAATGAAGTCTGAGTTTTCAAAAATGTTCTCAATTTCCCTGGAAGACAGCAAATCCTTAATATTCTGGGTGATGCCAGTTGGAATACCACCCCATTTACGGAATCTCTTCCATATCTCCACACTATAAGCTGCGGTCTGCTCTTCCTTCAAAAGAAGGTGGAACTCATCCACATAATATCTGGTGGACTTATGGGCAGAACGGTTCATCGTTACCCTGTTCCAGACCTGATCCTGGATTACAAGCATCCCGATTTTTTCAGCTGCTTACCAAGTTCCTTGATGTCAAAGCATACAATGCGGTTATTGATATCCACGTTTGTCTGATGATTAAATACATTCAAAGAACCTGTAACATAGATTTCCAATGAAGTGGCCAGCCGCTGTGCTTCCGGCTCTTCCTGCTTTCTCAGAAGGTTGTATAAGTCCTCCAAGATTGGCATCTTCTCCGGTACTGGATCGGCAAGATATTCCTGATATACTAACCGTACACAACGGTCAATAATTGTTTTTCTACCGGTTCCAATCCATTCTTTCCTCCAACAATCAGCTCACACAAAGACAGGATAAAATCTGCTTTCAATGACAGCGGATTATCTTCCTCAGAATAATTCAGGTTCAGATCCATTGGATTGATATACTGGTCAGATACCGGCGAAACTCTTACCACCTGCCCATGCAGCGCCTGCACAAGTGCCGAATATTCGGCTTCTGGATCACAGACAATGATATCGTCCTCCGTAATCAAAAAGCAGTTTGTAATTTCCCTCTTTGCTGAGAAGGACTTACCGGAACCTGGTGTACCAAGAATCAGTCCATTCGGGTTCTTCAAACGTTTCCGATCAACCATGATCATGTTGTTGGATAATGCATTCAATCCATAATAAAGAGCTTCCCCTTCCTGAAACAGTTCCTGTGTCGTAAATGGCACGAAGATCGCTGTTGAAGAGGTGGTAAGCCCTCTCTGAATTTCAATTCGATTGACTCCCAGTGGAATACAGGACATGAGTGCTGCTTCCTGCTGATAATCCAGTTGTTTTAAAGAACAGTTATATTTCTGTGCAATTCCCTGCACCTGGAAAATATTGTTATCCAGTTTCTGACGCTTCCTTGCGGTATTCATCACCAGAACCGTTACAAGGAACATCCTCTCATTTCTAGACTGCAGATCTTCCAACAGGTTCTTCGCCTCTTCTCCATAAGTCACAAGGTCCGATGGAAGCACGTCCATATCATAACCGGAACGTACCGCACGCTTCTGCTCTTCGATCTTCATCTTATCAAGATCAGAAATCTTACTCTTGATCATCTTGATTGCTGAACTCTGATCAATGGACTGGATATGAATGTTGACATTGATGCTGTCATCCACATCCAGAAAATCTGCAAGCATCCGGTCTGTCAGCTCCGGTGCAAGAATCTGAAGGTAACTCACACTTCCCATCGTTCTTCCCATCAAAAATGTCTGATTCTTGGAAAAGTTAAAGGAAGTCGGTGCAATAAAATCTTTGGTCTTTAATCCGGTTTCCGGAAGCATCTTATACTGGAACTTAAATGGTTCGATCCGATCCTGGTTGAACACATGATACATGATCTCCAGCCTTTCCAATCCATTCAAGGGATGTGCCTGTGCACCTAGAACCTTAAAGTTATTTAAGATATCTGTTTCGATTCTTTCAAGCCTCGGTCTTGCCACCTTCAGGCTCTCTGCTTCGATTCCAAAAGTGATATACTTTGTCTTTACCAGACCATTATTTCCCTTGGAAAGCTGATTTTTCAACATAGTACGGTACTCTTCACGAATGGCATTGAAGTCATCGTTCTGATCCGGAATATCAATACTTTTCTCAAATTCTGCCACATCCACCTGCTGATTGATAAAGGACAGCTGCACACTGATGGAAGAATCAAAGTAATTTAAGAAATCACAATAATTCTCAAATATCGTGGTCTTATCCTCGTTTAAAGCCAGCTGATAATTGATGTCATAAAACTGAATCGTCTTAGAGAAAAAGGTCTTTGTCACCTGGCAGATACCATCCTGCAGCATCCGAATATACGGAATGCTCTGCTGTGCAGTTGTAGGAATGTTTTTCTGTTTCCTACGGTTCCTCTCCTGTTTCTTCTTACGCTTTTCCTGTTCTCTTTCTTTTCTGCTTTTTTGTTTCTTCTTTCCTGACGGTTTCTTTTTTCCGCCAGGGAGAGACGCTCCTGCTGAGCCTCCTGCTTTGTCTTTTTTGCCATCCGGCACACCCTCCTTTTTTACAAGGGTGGAAATCTCCTGATAAAAATTTTCTGTCTTATATGGTCTTACTGCCGGACAGATAAACTTCTGTCGAATGATATTTGCCACCACTTTTTCAAAGGGAAGCCCGTCTTTTTCATACATTGCCATGAAGAAAAACGGAAGCATGATCGTTACCATCAGGATGGCTGCGATACTGGAACCGATTGGTTTTCTCATGAACAGATAAAACGGAATTCCCACAACTGCGGCAAGTGAAAAGAAAATCAGCTGCCGCTTTGTCAGATTTAACGCTACTTTTGTTTTGACCTTGGTAAGGTCTTTTGGTACTGGTACATACGCCATGGTATGCGCTCCTTTCCTGCCCGTTAGTGGGCATTGAATATCGATTTGCTAAGGCTTCCGGTCTTGAATAATGAAAATGCAAGAATCACGGTATAAGCCGCTACTGAAAACATTGCTGCATGAAGGTCACTGGATATGGTCATTGCATTTACTAAAACTGCATAAATTCCCACACAGACCATCATGAAGAATCCCTGAAATGCCAGTGCGAACAAGCCTTTTAAATAGTTGTTTCCGATATTGCCCCATTCCTTATTGGTCATGGTGGCAAACGGAATTGGTGCTATGGAAGTATAAAGGTAAATCTCTATCATTCTTCCGTATAAAATAACGGTTATAATGATCGACAGAATCCGCATGGTAATACTGATCAGCAGCGTTTCCATGGATAACAAGAACAAATCCCCCAGTTCCATATCTTCCAGTGCATCCACAATCCTTGTGATTGCTTCCGATGCGTCCACTGCTGTGTTTCCGGAAATTACTCCGGCGGCATTGTTGACCACATGCTGGCCAACGTCAAAGACCGCCATCGTGATATTGAACGTATTCGTCACCAGATAAATGGCTACATACGCCTTAAAGATCCAGAGGAAAATGTTGTAAGTCTCAAATTCATGGAAATTGTTTTCTGCGTTACCATCGTAATCAGTTCATAGCACAGGACAAATGTGATGATCAGTCCCGCAATGGGGACAATCACCGTTTGGGAAATGTTCTGGATCAGATTGAAGATTCCGGCATTCCATCCCTGCGGTGTCTGTCCCACCTGCCCGGCTATGGTTCCCACCTGCTCATTGACAGACGTGAACATGTTATCCAAACAGGACTTGATAAGCCCGATCAGGATATCCTTTATCGCTTCCGTAATTCTCTCAATGATGGTGTTCATCTACCACTCCTCTTAAGAGAACAATGTTGCCAGCTGTGGAATCAGGGTAGTTCCCAGCAGCATGATTCCGGCACCAGCCATCAGCTGTTTGATGCCCTGGCTCTTTGCTTATGTGTGATAAAGAAGTAATAGAAGTGTAAAAAATTTTGCCGTTCCTATCCGGCACATGAGGTATGTCGGATAGGTCGGGCGGTTAGGTGTCGGGCAGTTCTACCTTGCCGACAAAAGAATAATAGATTTCGATTTCCTGTCTGCGTAACTTGCCCCGGCGTTTCCCGTCAAGGGCAACGCTTTCATGGACAACGATTTTCTCCACAAACTCCCGCAGCAGAGTAGGGGTAAGTTCTTCAATGGTAGTGTGCCTGCGTACCACATTCATAAACTTTTCAGCGTTTGCGGTGGCTTCCTGCGCTTTGGAAAGTTCTTCCCGCAGTCTGGCGGCACGTTCTTTCAGTTCTTTCTGCTCGGCTTCATAGTCTGCCGACAGCTCTGTGAAACGCTCGTCCGATATGCGCCCGGTTACGCTGTCCTCATACAGCCGCTTGAAGATAGCAGATAACTCGGCTATGCGTTTCTCGGCGGCTTCCAGCTCCTTTTTCTTGGCGGCGTTCCTGCGTCTGTCCCCGTCCTCATTCTGCTCGATTAAAAGCTTCATAAACCGGGCTTCATGCTTTGCCGCATAGCTGGTAACTTTCCGCAGATTGGAGAGTACGCCAGCGGTCAAGAGGTCAGTGCGGATAAAGTGCGCTGTGCAGTCGGCGGTGCGTTTCTTGTAGCTTCCGCAGATATAACAGTCCTGCTTGCGCTTGTCCGTCTGGTATCGCTGCTGGTACATGACGCTGCCGCAGTCGGCACAAAAGAGTATGCCGGAGAACAAGCCCACTTCGTCATAACGGTTGGGGCGTTTGCGCTGCTTGCGTAACTCCTGCACCCGTTCCCACGTTTCCCGGTCAATGATAGGCTCATGGTGGTTCTCAAAAACCGCCTGCTTTTCCGGGGGATTTTCTATGCTGTGTTTCAGCTTGTAGGACGGCTTCTCGGTCTTAAAGTTTACCAGACAGCCCGTATATTCCCGGTTTTCCAGCAGATGAACCACGGTATTGGTCGCCCACTTGCACTCATAGCCGGGGTGGTAGCGGCGGGTGCTGCCCGTCCTGCGGTATTCCAGCGTCCCCGGCGTGGGGATTTGCTGCTCTGTGAGCATACGGGCTATCTTGGTCGGACCGTTCCCGGCAAGGCAAAGGCTGTAAATCTGCCGTACCACCGGGGCGGCTTCCTCGTCAATGATAAAGTTTTCGTCCTCGTCCATGAGGTAGCCATAGACGGGCTTGCTTGTGATGGGCTTTCCGCTCATGCCCTTAGAGCGTTTTACTGCCTTGATTTTCTTGCTCGTATCTCTCACCAGCCATTCGTTAAAAATGTTCCGCAGCGGGGCAAAATCATTTTCCCCCTGTGCGCTGTCCACTCCGTCATTGATAGCGATGAAGCGGACACCTTTCTGTGGGAAAATCATTTCTGTGTACATTCCCACCTGTAAGTAGTTTCGCCCTAACCTCGACATATCCTTGACGATAACTGTCCCGACTTTCCCTGCTTCAATGTCTGCAAGCATGGCTTGAAATCCGGGTCTTTGAAAGTTCGCACCGGAATAACCGTCGTCGGTGTACCAGCGCAGATTAGAAAATCCATTCTGTTTGGCATAGGTTTCCAAAATCCGCTTTTGGTTGGAAATGGAATTGCTCTCGCCTTGCAGCTCGTCCTCATGGGAAAGTCTTGGGTAAAGGGCGGTAATGAGTTGCTGGGTGGTCTGTCTTAACATAAAATTCCTCCGTTTCCGACAGCCAGCCCCACTATTCCGTACCTTGATTGTACCACATGGGGCGGCTGTCTGTATAGCGGCAAAAGCGTCAAATCTGCTTCTTTACGGTCGGTAAAAATGACGGTTTTTCAATCAGGCTTATCACAGGTCAAATATCCGGCGGCGGCTTCTGCTTCCAGCACTTTCATCATCTTGTCAGCGGCGGTGTCGGTCGCCCCCTCCTTGAAAAAGCCAGACACCACAAGGATTGTGTTGCCTATCCTCGTTTCGGTCACGCAGTCCGGGCGGCGGGCAGGGCGTTTGTTTCTCTGGGTGTCGGTCATAGGCAAATCTCCTTTCCGGCAAGCAGCCGTTTCAGCTGTTCCATTTTTCCCTGTGCGGCGGCTTTCCTCAAATTCTCCCCGGTAAAGCAGAGAGGGGAACACATTTCAAGCAGGCGGTCATAAATCCGGGCGTGGGCGGTGTCCTCCGGGTGCTGCAATTCCTCCAGCGTGAGGTTGGTCGTCACAATCAGCGGCTTCCTGCTCCGGTAGCGGCTGTCAATCACATTGTAGACCTGTTCCAGACCGTATTCTGTGCCACGCTCCATTCCAAAATCGTCAATGATGAGCAGGGGGAAGCTGCAAAGGCGGGAAATATATTCGTTCCTGCCCGCAAAGCTGGCGGCAAGGTCGTTTAATATTGCTGCAAAGTTTGTCATGCACACCGGGACTTCCTGCTCCATGAGGGCGTTTGCAATACACCCGGCAAAATAGCTTTTCCCAGTGCCTACCCTGCCCCACAAGAGCAGCCCGTAGTTCCCGTCCTTTATCTGTTCCCAGCGTGCCACATATCCGGCGGCGTTCTTCATCTGCGGGCAGCTGCCGTTATCGTTGGCAAATGTCCAGTCCTGCATGGTCTTGTCTGTAAAGCCCTGCCGTTTCAGCCGTTCCACCGTTTCAAGGTGGCTGTGCCGCTTCTCGGCGGCTTCCCGTTCCTTACGGGCTGCCCGCTGGCAGTCGCACTCTGACGGGTGGCGGTCACGCCCGAAAAAGGTCTTGCCCTCCGGGAAATAGGCTTCTTTGGGTTTCCGGCATTTGCCGCAGTATAAAAGCCCGTCCTCCCCGGTGTAATCCTCCGGCTCGGCTGTGGTGGCGGTCATAGGCAGTATGGTGTTGTGGATTGTATCGGTCATAGGCTTTCTCCCTCCTTGAATGAATAGTCCGGTATGCCTTTCTTTGGCTTCTCTTTGGCAGCGTCCTCCTGCGCCCACTTGTAAATGGTGGCTGCATGGCTCTGGTACTGCTTCCCGGTGGAAGCGATGTGGCAGGAAAGGCGGTCAAGGTAA
>ENA-OQOA01000824-OQOA01000824.1-human-gut-metagenome-genome-assembly--contig:-NODE-824-length-11450-cov-2.625453_pt1 | contig 11450 bp, 14 predicted proteins | sample MGYA00242633_ERZ504888 | MGnify/ENA primary metagenome ERZ504888 (study PRJEB26092, sample SAMD00036372) | human gut metagenome | host: Homo sapiens | study: EMG produced TPA metagenomics assembly of... | reverse complement strand
GTGTGCCGGATGGCAATGGCTATTCTACTGCACAACAGTTTTTTATTTCCCGCCACGTATATAACAACCAGCAGGAAATACTGACCAGCCCGTGGAGAATTCAAATTAATAACGGAAAAGGTATCAAGAAAAAGAATCATAACGGCGGCACTTATATGCAGGCTCAAAGTTTTATCTCTGAAAAAAGTGCTTTTATCCAATTGACAGATATGGATTTTTATATGCTGTTAAAACGTGCTGATTCTTATATCGTAAATTGGGAAAACTACGTTGCATCCTTCCTGATTCAAAACGGCAAACAACAATTTAAAAAGCAACAGGAAGCACGAATGGCACAAAACATACAGCCACATGAAATGTCTTCCTATATGCAGGAACAACCACAAGAGCAATATCTGAATGGTATGTATGTCGCTTAAAGAATTTCAACAAAGAAGCAGCCGAAAAGACTGCTTCTTTTTATAAAGGAAAGGAGATTTCTATGGATTATGCCACAACACTAAATATTGACCAACAAGGGCGGATCATTATTCCTGCCAAAGTAAGAAAAGCCCTACAACTTCATACAGGCGATGTATTGATGCTGGAAGCTGACACACGCAACATCTGTCTTCGTAAATGCGACTCCCATATCCCTATGGATATCCGGTTAGACAGTTTTCTGGATATTTTACATAGTAATGTCCCTTGCCGGATCCTGTTATGTAATCATTCCAAAATCATTGCTTCCAAGAATTATCATACAGCACTTAATATGCCTGTAACAGAAAGTATTCAAAGGCTTCTGCAACAGGGAAAGATGAAATTATTCTCTGAAAAGGAACGCATATACCCTACTATGACAGGAAAATATCCCATATCAGCCTTTTTCCCTATTTCTAAAAAAAACGAATTGGGTGAAACGTTGGGACTTTTACTGTGTACAAAAAATCAACAGCCTTTCAGCGAAATGGATTTAGGCTGTGCCAAAATGACTGCGGCGGCGATTTCCCGCTACATTCAACAAAATTATGAAAGGACGGTGACATAAAATGAATGACTTAATGCTGCATCGGGCAGCACAATTATTAGAAGCTGAATTTGGTCCCCAATGGCGTACTGTCGCTGACATGCTTGGAACGGAAGGATTGCGAAAACGTGTAGGAAAGGAACTGACTTCTTTCATGGCATACCCAGAACGTGGAGAAGGCGGTAACAGCCAGTGGCGTGGTAACTGCTCCCCCGAAGTGGTTGCAGCACTTCTACGCTATTGCTTGGACGATAAGCGATATTACGGAAAAGATACCAGCACCTTTACCCTCTTAGATCCTATGAGTGGCTCTGGGACTTCAAAGGCGGCTGCTGACCGTTATCAGGTACGCTCCCTGCTCTATGATCTAAATCCGGCACCTGCGTATGGAAAAGGTAACTGGAATGCCCTAAAAGATGAAGTGGAGGATTCCGCTGATCTCATCTTTTTCCATCCACCCTACCATAATATGATCCAGTATTCCGGAAATATCTGGGGAACCCCTCACCCGGACGACCTATCCCGCTGTGAAAACTATTCGGATTTTCTTGAAAAACTAAATCACTGTATCCGGAAATTTTTCCTGGCACTTCGGAAAGGTGGGAGGCTTGCCATACTGGTAGGCGATATGCGGCTCCATGGTAAGTTCTATAGTATGCAGAATGATTTAATGCGGATGGGTGATTTTGAATCCTTTCTGGTAAAGGGCCAGTTTAATTGTGTTTCTGACAATCGGACGTACAAAAAGCCTTTCATTCCCATTGTGACAGAATATGCTCTGTTGCTGAAAAAAACAGATTCTTTCATTATCCCCTTCAGCATCCGGCAAGAAGGTGTGTTTTCTGTACAAAATACAGATATTCTTGCACTGACTTGGCATCATCTAATCCGGATGACAATGGAGAGTATTGGAGGAAGAGGGGCTTTAAAAGACCTGTACGATTTATTAAAGGAACACCCAAAAGCGAAAAAGAATCCGCATTATCAGGAACGTATCCGTGCCACCTTATATGAACACCCAGACGAATATATACCTGTATCGAAAGGATATTTTCGTTTGAGTTACCCTGTTACATAAAAACGAGCCATGAAAAACAGATTTTCTATGACGCTACAAAAGGAGTGTGAACACTATGACAAATCGAAAGCACCATGTGAAAGATAAACAAATAACGACACTCTCAGGATGGTTTCATTCTTCGCTACGGGTTGGGGAACGTGCTATTATTTCTGGAGTCAATGGTTTCTCTATTCTGACATCTCCTATCCTAACGATTTTGGAAGTATCAAATGACAGTATCGTTTTCGAAACAGAAAATACCATTTACCATTTGGTTCATACACCAGAGACCGTATCGGAAGTGATGTGTGCTTGAATAACATATATGAATTGGGAAGCAGGCTTTGTGAATTGCTTTCAACTTTGAAGAAAAACCGAGAATACGTTCCACTTGAAATTTTACAAACACAGTATCGGATTCCTTATGAAAGCCTAAAAAAGCAAATTGGTGATACAGCAACAGCTTTTGTAAAAGAAATTACATTATCAAAGCTTATGATAAATCCAGATGTATCTCTGGAAGAGCAGATTTCTGTTATCCAGCAGGCAATTACAACATCCGGGATGCTCAAAGAAATGAGCTATACCTTATCAAAACTGTATGATGTGGAACTACTGCACAGGCAGGCATTAAAATTAAGGACATATATTGAAGATGCTCTATATCCATATATTGCCCTTCAGGATTGCCTTGTCGTTGATATGGAACGTATAGGGGATACGCCAATTATCTACAATACAATTACCCAAAAGGTTTATGAGAATGGGCAATGGAGTAAACAGGATTTGGATCTGCATGGGAAACTATTAATCTATGTAAAATCTAGTCCTCCTATGCCTGCAGCAACAGAACAAATAAACAATGGATTCTAAATTCAAAAATTTTTATGTCAAGAAGGGAAACTTTTATGGGTTTCCCTTCTTATGAAAATAATTTCAGTTGTTCATATTCTGCTGTCCGATTCAACAGTATGGGCTTCTTAGCAAGAATAAATTCTACCGCTGCATCCTCCATAATCCAATCTTCCAGTTCTTGTCGTTCCAAAAGCAATGGCATCCGTTCATGCACTGGTGCTACGGAAGCATTTGCCTGCGTAGTCAGAATTACAAAACGATTTTGACCATTATAGATTTGATAACACCCTGCCATAAATAATGTGGCATCCTGCTTTGGACTTTGAAAAGTATATTTTTCTTTGTTTTTACTCCATTCGTAAAAGTGATGGGCAGGAATCACACATCTTCGATGCAGCACACTGTCCCGAAAGGTCTTCTTGTCCAGTATCGCCTCTGCCCTTGCATTGATAAGCAGTCCCTTTCCCTGGAACCCCGGAAAGCCCCACTGCATCTGCCTCGCAGCCACTTCCTTACACTCCTTTGTAAGAATGACTGCAGATTCAGACGGGTGGATGTCCTGTCCATGCTCTATCTTTAAACGCTGGTCCAGTTTCCTTACAATCTTTTCAATTTCCCGTGAAGTTTCATCATCCACATAATATCTTCCGCACATTTTCTGTCCTCCTTTTTCCTATTTTACTTCATCCCTGGTATCTTATACAACCAGTTTCCATGCACAATCCTCCGGACAAAAGAGAAGCACAAAATTGATTTGTTTTCCCAAAAGTACCGCCTGACATCTATACTTCCAGTTCAAAATTCCCGCATACCACTGCTTTTCTACAGTCAGAACCTGGATATGATTGATTTGAATAATCTCTTCATCCTCCCCTTTTACCTTCAGCATCAATGGCAGAGATTTTCCGGTAGCTGTGAACCAGCACTGGACTGCCACCTCATGATAGGTTCCGGATAAAGGCTCCTGCTCTGTATGCTCTGTATTTATTCCGATTCCAAATGCCACCTTTCCTTCCCCCTTCCCGCTATTCTGTCTTTAATTTCTCATAGTCCACAGAACGTTTTTCCCGTAAAATGCCACCACTCATGTGATCAATACACCCACCTAAAAAAGCCGCACGTATTACCGAATCATTCCCATACCGTTTTCTGATCTGATCTATCGTTTCATCCATTTTTTCCAGTTTCTCATAATCATTCGTATCAAACAGATTTAGTTGTCTCATATTCACCTGATCCTTGATGCGGCTGGTATGGATTCCCAGATGCCGGATGGGTGTCCCATCCCAGAGCTGGTCAAATAACTGGCAAGCACACTGATGAATCTCTATCGTAATATTGGTTGCATTCTGAAGCGTCATCTGGTGACTGGCATAACTGAGATCATAATTCTTGATCCCTACTGCAATCACTTCTGCCCTGACTCCTGCTCCACGAAGTCTGCTTCCTACTGTCTCTGCCAAAGCCAACAGCACCAATTTTGCTGTAGATGCATCTGTCACATCAAAAGGAATCGTTGTAGAATTGCCGTATCCCTTATTAGCAGGCGGGGCCGACTGGACTACAGACACATCAATCCCATTTGCAAACCCCCAAACAACTTCCCCATGTTTCTTCAAATGTTGTTTTAAGTAACTCGGATCACTCTTTGCCAAATCTCCTATGGTCCGAATTCCCAACTTGAAAAGTGTCTTTGTTGTTGCCCGTCCTACAAAAACAAGTCGCTTACCGGCAATGGCCACATCTTTTTCTGTAACTCAGACTTCCATAGTGTGTGCACTCTGTCGGGCTTCTGAAAATCACTTGCCATCTTAGCTAACAGTTTATTCTCTGAAATACCGATATTCACTGTAAATCCAAGCCGTTCCTTAATCTGTCTCCGCATCTTCTCCGCCGCTTCCACTGGTGTCCCCCAAAGCAATTCCGTTCCAGTCATATCTACAAACGCCTCATCTATCGAGTATTGTTCCACTGTGGGAGAATACTCTTGCAAAATTCCCATAAAAGCTTTGGAACACCTCTCATACAATCCATAATTCGGAGGCACTAAGATAAGATTTGGACATTTCTGTTTTTGCTTCCAAGATTGATTCACCTGTCTGTATCCGATATTTCTTTGCTGGAATGGATTTTGCCAAAATGATTCCATGACGCATCGCCATATCCCCACCTACCGCTGACACCTGTTCTCTTAAATCGCCTTTCCATCCCAAATGATGCAGCCGATATACCGCTTCCCAGGACAAAAAGGCAGAATTTTACATCTATATGAAAAATCACTTTTTCCAAACTCACGTTCCCCTCCTTTATATCTCATTATATAGAACATACGTTCTGAAATCAAGAGATAATATTTTCCATATCCATGCTTCCTCTATATATAGTAATTTTCTTCTCAGGATAAACAATATATAGTGCTTTTATATTGACACATACTACATATAGTGTTACACTTACTATGTAATTATTATTTGTGTCATCCGGAAAGGATATACGCACGCAGTTTAGGTTTGTAAAAGTGTCAGAAGTATACCACGCTACCAGCAGGGACTTCTGGCTTTTTATTTTGCAGGAAACTGCACGCATTAGAGAATGAACATCCGTGTCATTCTCTTTTTTTATGCCTGAACGCAAAGAAAGGAGGAAGAAAAACCGGAACAAATAAGAATTACAACTATACCATAGAAAAGGAGACAAGAATAAAATGAACCACTCTAATGAATTATCAAACGTGGAAAAAACAAACAACTGGTGGACCATCTGAATTTACAGCGTAACGCTTATTATAATGAGAACAGTCCGAATATCAGTGATGCGGAATATGACCGAATCTTCGATGAATTAGTGGAATTAGAAAAGCAGACAGGCTTTGTCTTATCCAATTCACCGACACAAACCGTAGGCTATACTCCCATCAGTGAACTTCCCAAAGTAAAGCATCCGGTCCCTTTGCTCTCTTTAGATAAGACAAAGCAGGTACAGGACTTGATAAGTTTTGCCGGTAAGCAGCCAGTTCTGTTTATGCTGAAGTTGGACGGATTAACGACTAAATTAGTCTACGAAAATGGAACACTTGTAGAGGCTTCCACGCGTGGCGACGGAGAAATTGGGGAACTTATCACCCATAACATCCCTGCATACGTTGATGTCCCTCTCTCAATTCCATATAAAGGCCGGCTGGTGATTGTTGGAGAATCCTTCATCCCAACCAATGACTTTGAGCGTTTAAAAGAAACCTCCGAGATGGAAAAGGAGAACCTTACAAAAATGGGCGAAATCTGGCTTCTGGCTCTGTGCGAAGTCTTGATCCGGCAAATTGTGCAGGACGCTGTATGCACTTTATGCCTTTTAATGTTCTGGAAGGTCTGGACTCTCCATTTCTCTTTCCAGACAGCAGATCTATAAAGGTTTCCAGCCTGTTTGACTATGGCTTCCAGCCTTGTCCTTATATTATTGCAACCCAGCCTTTAACCTTGGATCTTGTAAACCAGTATATTGAAAATCTGACTGTTCTGGCAGGCAAAAAACATCTGCCTATTGACGGAATTGTAATGATTTTCGACAGTCTGGACTATTCCAAAAGCTGTGGGCGTACCGGACATCATTATAAAGATGGACTGGCTTTTAAGTTTTGAAGACGAAACTTACGAAACCACTCTTCGCAATATAGAATGGACACCCACCCGTTTCGGAGAAATTGCACCTGTGGGAGTTTTTGACTCTGTGGAAATTGACGGATGCTCTGTTTCCAGAGCAACCCTTCACAATCTGACCTTTATCAAAGAATTAGAATTGGTGCCAGGTTGTAGAATTTCTGTATCGAAACGTAATATGATCATTCCTCATATTGAAGAAAATCTGGAACGTGGTCATTACGTAGATGCAGTTCCCCCAGTATGTCCATGCTGTGGTTCTCAGACTCGTATCTATCAAAGAAAAGGAAATGATGGGCGTCTCATTGAAACAGTGCATTGTGACAATCCCAACTGTGATAGCCAGATCCGAAAACGCTTTACACATTTCGTTGGAAAAAAGCAATGAACATCGAGGGACTCTCCGAAACTACCTTGGAAAAATTCCTGACTTTGGGTTATCTCCAGACATTTCCGGATATTTACCATCTAAATGAACATCAGGAAGAAATCTTACAGTTGGAAGGTTTCGGTAAAAAATCCTTTGAAAGATTATGGAATTCCATTACTTCCAGCCGTAATACTACCTTTGTCCGATTCCTGGTTTCCATGGATATTCCTATGGTCGGACGAACCAAAAGCAGGATTTTGGATACAGTATTCCACGGCAGTCTGCAGGAATTTTTTGACGCTGCCTCTGGTGACTATGATTTCACCCAGTTAGATGACTTTGGTGATACTCTGAATCAGAATATCCATGACTGGTTCTCTGATGAAAACAATCTAATTCTCTGGCACGAACTCCAAAAAGACTTATATTTGAAGAAAGAAAGGAAATGAACACTATGATGAAAGAAAATGTATTTACAGGATGTACTATCGTTGCAACAGGAAAACTTGCTCATTTTACAAGGGATGAAATCAACTCCAAGATCATTGAGCTTGGAGCAAAAGCCGGCAGTTCTGTCACAAAAAAGACAGATTATCTGATTTGTGGGGAAAAAGCCGGAAGTAAATTAACAAAAGCTCAGGCTCTCGGTATTAAAATATTGTCTGAAGATGAGTTTCTTGAGATGATTGCGTAAGGAGAAATCTATGAGTATCATTACATCTGTTTTTCATATCTATGGGTTTCTTATTACAGAAGAGGCTGCTAATCTTATTCTTCGATATACAAAAGAAGTTTTTCCTGATTTATACAAAGAGTTTTCTGATGCAGAATCACTCTTTGCCTTTCAGGAATATCTTTGTGAGAAACATGATGGCTACCGTTATGGCAATGCCGAGTCTATGACAGTATGGCGGATCAAGGATCAGGAAAAGCTGGACTTAAATCCAGGAGAAGAATTTTATATCGTCGAACTTAAAAATTCTTCCCAATTATTTTCACAGGCGTATTCTTCTTATACAGAAGTTATCCAAGAAATTCAAGAAACGTTTGGTGAATTACTTCCTCCCAATTTTCCGTTAGATGATTTTCTTGTGGAAATCATGGGCGAAGTATGGGGATAGTGAAATGTGGTGAATGCCCCATTTCAAACATCTTTTGCGACTTATTATTTATAATTATTTTACCGTTGGAAAAGCACCTTCTTTTTGATATAATGAAAGCAAATGGAGGGATAACGTATATGAGTATTCAATCAGATATAGAGATGCTATCAATTGAAGCACTGGAATATTATGCTAAAAAGCACCAACTATCGGAAGACGATGCCTTTAATATTTTCTACAAACATCAAGTATTTGAAAAAATACTGGTACAACACGAAAACGTTGCACCAATTAGATATTCATGATACTTTTCAATACGTAGAAGATATTATAGAAGAAGATACGCCCACGCTTGTTCTTTTCCATGGCTCCAATATTGCATTTGATAAAATCGATTTGAACAAATCACATAACCGTCGTGATTTTGGTCGTGGATTTTATTGCACAGTTCTCGAACAGCAGGCAAATGAATGGGCGAACCGCCTGTACTTGCGTACTCATACTGGCGGCAAATATGTGTATCGGTATATCTTCCAACAATCCGAGGAACTAAAAATCAAACATTTTGCCACCTTGGACAAGGAATGGTTGGAGTTTGTCAAACTCAACCGTACTGTCGGCGATATCCAGCATCACTATGATGTTGTAATTGGACCTGTTGCGGATGATAATACCATGGAAACTGTACAACTTTATTTGTCCGATATCTTGAGCGTGGATGAAGCGGTTACAAGGCTTCGGTATAATAAGGTTAATAATCAGGTTTCCTTTCACACCCCACTTGCTCTTGAACATCTGATATTGGAATCTCGAAAGGATGTGTAAAACATGGAAGGTAAATATTTTTTTAACGGGAAAGATATTTCAATGAATCTGTATATTCAGATCCGGGATGTTGTCGATATTATTATGGAAAAGAGCCATCTTTCCTTTCCGGATGCCATGGGCAAATTTTATCACTCAAAAACTTACAAAGCCCTGCAAAATACAGAAAATACTCTTTGGGCGGAATCTGCTGGCTATATTGCAGACCGCTATTACGAAGAACAAGAAGAAGCACAAATAAGCAAATGACAAACGAAAAAATATGTTTAAGAAGGAACTGCTTGCCATAAGCGGTTCCTTTTTTGTATAAGAAAGAAGGGATTACATGTTTATTAATACCTATTCGAATCATTACCAGCAAACAATTGACCACTTTCATGGAGCATACGCTTTTCTTAGTAACTTCTATCCTTCCCGGATATATTACCGGGGCTACTGGTATGCAAATAATGAGGCTGCTTTCCAGGCACAAAAGACCCTTTCACCTAAAGAACAGCTTCAATTTACCAAATTAAGGAATCCAAAAGATGCCAAAAAACTGGGAAGAGAAGTACAGCTCCGTTCAGACTGGGAACGTGTAAAGCTTATGTACATGTATGAAATTTGTATGTGCAAATTCATGCAGAATCCTACCCTATGTAAAGCATTACTTGCTACTGGGAATTGTCACCTTGTTGAAGGAAACAACTGGGGAGATTATTTTTGGGGTTCTGTAAATGGTCATGGCGAAAATCATTTAGGTGAAATTCTTATGGACATACGTGCAAAGCTTCAATTTGAACGTTAAAATAATCATTTACCCATTTTGCACTGTATGAACTGCAAATATTTTGCTATAATGAAAGATAGATTTTAAAGAAAGGATTTGTGCTTATGTATCTGAAGCGTTTTGTCTATGACCGCCTTCTGGATTGGAAAAATGAAGGAGGGCATAGTACCCTGGAAGTCGGCGGAGCCCGTCAGGTTGGAAAAACCTACCTGATACAAAAATTCGCTGACGAAAACTACAAACACAAAATTTATATTAACCTGTTTGAATTAAGCGGCAGACAGTTTATGGAATGTTATAAACAGGCAACAGCTTGGACACCCGGAACAAAACGGCAGGAGCATCCTCTCCATGATGCCTTCCAGTTGTATGAACCGGACTTTATTGATTCTGAAGATACCGTCATTATTATTGACGAAATCCAGGAATCTTCCGAGATTTATAACCGTATCCGGGAGTTTACTCGTCATTTTAAAGCCCATTTTATCATCACAGGAAGCTATCTTGGGCGGATTTATGATCCAGAATTTCGTTATTCCAGCGGAGATGTCACAAAGCTTACTATCTACACACTTTCTTTTGAGGAATTTTTTGATGGCCTATGACCAAATCCTGTATGAAGATTATAAAAAAATACCTTTTGTTCCTTCTAGGTCAGAGGTCTATGATCGCTTAAAGGAAACCTATGAGCTGTACTGCCAGATTGGTGGCTATCCCAAAGTGGTCGAAAACTATCTGGAGAACCGGAACATCGTAAAAGCTCAAGGCGAACTCGTAAAAATCATTGATACCTTCACCAATGAATCCATTCGCTATTTTACGGATATTTTGGATACCAAAGTGTTTACCCATATTTTCTTTTCCATCTGCCGTATTTTAAATCGTGAAAAGAAAGGATTTTCAGAAGACAGCATTAGCGAAGAATTGCAAAAACTGGTAACCAAAGACTACTCCAGCAATATTTCAAAGGCTACCTGCAACCGTGCTATTAGCTGGCTGTACTTTTCCGGAATCATTGGATTCTGTGCAAAAATAACAGAAATGGATATTCTGGATTTTAAGTCCGCAAGCCGCTGCTATTTCATGGATATGGGACTGGCAAACTATTATCTGACACGTACCGGAACCGATTCCCGTGTACTTGCAGGCACATTAAAATGAAAATTATGTCTATATCAATCTGAAGAAACGCCAGGATTTTCCACAGGAAATTTCCTTTGAAACCCCTGCTTTTGCTACTTACCGTGGCGGAGAAATTGATTTTGTGGCACAAAGCCTATCTTCTTCCACCCGATATTTGATAGAAGTCAAAGCTGGAAAAGGTACTGCTTCCACTGCCCAGAAAGCCCTGGCACAAGGAAAAGCAGATAAGCTTCTTTATTTAAAAGGAGCAACCAAAGGTGGTATAGACGGTAAAACAGAAACACTGCCTATTTATTTACTGGAACAATACAAATTTAATTAAGTTTATGTTTACGAAGAGACTACTTTCCAAGTGGTCTCTTTTTTATTTAGGAGGACAATAATATGAATTCAATAAAAGATTAAAGACAATTAGGATATGAAGAAATCGGTCTCGATGATATATTTGTATTTCATTGTACTCAATGCGGAAAATGTTGCATCCACCGGGAGGATATTCTCTTGTCCCCGAAAGATTTATTTCATATAGCGAAAGAAATTAAAAATCACACCAGAAGTTGCCTTGGCACAATATTGTGAAACTTATCTTGGACGTAATTCTCATATCCCTGTAGTACGCTTAAAACCACAAGGAAGTGTCAAACGCTGCCCGTTATTAAAAAA
>ENA-OQOA01000822-OQOA01000822.1-human-gut-metagenome-genome-assembly--contig:-NODE-822-length-11504-cov-3.046058_pt1 | contig 11504 bp, 10 predicted proteins | sample MGYA00242633_ERZ504888 | MGnify/ENA primary metagenome ERZ504888 (study PRJEB26092, sample SAMD00036372) | human gut metagenome | host: Homo sapiens | study: EMG produced TPA metagenomics assembly of... | reverse complement strand
CCGTTGAGCCGCCAGATGAATTCGTCGGGGCGAAACCCTCCGAAAACCAAATGGGTATGAGAGTCAACGAATCCTGGCAACAATACATTCCCTCTGGCGTCAAGTACTTTATAGCCGGGCTTTTCATGGCTTATACGGTTTTTCGCCAACATAGGTAATAATACCGTCGGTTATTCTTACCGTTCCGCAAGGAATGTTGAGAAGTTCGTTCATGGCTTCTCCTTTCCGGGCGGTTCTGCCTTGCGGAGTAACGATGTGGGCATTGATGATAATCAAGTTGTTGCTCATAACTTTGTTCTTGTTTATTCCATGATACGTGCTTCCAGCACTTGTTGCATGGAGAAGTTTTCCAATCCCAGATAGTAAGAGGCAGTGTCTATCAAGGCCTCCATAGGAACAAGTCCTACGATTTCGCTGCCGATGATGCTTACTCCGTAGCGTTTGGCTTCAAAACGTACCATTTCGAATGCCCGGTAGATAGCGGTTTTACTATAGTCGGTGAGATTCATGGATACCTGAGTGATACCCCGATCCTTCAGTTCCACGCCCATGGCCTTGCAATAGCGCAGTCCGCCACCGATAAAACGGATTTTCTTGGCAATGTCATGCGCTATTTCTAGGCTGGGAGTATTGAGATTTATATTGTAGGCAACTAAGGGCATACGGGCTCCGATGGCTACAGTTCCAGCAGTGGGGTGACGTTCCGCAGGACCAAAATCGGGATGCCATTCGGGTTGGTGAATCTTTTCCTTCATTCCTTCGAATTCTCCTTTACGGATGACAGCAAGATTTTCACGATGTGGTGCACTAGCTGATTTTTCATATAAGAATACAGGGAGATTATATTGAGAGGCCACCCGTTGTCCCACTTCTTTGGACACCGCTATAGCATCTTCCATGGTACATCCTTTGATGGGAATGAATGGAACTACATCTACAGCTCCCATACGGGGGTGCTGTCCTTGGTGATGGTTCAGGTCAATTAGTTCTACTGCTATACCGATAGCTTCTATCACAGCTTCTTTCAAGGCGTCCGGTTCTCCAACGACGGTAACTACCAGCCGGTTGTGGTCTTCATCGTTACTATAATCCAATAATTTTACGCCTGCCTTGGCACGAAACGGAGATACAATCTCGTCATTTTTTGTAAGTCACGTCCTTCGCTGAAGTTGGGGACGCATTCCATAATTTTTGTCCAGTTCATAATATCACTTATTTAATTCCTTTATCTTTTAATATTTTATTGATTAATGAGTCTTCTGCTAGATGCGGCAGGGTGATATGATAACCATCGGCATGGCTTTCGTTGAACTCCGCCGAAGTTTCCATGGCATGAGGGTTGCGTGCCCACGAACGGCGTGCCACTCCTCCCATTACATCCCATAACATGGATGAGCGGAGAATACGGTCTACCCGTTCACTGCCGTCGCATACCATTCCGAATCCGCCATTGATGGCTTTACCTATACCTACACCACCTCCATTGTGCAAAGCGACAAGGCTCATGCCCCGGGCACAATTTCCGGCAAAGCATTGCACAGCCATATCTGCCATTACATTGCTGCCGTCCTTGATATTGGAAGTTTCCCGGAAAGGAGAGTCGGTACCGCTTACATCGTGGTGGTCACGTCCCAACATGATAGGACCTACCTCGCCCCGGCGTACCATTTCATTGAAACGCAGTGCGATATTCATACGTCCCAGTGCGTCTTGATACAGAATTCGTGCTTGGGTCCCTACCACCAGGTTATTTTTTTCGGCGTCGCGAATCCATATCCAGTTGTCCATATCCTGTCCGCGGCGATCTTTAGGGATACACTCCATAGCAGCATGGTCGGTCTTTATCAAATCTTCCTTTTTTCCGCTCAGGCATACCCAGCGGAAGGGGCCGTAACCATAATCGAAAAGTTGGGGTCCCATGATATCCTCTACATAGGACGGCCAGATGAATCCATCCTTCTCGTCTGTTCCATTGCGTGAGATTTCTTTCACTCCAGCGTCATAAATCGCTTTCATGAAAGAATTGCCATAATCGAAGAAATAAGTGCCCCGTGCCACCAGTTCCTTGATAACATGGAAATGGCGGCGCAAAGTTTCGTCCACCATTTTATCAAAAGTTTCTCTGTCTTCTTTCAGCATATGGGTACGTTCTTCGAATGAGATACCTGCAGGACAATAACCGCCTTCGTAAACGGCATGGCAGGAAGTCTGGTCACTGAGAAGTTCGATGTGGATGTTGTGATGTAGCGCATACTCCAACAGATTGACTACATTGCCATGGTAGGCTATGGAGCAGGGGATTCGTCGGGCCATGGCATCGGTAGCCAGCCGGTAGGCTTCAGACAAATCGGATGTGATATGCTGTACCCACCCTTGGCGGTGGCGGGTTTCTATGCGTGAATAATCTACTTCGGCTATGATGGCCACTGCTCCGGCTATCTCTGCCGCTTTGGGTTGTGCGCCACTCATTCCGCCTAATCCGGAGGATACGAAAAGATGGCCGTTCAGGTTACCGTTCTGAGGTACTCCTAATTTCATGCGGCCGGCATTTAATAAGGTGTTGAATGTGCCGTGTACAATGCCTTGGGGACCGATGTACATCCAGCCTCCGGCGTCATCTGTCCATAATTGGCTACTCCCATCTGCGCGGCGATTTCCCAGTCTTTCTGGTTGTCGAAACATGCCTACCATCATGGAGTTGGTGATGATGACGCGGGGGGCTTCGGGATGTGATTGGAATAAGCCCAAAGGATGGCCGCTTTCTACCACCAGGGTCTGTTCATTGGTCATTATCTCCAGATACTGCTTGATAAGCCGGTATTGCATCCAGTTCTGACAAACTTGTCCGGTTTTCGCCGTATGTCACCAGTTCGTAAGGATAAAAGGGCGATATCAAAATGAAAGGTTGTTGTCTATCATGACTTGGAATGCTTTCCCTTCGATGCAATCCCTTTGTATTCGTCAATGGGCTTTGCTTTCAAATCACCTTCGGGCCGGAAACGGTAACCGTATATTTTGCCCCTGGTAAGTAATTCGTCCGTCAATTCGGGAGCGAGTTGCTCATGCAGTTCCACAGGAATGTACCGCAATGCATTCCTCAACGCCGTTTCCGTTTGGGCGGGTGTCAAGCGGTAGCCCCGGTCGGGAGCGCGGCGGATGCCTTCCGTGAATGTAGGATAGGCAGGTAAGTCATTGGATAAAGTGATAGTCATAGTATGTAAGTGTTTTGTCACAAAGATAGCAAAACTACTGGAATACTATAAGTTTGAGAATATGTTTAGTGACATAAAGTTATATAAACTCAGTATAATATATTGTTGATTTTAGAAATACAGCGATGGCATGTGCTATGGGAGGCTCTCCGGATTTGTTTTAAGTAAAATAATTATTATTCAATACTAATAGAATAGTGATAATTGTCGCTTACAGGTATAGTATCTTCATAGTATACAGGTTTTAGTCTTTATACATTTTGGGAGAACACGCTGTGCCATTTCTTTCATTTCTTGACGTAAGGTAACCGGAGCCATTTACCCTCAACGCTATCGCCAAAGGACTAGAAGTGAACGTAATTCATAGTTGTCTTGTACTTTCAGTCGAACCTCCCATTTGCCGTCGGCTTGTTTGCTGTTTAGCACAGATTGAGACTCATGCAGCGGCTTTGTTGTAATGTAATTCCACGCCTGGTCGGTAACGTGCAAAATGACATTTTCCACAGGGGCGCCTTCAACTACGGAAACGCCGACCACGTCACTAAAGAACTCTTCAAAATCAAAGTCATTGTCCAGAGGCTCAAAGGTTCGGGTCGTTTCCTTTATTCCTTCAATCCGGTCTATCGCATAGTTGGACATTTTATCGAAGTCTTTGCGTTTCGCCACCAAGAACCAGCGATTATTGTACTGTTTCAAGTGATAGGGGCTCACCACAACTGTTCTGACATCTTTACCGAATGGATGGTAATTTATTTCTATTACTTTCTTTGCTACAATAGCTTCGAATATGGGCTTGTACCATTTGTCTATACCTGTAAGGTATTGGTTGTGCTGGAAACTGACTGCCTTTTGAGTCTCACTGCCTAGTTTTGAAGTGGTATAAAGTTTCTTTTCCAGGTCATCCAGCCAGTCGAACTGAGGAACACCTTCAAAGCGTTTCATGATGGCGGCGGCTTCGAGTATACAATCCATTTCTTCTTGGGAAGGACCGGATTCGGCCATAGTCTTTGAACCGACTGCATAGCGGTAATACTTTTTATGGCCGTCTTGGATTCTGTCGATAATGACTCCGTACATCAATTCCATATCGTTCATATCGTCAAAGATTTGACGACGCTGTACTCCTTCGGCACCTTTTGAACCGCTATCACCATTCTGTCGTTCAAGTGCCATACGGCAGGCCTCGATGAGATCGTTCATGTAGTATTTTCTGGTTCTGCTGCTAAAGCATTTGTCTAAAGCTCTGTATCGAGCCATCGCGTTTTTATTTGTTGCCATCGCCTTCTGTTTTATGACTGTTTTTATTTTGGTACAAAGTAAAATAGCAACTGTGCATTCTTGCCGCACAGCTACTATAAATTTTCACTTTTTCCATGCGGAATAACACCCAGTCTGTCATGGCATAAAGTTTTCAATGTCTTCTGTCCGGATTAGTCTTTCGGGTTTATTCGTTATGTCTGGTTTCGTCTATGATTTCGCCGAATTTCTCTGCGGTTTCCTTGATGTCGGTGAACTCAGATCGTTTCATGCCGCTTAAGCCGGTACTTGTCCATTCGCTGAGGTCATCAGCAAAAACACCTTTGTTCATACGGTCCAGATAGTTCGCGGATAAACCGTCAGGCATATTTTTCAGATCCATCATGCCGATACGTTGTACAAAGTATGCATAATCGCCGTCGATGATGATGTTCTTGTGCGCTGCCATCTTATAGATTGACATCCAATGACGCTTTTTGGTGAATAGCGGAGTGTAACTTTGCGCTTTCAGAATGCTGCGTTTCAAAAGGTCCATCTTCTCTTCTTCGTTCATCTTGTTAATAGGACACTCTGCCACCTTTTGGACAGGTTCATCCTCTTCGGAATTATCCCTGCTGTAAGTATCCATTTCGTAAGAGGCTGCAGGAGCAGAAGGATACATAACAGGAATGGTGACTCCCGAATTGTCAAGTTCACAACCTGCCATTTCCAAGTCTGTAATGCTGACCATTACGGCATAGATATACATGCTGACCACCATGTGGATGGCTGGAGCAACCTCTGCATCGGGGAGTTCCGGAGCATGGTGAACGTTCTCGTTTCTCCACTTTGAAATACACTTGTAGTAGGTTTCAAAAGTGTTCAATTTCGGATTTTTGCCATGATTATAGTAGAGGTTATCTATTTCATGGAAAGTCTTTACAATGGCCACCCAACCATCTGCACCTTTTGTAGACATAAATTGTTCTCCCTCTTTCAGGTAATAGAGTTTGCGGAGGAATGCCTCATACTTGGGCAACAATGCCGCGAATATCACTTTCAAGTCTACCGGCTCGTTCTCACCACGATAGAACTTGTTCAATTGATTTGGAATCATGGTGTTCAGACCATCCAAATTTTTCACAGTATGGGTCTTCAAGATGGCGAAAAGACAATCGAGCACTTCTTCAAGTTCACGATAGCCGTGTCCGCAGAGTTCACTGAAAGTATCTTCTAGTTTCTCAAACATCACATCTTTAAGCAACTCCTCATTATATTCAAGCACGTTACTTGTATGGAAACTTTGCCCCAGGAAGGTTACCAGCATGTTTAAGAATTCCTCATTGAATGCTTGGTTGCTGTTGAGCAGTTTCTTCAAGTTGATATACTTGCCTAACTGTGTTGCGACTTTTTTGTGAACTCCTTTTCTACCATCTTCAACAGGCTGGAGCGAGAGTTTTCTGCGCTGAATGCCTGTTTTATGTTCGGGTCATTTCTCAACTGGCGCAGCAACTCAAGGATGATCTGGTCATTTTCGTTAAGAAAACCTTCATAAGGCTCGTTCATCATGTGGATGAGATGATCGAGATGATCAAACTCCTTTTCCCCGCTGCTAATGCCAGCAGTACTTGGAGGCGTCAGTTCGCCGTCTTCTCCTTCTAATGTGATACAGCCCTGTTCTGCCAGCTGGATACGATACTTGTCGAGGTCAATCTTTTCCAAGATGTCCAGTGGCAAAGTCTCCTTAGTATAAGGCAGGTATTTGTAGTAGAGCTTGCAGAACATGTAGAAACGTTCCAAGTCAGGATCAAGGAATTTCATTAACTGAGCAAGCAATCCGTACTGGCGGATGTAACGGTTCACTTCCTTGCGGATGAGTTCCTGTTCCTCTTCAGGTAACGGTTTTACATATTCGTTTACCAGTTGCCCTAAGATAGATGGAATGCCGGCTATCTGTTGTTCATCTCCGCAGAGCAATAAGGTTACCACCTTATCTATATCGTTCTGTGTAAAGAGTTTCCTGCGCTCGATGTCATTCTTATATTCATAGATGTTCGACGGGTTATAGTTTCCTTGCAACCAGGTCGTATCATAGTAGGGCTCGAATGCAGCCTTTATGTCTTCGTGTTTGTTTACGAAGTCGATAATCAGGGTATCTTGCTTGTCGGGATGGCAGCGGTTCAAACGACTCAGCGTTTGGATGCACTGCACACCGCCTAGCTTTCTGTCTACAAACATAGTATGGAGTAAAGGCTGGTCGAATCCGGTCTGGAACTTGTCGGCTACGACTAAGAACCTTTGATTAGGCTGTTTGAATTCAACGGCAATGCCGTTGTCTTTGATTCCGAAGCCGTTTATTTTCTCCTCTGTATATTTGTTGCCATTGATTTCTACTTCACCACTGAATGCCACAAGTGCTTTTATCTCGCCATTGTATTTCTCTTTCAACCGGCGTGTGATGGCTTGGTGGAACAATATGGCGTTGGCGCGGCTGGAAGTCACTACAATGGCTTTGGCCTGCCCTTTCATCTTTTGGGCAGAGTGCTGCATGAAGTAGTCTACCATCATATTGGCTTTGTAGTTGATGACGTATGGGTGCTGGTTCACATATTGCATCATCAAACGGAGTGCGTTCTGCTTTTCGTATTCAGGTGTGTCTTCAGGAAGGTCTATCTTGCTTACCAGCTCAAACATGGTCTGGAAGGTGGTATAGTTTTTCAGCACGTCAAGGATAAAGCCTTCCTCGATGGCTTGTTTCATGGAATAGGTGTCGAATGCCTTTCCGTTACGGCCATAGAGTGCAAAAGTCTGTGACTTTGGTGTGGCTGTGAAAGCAAAGTAACTGATATGGCCGCTATTGATGCTGCGGGCAGCTTGCAGTTCGGCCAACATTTGGTCTTGCATATTGTTCTCGGCTTCACGGCTCTCAATTCCAAACTCTTCTACTGTTTCGCGAAGTTCATTCTTGTCGGTGAGAACTTGACGCACATTGTGCGATGCTTGCTTGCCAAAGGCTGTATGCGCTTCGTCTATGATGACAGCGAAGTGTGAACCGGCAGCCTCCTTCAACTTAGGTAATGCAAAGCTGAACTTTTGTTCCGTGGAGATGATGATGCGGTGACCGCCTTCTGCTAATGCCTTTGCCAGATTACGTGAACCTTTGCGGATGTCTTTCACAGTACCGGCTACTTCTTCCATTCCCTTTATTTCATCGGCAATGTTCCGGTCGAGCACAATACGGTCGGTAATCATAATAACCGAATCGAATACCGGGGTGTTGTCTACATTCTGAAGGTTTGCCAGTTGGAAGGCCAGCCATGACATGCTCTTTGTTTTGCCTGAACCTGCTGAGTGCTGCACGAGATAGGTTTGCCCTACACCTTTCTCGCGCACGTCGCTAATGATGTTGCGTACGCAACGCAACTGGTGATAACGGGGGAATATATAGAACGGTTCACCCTTCTTAGGTGTAATGTGTTTAATGAAATGCTGAATGAGATTTAGTAAAGAATCAGCTTGCAGCACCTCTTTCCACATATAGCAGGTCGGATAATCTCCTTCTACTTGTGGATTCACCGTTTCCTTGTTGAATGGGAGGAAGCGTGTATTATCGCCGGCCAACTGGGTGGTCATCATCACCCCGGTTGTTATCCATGGCGAAATGGACCAGGCAGGTGCGAAGCATACGGTTCTGCGGGTGGCGGTTGGTCTGATATTTGGTGCATGGCGTTTTACCACAGTCTGACCGGTAGCTTCGTTCTTCAGTTCCAGAGTAATGATAGGCAGACCGTTTTAACAGAATGCAGAGGTCGAGTTCGTTATCCTTATCGAAGCCCTGCGTGCTGTACTTCATCTGGCGAACCACGCTGAAGATATTTTTCTTGTAGAGGTGGTCAGCATCATCATCATCAAGGGTCATCTTCGGTTTGAAAGCTGCCAACCGGATGCGTCGGCCTTGCAGCATGAAGCCATTCTTCAACAGTGACAGCAAATTTTCACCACGATTAATTTTCGTGTTGATAGTTTCAATCACAATGTTGAGCGCATCTTGTTCGTCTGCGAAACTTTGAGTGATAAGTTTCTGCCACATAGGTTGCTCGCGCAAAAATTGTAAAAGCATATCTGAGTCCACCAACTTTTGAATATTGAAATCCTTTGGTGTGCGTTGATTGTACATCTTGCTTCCTGCAAGGTATTCTGCTATGTGTTTCTCAAAGAGAGTTTCGTTTAGTAGTTCAAACATATCGGTTCATATTTTTCGTTTATGATTGCAAAGCTCGTATATAACCGTGCAGTGTTTCTGCACAATTTACTCTTCTATTGCATTTTCTATGTCTTCAATACTTGGCAGTTTCTCTGCCAGTGTCTTTTTCAGTACTTCATCAAGTTCATAGGTTGCTATTCCCAACGGTCGGTCGATGCCTTCAAAAGCCCATTTAACCACCGTCTCGTTTTTCGACTTGCATACCAGCAGTCCTATACTGGGGTTGTCATTATCATCTTTCAAAAGATGGTCTGCCGCCGACACATAGAAGTTGAGTTTACCGGCAAATTCAGGCTCAAATTCCACGACTTTTAGTTCAAGCACGACATAGCATTTCAGCTTTGTATGATAGAATACCATATCCGGAAAGTAGCTGGTTCCACCAGGCATGCGAAGTTCCATCTGACTTCCAACGTATGCAAAACCTGTACCTAATTCCAGCAGAAAACGACGGATATTGTGTTCTAAGGCTTCTTCAAGCATGTGTTCATTGTATGGTTTTCGCAATGTGAGGAAATCGAAGTTATAAGGGTCTTTCAATATTTCTTGTGCCAGTTCATCTTGTGGTTGTGGCAACTTATCGTTGAAATTGGTCTGCGCTTTTCCTCGTTTTTCATAAAGACTTGCTTTCTGCATATTCATCAGCGTGGCGCGACTCCAGTTGCCGGCAATCACTTCGTTTATATAGAATAATGCTTCGTCCACAGTCTTACTCTTGGCCATGATTTCAATGTGATGTCCCCAGGGCACAAGAGCGAATTTTTGTGGCATGGATAATTCGCCAACAAGTTGTTGGCAAATTGACTCATCATCGCTTGTATAGAATCTGAACCACTGTGCCACATACCGCAAGTTGGTGTATGATAATCCTTTCATACCAGGAAACTCATCTCGCAAATCAAAGCTGAGCTGTTGCAAAACACCACTTCCCCATGCTTGTTCCGCTTTCATCTTTACAATGTCACGACCTAAGCTCCAATAGAACTCCAGCAGCGTGCTGTTTACTTTGATGGCGGCTTTTATCTGACTGTTTCGCAAACGAGATTTGATATCGGCAAACCATTGCTTATATTCTGCGGTTATAGCAAATTTATCTCGCTTTACGAAATGAGGTTCTTCTTCTTCTTTATTGCTTGTTTTCATGGTCTTATGCTTTATGTGTCAGCTTACTTTTATCTTGCCTGTCACTACGTTGGTAATGAGGCTTTGTTTCAGTTCTTGAAGATAAGCAATTTTTTCTTTTGGGTAGCGATAATGTGGTCAATCTTTGAACATTTTGTATCAAGGTAGGTGGCGATTTGTTGTTGCTCGGAAAGAGGAGGTATTGGAATCTTTGTTTTATTCATATCACCCATTGTAATGTGCATCATTGTACTTCCATGCATATCGCTCATTTTTTGATTTGTCACTGCTCTTAATAAATAATATGAATACATTTTATCCATTGATGTAGCCAGTTGCACTTTCCATATATGGTAATGATATATTGTTTTTGCTTCATTCCAAATATATGGGCCAACTGAAGCTGACCAAGCATATAGTAAATCATCCTTATCACAATACTTATCGGGTTCTAGTTCCATATTTGAATAGTACCACGAATCATTTGTGAAGAAGTTTCCAACACGAAGTACCTTGTATTTTCCACTTGGTAGCAATTCGTTTTGTGAATACGCACGTCCGTTTATAAGTCTTAAGAAGAAACGTAAACAGGCGATGTCCCAGTGCATAGGAATATTACCAATCCAGTTTACACCACTGTCTTTTAGTGGCGTATTTGGATTCAATCCCCGTGTCACGGCACGAGTGATAAGTGATTGTTTAAGTTCATCAAGATATTCTATTTTCTTTTCTGCCTTAGCAATCATCTTGTCAATCTTCTCGGTCTTGACATCAAGGTAGGAGGCAATGGATTGCTGTTCGGATAACGGAGGAACAGGGACTTTTAATTTTCTGATTATATCTTGGCTTATATTAGGTTGTCCACCTCCAAATGATGATAATAGTAATTCTTCTTTAGCTATGATAAATGAATAAAAAGTATACTTTGGGCATATTCTTTTAGATGGTACAATTATACAACAGGCTTGATTGGTTGCTGTCTCTATATCAAGTAAACCAACTTTACCAATTGTTGCTCCATACATTGCAATCACAACAGAATGAATAGGATAGAACTTCATTTTGCATTCATCTACAGCTTTTGGGGTTATTTTCTTACTTGTTTCAGTTATCAATCCATTATTTAAATCACCTGTTTGAAGCCAGTTGAGACCTTTTTCTGAATAATAGTCTTCACGCGAGGATAATGGCGTTGTACCACTTCCTATTATTGGATGTACACGTGATATCTTTATCGCCTCCCAATGATTGGGTATTTCTCCAATCCATTTCACTCCACTATCTTTATAAGCATCATATTTCTTCATCATCCCTCTTTTTAATCATTCAACAATGAAGATAATTCCTGTTCTTCATCTTCTTCAAGTGCCCGAATATCCGCAAGGATATCCTCTACTGAGCGTAGCGGCTGATATTCATAAAACAGTTTTGAAATAGGGAACTCGCAACCTATCTTATCTTTCTCTCTATCCATCCATGCGTCAGGAGTAAAGCGAAGGACTTCGTTTTGAAAATACTCTTGAATATCCGTCTTGAATGGAATCGATTCATAGTCACGCAAATTAGTGTCAGCGACCAAGTCGCTGTTATCATCAAGTGGTATGACATGAACCTCGGGGCAGTTTCAGACACTTCACCAAAGAAGGTGCGACAATCTTTGATAAGTTTTG
>ENA-OQOA01000821-OQOA01000821.1-human-gut-metagenome-genome-assembly--contig:-NODE-821-length-11510-cov-2.520425_pt1 | contig 11510 bp, 13 predicted proteins | sample MGYA00242633_ERZ504888 | MGnify/ENA primary metagenome ERZ504888 (study PRJEB26092, sample SAMD00036372) | human gut metagenome | host: Homo sapiens | study: EMG produced TPA metagenomics assembly of... | reverse complement strand
TGTTGGAGATATCATTTTATTGAATGATACATAGTTTTCCCCAAAAACTCCGGTATAAGTATTACTCAGCACCGTTCATCAATAAGATCATAAGTTAGTAAAGCCGGATCATAATTATAATATTTCCGATTATTGTATTCCGTCTATTTTCACGTACTTCCATACCAAACAAAGCGGTCACATCATGTTTTTCTGCAAATGTCTTGTTAAAATCCAATTGCTGACGGAAATTATAAGCACGAATACTATTAGTTCCCGTTGTATAAATATTGCCATAAGGAAGATTATAAGTAGCCTGGCCACTCCCACTTGCATCAGTAGCAAATGTATTTACTTTATTACGCACAGCATAGCTTTCCTTATCTTGCAATTGGCTTGTCTTATATTCCCCTACTTCATATTGGAACGAAGCAGTGTATCTCAACCAGTCTGTGAATTTAAAATTAAGTCTCGCAAAAGTACGATTACTAAAATTCTTACTCTTCGACAAGTTTCTTCCCAATTCGTCCAAAGGGGTAATATCCATACTATACAATCCGTAAGAAGAAATAATTTCCTGTTGTGACTTACTGTACCGGTCGGCAGCCGTGTTAGTATAGTAGCTTCCATCGCCATTCAACAACGAACTATAAGGAACATAATTATATCCGGGTGAGGTCAGATTATAACTCTGCGTTGTACCATCTCCATAATTCAGATACGTTCCCAAATCCAGACTCAGCCATGAAGTAAGCCGGGTAGTGTTCTGCAAATTCAATCCGAAACTCTCGCTGTCAGTATATTTATCTTCTTCCCGGTTATTCCCTGTAAGACAGCGAAGCATTAAATGTATTTTTTTCCGTTCCACGCCCGATATTCAAGTTATATTGTTGCGAAAACGGATTTCGTTTACCATATTTCTTCACATCATCATAATAACGGAATCCCTGTGAAGCCAGTTCATGTAGCGTCTGCTCCATTTGTGCTTCGCTGATCGCACCTGTATGATGTTTTAAAATAGCCTGTACCCCCAAACAGGAATACATGGATGCATTGTCCAATAAATTCTGTGCATATTGGGATGCTCCCTCTCCTTGAAGATTAGGATTCATGGCCGCCCACTCCTTTTCCATCTCTATCATGTCAGCCGTACCGGCCAAGTGACCGGTATAAAAATTATAAGGGCGTACTGTCAATGTCGCTGAAAATGATACATTCAGCTGATTCTTTCCGGCTTTTTTAGTAGTGATGACTACTACACCATTAGCAGCACGAGCACCATAGATAGACGTAGCCGCGGCATCTTTTAATACCGTAATATTCTCTATATCCTCTATATTCAAATCAGGCACATTTTCGACCCAGTTGCCCAGTCCGTCAGAAATAGTTTTCTCTACCGGAAACCCATCAATCACATACAGAGGAGTAGTAAGTCCGTTCATCGAAGTCACACCACGTATCTTACCGTCACTATAACCTGCTATTCTTCCCTCCATCAATGAGCTGACACTACTTAACCGTTGAGTTTCCAACTTTTTCGAATCTACTTTCGCAAATGAACCGGTAGCCCGTTCCCTGGAGATAGTCTGATATCCGGTTACCACCACCTCGTCCAGCAGTTCGGAGGCCGGCTCCAAAACAATTCTGTAACTGTTCGCACTTGTCAATCTTACTTTCTTTGATTCATAGCCCAAGTAAGAGATTTCTATCTCTTTCGCTGTGCGAAGCAGGGTCAGCCGGAAGTGCCCGTTCATATCGGTTATGACAGCAGCTAGTTCCTCCCCTTTCGTCTGGCTCACCTGACGGATGTGAGCGGCAGGCAGGGGATCTCCATTCTCATCTACAACTATACCGCTGATCATCCGGTCTGTTTGTGCATATGCCATTGTTCCACACAAAAACAATGCAACGAAAACCATCGCCAGTCGAAGTAGCTTTCCGTGGTAATCTGAATGTTTCATACTCTTCATAGATTTAATATTAATACTGTTTATAATCACTTTTTAAGTCCCGTTTTATTGTTAAAACAGTTTTGCAGCTTATATTACGTCGATAGCAAATTAATGCATAAAGTTTTAAATTATAGCAAAAACAGGTTATCCAAATACAGCAATTGCCGCATTTGGATAAATTTATGATAGCAAATTAATAGATTATCTATTTTTATGCAATTCCTGCACTTTGTTTCTATACTGAGCGGGAGTCATACCAGTAGCCGCCTGAAACTGGCTATAAAAAGTAGTCATGGAATTAAAGCCCAATTCAGCTGAAATCGCCTTTAGCGGAGTTTGGTTATCAGGATCGGAAAGTAAACGGACTGCCTCTTTTGTGCGGAAACCATTTACAAATTGAGTAAAAGTCTGCTTGGTCTGCTCATTAATAATTTGAGAGAGATAAGTACGATTAGTTCCCAACATTTCCGCTACTTTCTCTTTGGTCAGCAAATTGTCTGTAAATACCTTCTCCTCCCGCAACAGCGTTTCCAAACGCAGAAATAAATCCTGCTTCTTTTCATCTGTCAACGAGGATGAAGCATATTTCTCAGGTTGCGGCAAAGAAGTTTTCGTCGAGTCCGTAAGATATTCTTGTAAAAGAGCGGACTGGCGGCCTATCTCTGCAAACTGCTCGTCTATTTTATTCTGCAATTGCTGTTCACGCCGGATAGCGTCCTGATTTTGCTTCACAATGGTAAGGTACAGCTTATTTTTTCTGTAATATAAGTAATATAGTAAAGAGGCAGCTATGAAGATACAAATAAATCCGGCTATAAGCAATTGCATCTTATTTTCCTTTTCCAATAATTCCAGACGGTTTTGTTTTATCTCGTTTTCCTGCCGTTCCATATCGTATTTTGCACGTATCTCCCCCACGGCACGTTCCTTTTCCGCATTATATAAGCTATCTGTTTCCAGCTGATAGAGCTTATGATACTTCAACGCCTCTACCAGCATACCATCTTCTTCATAACATCGGGATAAAGCCTGCAACAGGTCACTTCGATAGATGGCATTAGCCTGTTGGTAAGACAGTTCTATTCCGGCTTTCAGCATCCAGACAGCCCGGTCATACTGATGATGCTCCATTAAAATTTCGGCATAGCCCAAATAGGAATTCATCACTGAAGAAATATTTCCCTGTTCTTTCAAATCCAAAGCCTTCCGGAAAAAGCCCAGTGCTTCATCATCTTTATTCAATTTATGCAGAATATATCCATAAAGATTGTAAACGTTTGATTGGTCATAAAAGTCATTCTGCACCATGGTGAACTCCGCCTCCTGAATATATTTCAATGCTGTATTATAGTCACTCTTTAAATAATACATATAAGCGGTATTGGTTGAACCACTATAAATCAGATAAGGATCTTTCCGTTCATGTCCCAGTTCATAACATTCAAGGGCATATTTCAATCCTGTGCTATCATTTTTCAAATAATAAATACCGGCAATATTAGAAAGTAAAATGGAATAGAGTCTGTCATAATGACAACGTCTTGCAGCTTCAACTCCTTTGAAGAAATAAATAAGTGAACGATAATAGTCTTTTTGGACATTCGATGCATAAAGTCCCAGACCATTATATACGGAACATAAGACGGAATCATTTTTATTACTTTCACCTATCAGCCTGGCCTGCCCTAAATGACTATAAGCCTCCTTTACATTTCCCTTCATCATATGGGCCTGCCCCAGACAAATATGAGAATAAATTACAGCGCCATTGTAATCCCGTTTCATTATAACCCCATCTCAAACAATTGTCGACCATAAAAGATAGCCTGATCATAATCTGCTTTATTCAGATAGAGAAAACTAACTTTCCGAAGCGCTTCTTTATCTTTAGGATACTTTTTCAGATACTCCAACTGTACATTAATGGCATTATTTATTTCTTCTTGCGCCTCTGAAACAACGGGCAAGAGTCCCAATAACATTACAACCACCCACAGTTTAAGCATCCTCATTCCTGTCATTCTTCCTTTTCTTCTTTCCGCATACTGAACTCACAGCCACAATATTGCTGATTATAAAAATTATATTCCTTAATGATAGCAATGCGACGCTCGCTCAATCCACCTTTACGCCAGTTCTGTTCCCAATAAGTGACATCCGGATAAGGGGCCGTAGCATATCGGCCCGCTTCCTCTATCTGTTCCAAACTTTTCCAACGGCTGGAAGCAAGCGTAGTAGTGATAACCGGGAATCCATGTTCGTGAGCATAACGTGCGGTTTCCTGCAGTCGCATCTTGAAACAACGCAAGCAACGGCCTCCTCTTTCAGGCTCTTGCTCCATTCCTGCCATTCGACAACGCCAGGCATCATGATCATAATCGGCATCTATAATTTTCCAATCCCAAAGATTGGGCGTACCGCGTACATTCGTCCTTGCGGATAATGTATTCCTCCAACGGATAAATATTGGGATTACAATAATAGATAACCGGAGTGACACCATGCTGCATCAAGCACTCTATGATGGCTGATGAACAAGGAGCACAACAAGTATGAAGCAACACCTTGTCGGCTCCTCCCGGAACTTCAAGCTGGAATTTCTTTTCATACGGCAAATTTAATAGATATTTGCCATACTGACTAACGGTTCGTATAATTTTCTATATCCTGCGCATCTATTTCTATCTCCACTTGATCACCGGGAACCAGGGTTTGCCCCTGAGGAAGTAAGTTTTTACGATTCCGATGTATACTACGAATGATACAATGATTAGGTAAAGCCAATGTATCCACTTCCTTTCCGTCAAAATAAGACCCATCCATTATCTCGACAAAAAGATGATAGCGGGCACCAGCCTCTTCGGAAGACTCCGGATTATGGCTACGGAACATCCTGTCATACAGCAATACATTGTAAGGTTTTATCTGTAACAATTCGGTGAAATAATAAGTCAATCCACCTACCACAATGGAAGGATAGAACACCTCGAAATGACCGGTAATCTCCGTTATCAGGACAATAGCAGTCAAAGGAGTACGCACCACAGCCACCAAAAAAGCCACCATCCCGATCAGCATCATATAACTCACATTCTCATACCCTATCCATCCGCGTTGTACCAATACCAACCCGAAGATTTGTCCCAATAATCCTCCCGTAACCAAGGTAGGAATGAAACTTCCTCCCGGCAAAACCTGAAGAAAGAGAAAACAGCGTAAAAACAAAATGAATAAGCATCATGATAGTAAGCCACTGGATATCATGAGTTCCATTCATTCCCTGCATCATCAAAAACTGCTCTCCGCCACCTGTCAGATTCGTCTCTGTTAACGATATGGCATAAGCTATGGTTAATAAATACAACATCTTGACAGGAATGGAGAGTTTCATGGCAGGTATCCTTTCTTGAAAGAAAGGAACGATGAGCGAATAAAACTTTGCAATGACAGCCATAAGGGCGGCAAAGATAATATAAAGCTCCGCCTGACGGATAAAAGATAAACCAGGAACGACCGCACTAATCAGATGATAAGGAGTCGTGGGGAACATCCAACTAGCCACTCCTCCGGCTACCACGCCGGCCAACAAGGTAGTAATAGCGGTTTTAGGTGCATCAAAACGCTCGATGGATTCTATCACCAACAAAGAAGAAGACAACGGAGCAGCAAAAGCGGCAGACAAGCCCGCACCAGCTCCGGCAGCCAGCAATTGTTTCCGTTCCCCTTTCAGAATATGTCCCCAACGAGAGATAAGTGTTCCTATATAAGACCCTATCTGAACAGACGGCCCCTCGCGTCCCAAGGACAGCCCCGCACTGAGAGCCAACACCCCTCCGCAGAATTTAGCTACCAGTTCTTTAAAAGGATGCTCATAACGGATACGACCGTTATTGGCCGCACGTGTCTGAGGAATACCACCTCCGGCTATCAATGGCATACGTTTTACCAAAGAAGCGACAAAGATCAGAATCCCCATAAGATAAAAAACAACAATACATGCCAATACCACGGATAATGCGCCGTAAAAAAAGTTTTCCGCACATCAAAGAAATACCAGAGAAGATAGTGATAAGGCACAGCAACCAGTCCCGTAAGCAGCCCCACGAATATGCTCACGAAATACAGACGGGCATCAATCAGCTTCAGTTTCCATATTTGCCATTTGCGCAGATTGCTCCACTTCTTCCATTTGTTTTTCCATTTCTCCAGTTTCATATCCGGAATAAACAAATGGAAAAGAGAAGGGTTTATTTTAAACAATGGCTTTAATAGTTCCGGTATTTCTATTTCATTTGCTTTCAGCGCTTCCAAACATTCATGCCCTTTATCGGATAAAGTAAAATGCATCTGCCGTTTATCCTTATCCCCCAAATTACGGACGATTAATTCTTTCTCTTCAATGGAACGGATGACCTTAGAGGTATGCGAAGCAGACAGACCTGTGTTTTCCGATATCACACTAGCCGTCAGCGTATCTCCGCCAATAGCAACAAAGTGCCATTGCCTCATTCAATGACACTCCATATTGTTTCCATTAAGCGGGTTTTCAAGTTCAGAGAGAGCCTTGAACAGCTCTCTCATGACACATATTGATTTTATTTTCTCCATGCAAATTTAATAAACAAGTTTACATTCGCCTGTTCGGCACGGTTCATATAAGTTGCCACTCCACCAATAGTCACATGATCCAGCAATTCCTCACGTTTCACACCCATTACATCCATTGACATCTGGCAGGCAATAAACTCCACTCCGTTCTGAATAGCCTGAGCACGCAGAGATTCCAATGAATCGATATTTTTCTTATTCATAATATATCGCATCATCCTAGCTCCCATTCCGCCCATATTCATTTTAGACAACTTCAACTTTAAAGAACTGGAAGGCAGCATCATGCCGAACATCTTCCCCCAGATATCTTTCTTCACCACAGGTTTGTCCAGCTTCTTGATGGCATTCAGCCCCCAGAAAGTAAAAAAGATGGTTACCTTCTTTCCCGTAGCCGCCGTACCGTTTGCGAGTACAAAAGTAGCTAAAACTTTGTCCAGGTCATCACTGAACAGAATAAAAGTTTTCCCTTTATCCTCCCGGCAAACTTCCGAGGAAGAAGATTGCGGAGTATTTTTCTCAACAATTACCTGATACTTTCCTGCTCCTGAATTTACTGAAACAAAACGGTTTCCGGTAGTTTGACACCATGCCTCGGCATCGCGGGGAAAACCGGCATCTGTAGCGACAATTTCCAAACGTTCGCCGTCCGCCAGTTCTTCCATACTCTTCTTCAGTTTCATGATAGGACCGGGACAAGATATGCCACAAGCATCCACTTTTATTGCTTTTCATAGAAGGAATGACGGAAGAGGCAATAGTATAAGCTCCAGCAGAATCTTTACTGTGTTCAGAATGATCAACTTTTGAAGAATCAGAACTTGAAGAGCCAGAATTTGAAAACTCCTCCGGCTCGGGCAGAGGAGCCGTTGCCGCTTTATACAGTTTTAAACCTCCTATCAAATTCTTTACTTCCCCAAAAACCATTCTGTAACAATATATTAGAAGCCAAATACCCTCTCAACCCTACTCCACAATACAAATAGACCGGCTTATCCTGAGGAATCTCTTCCATCCTTTCGCGCATATCATCCAAAGAAATATTGACAGCCCCTTTCAAAGCACCGAGTGCAAATTCATCGGGAGTACGGACATCAACCAACGTAACTTTACTCAAATCGGCAGCCTGCAACTCGCGCCAATAAAGAGGCTTCATCTTTCCGCTCAGTATATTTCCAGCTACATATCCGGCTACTGCTACAGGATCTTTAGCCGAAGAGAAAGGAGGAGCATATGCCTGCTCCAAAGCCATCAAGTCATAAACAGTTCCGTTATGCTTAATCACTTGCGAAAATTCATCAATACGTTTGTCCACTCCGTTATACCCCACAATCTGTGCTCCCAGTAATTTCCCATTCACAGGAGAGAAAGTTATTTTAATGGACATCTGTAAAGCATCAGGATAATATCCCGCATGGGAACCGGAATGGATGGTTGCCGACAAATAATCAATGCCTGCCTGTTTCAACCGTTTTGCCGGAAGGCCCGAAGCAGCGACAGTCATATCAAAAACTTTGGCAATGGAAGTACCGACAGCCCCTTCGTATGTAACCTTATTTCCAAAGACCATGTTATCTGCCACAATACGCGCCTGACGGTTGGCCGGACCTGCCAGATAATTCAACCACGGTCTATCAGTCAGTGGATGACGGAACTCGATAGCATCGCCCACCGCATAAATATGCTCGTTGGAAGTCTGCAAGTAATCATTAACCTTAATACCGCGCATCTCCCCTATCTCCAGTCCAGCCTCTATCGCCAATGAGGTATTGGGACGTACCCCCGATGGATTAACAACACCATATCGGCAGGCAGCCTTTCGCCCGATTTGAAAACAACCTCCAGTCCGTTGACCGTGCGTTCGAAAGAAGCCACCGCCTTTTCCAGATAGAGATGTACTCCTTTCTGCAACAAGTGCTCGTGCACCAAAGAAGCCATAGAGAAATCAATAGGAGCCATGACCTGATTTGCCATCTCTACAACCGCCACTTCCGCACCGGCTTCCTGCAGATTCTCCGCCATCTCCAACCCGATGAATCCGGCCCCGATGATTACCGCCCGTTTCACCTTATGCTGCTGCAAGTAACTCTTGATAGCATCGGTATCATTCACATTACGTAGGGTAAAAATCCCTTCATTGTCAATGCCCGGCAAGGGAGGACGAACAGGCGACGCACCCGGAGAAAGCAATAATTTGTCATAACTCTCCGTATAAGTTTTCCCGTCGGAAGTACGAATATCCACTGTTTTCTCGGCAGAATGGATGGCTATTACCTCGGACCGGGTACGCACATCTATGTTAAAACGTTTCCCAAAAGCCTCCGGAGTCTGTACAAACAATTTTTCCCGCTCCGCAATCACACCTCCTATATAATAAGGTAGACCACAATTGGCATACGAAATGTATTCTCCCTTCTCGAACAAAATGATTTCCGCCTGTTCCGTGTTTCTTCTGATACGTGCGGCAGCAGTTGCACCTCCTGCTACGCCTCCTATTACTATATACTTCATAATTAAACTATTTTATTTGATTTAATATTTTCCAATGGAAACTTTATGCAAACATACATGATATTTCTTATAATAAAAAGTTTCCTATGGAAAATATTATCAAGTTAACTCTTTTTAAGGAGAAAGAACATTCCGGGTATTAAATAGACAATCTTTATTGTTGTTTGATATTTTATTCCCTACCTTCGCAATAAATTTCAAAATAAATAAGAAATTGAATCGAACAGACACGCATCATGTTATCTAAAATAGACTTGACGCAGGGAGGTATCACCGGCACTCTGCTACGTTTTACCTTACCTATGATTATAGGCTCACTGCTACAACAGTGTTACAATATAGCCGACACGCTGATTGTAGGACAATGTATAGGTTCCGGCGCATTGGCTGCCGTCGGTTCCGCCTATAACGCTGATGGTTTTCCTCATTTCCATCCTGCTGGGATTGTCCATGGGAAGCGGAACCGTTTTTTTCCTTGCAATATGGAGCCGGACGAACGGATTCCCTACGCCGTAACATCTATGTATCCGCCCTGCTGATCGGTACAGTAACATTGATTCTAAATATAGCGGCTTTCGTCTGGATTCATCCCATTCTCAGGTTATTGCAGATTCCCAAAGATATTTATGGCATGATGTATGATTACTTGTGGATTATCTTTTGGGGAATCGGCTTTACCTTTATCTATAATTTCTATGCGGCATTACTGCGTGCCATAGGAGATGCCGTTACTCCTCTTTGGTTTCTGGCGGTTTCCGTTGTACTGAACATCGGGCTGGATTTATTCTTTATCTTGCAGTTGGATTGGGGAATCAAGGGAGCAGCCATCGCCACGGTAGCCGCACAGGGAGTATCCGCTTTGGGAATTATGGGGATATGCCTACGTGAAATACCCCGAACTGAGATTACACCGCAACGACCTGCATTTCGACCGTCACTGCCTGAAAGAGATCACTTCGTTCTCCGCACTGACCTGTGTACAACAGTCGGTGATGAATCTGGGCATTCTGATGGTACAAGGATTGGTCAATAGTTTTGGCACTGTAGTCATGGCCGCCTTTGCGGCAGCAATAAAAATAGACTCGTTCGCCTATATGCCGGTACAGGAATTCGGAAATGCCTTTTCACCTTTATTGCCCAGAACTTCGGAGCGAGAAAGAGGAACGGATCCGCAAAGGAGTGAAAAGTGCCTTTGATTTACCACCGTTCTCTTCTCTCTGGTCATTTTCCATTCTGGTCTTTTTATTCGCCAAACCATTGATGCTGATTTTTGTCCGCCCCCACGAAACGGAAATTCTGAACATCGGTATCAGTTATTTACGCATCGAGGGAGCGTTTTATTGCGGAATCGGGATTTTGTTCCTGTTATACGGATATTATCGTGCCATCCGTATGCCGGGAATGTCCGTAGTGCTCACAGTGGTATCGTTGGGAACCCGTGTAGCCCTTTCCTATTGGCTTGCCGGCATTCCTGCCATCGGGGTCATCGGAATCTGGTGGTCTATTCCTATCGGATGGTTTATAGCGGACGTCATCGGCATCATATATTATAAACAACTTAAAAAGGAAACAGCAAAGGAAGTACCAGCACCATGACAATGCCCATAATAATCTGCAACGGCAGCCCTACCTTTACATAATCCATAAAGGTATATTGTCCGGCGGGCATCACCAGCGCATTGGGCGGAGTGGAGAATGGAGAAGCGAAACACATACTTGCCCCCAGTGTCACCGCAAAGAGAAAAGGTACGGGACTTACCCCTATCTGTGTTGCACTTTGCATCGCGATAGGAGCCAGAAGCACTGCGGTAGCCGTGTTGCTGATAAACATCGTCATCAGGGAAGTAGTGAAATAAATACCCGCCATCAGCGCCAACGGTCCGTATGTTCCCAGTTCACTGACCAGACTGTTCGAAATGTATTCGGAAGCCCCTGTCTTTTCCAATGCCAGCGACATAGGCAGCATGGCCGCAATGAGTACGATGCTTTCCCAGTTAATGGTTTTGTAAGCCGCCTCCACATTGCGGAAACATCCTGTCAGTACCATCAGGATACCCGCAATCATCACCGCCGTCACCGGAGCTACCGGAATGAAGTCGAACACCATCATAGCCACCATCAGCACCATGATAACCGCAGCTACCGGTGCTTTGTAATCCAGCGTGACCTTCGCAGCCTCGGCCAGCGGTTGTCCCAGTACCACCCAGTCGGCATCTTCCTTGCTCAGCCGGGCGATATTGTTCCATGTACCCTGCACCAGCAACACATCCCCGCTATGAATCCGCTCATTGCCCAAGTCCTGCAACAAATATTCCTTCTTCCGGCGGATACCCCAGTACATTCACATTAAACTTATCACGAAAGCCCGCCCCCTTTATCGTCTGGTTTATCAGATTGGAGGAAGGCATCAAAACGATTTCAGCAATACCTATGTCATAAAAATCCAATGAATTGGCTGAG
>ENA-OQOA01000819-OQOA01000819.1-human-gut-metagenome-genome-assembly--contig:-NODE-819-length-11526-cov-3.390648_pt1 | contig 11526 bp, 16 predicted proteins | sample MGYA00242633_ERZ504888 | MGnify/ENA primary metagenome ERZ504888 (study PRJEB26092, sample SAMD00036372) | human gut metagenome | host: Homo sapiens | study: EMG produced TPA metagenomics assembly of... | reverse complement strand
TGCCCGCAATTCTGTTTTATAAGGAATTGCGGGCATGATTACCTTCTGCTGACAGAAGGTAGTGTATTATTGGGCTTCGATAATTACACGACGGTTGAATGCCGGAGGAGTTAAGGTGTTTACACCACCCATTCCGCTGATAATCAGATGTTTTGTTGACACCCAATTTAACCAGTTCATTAGCCACGTTGTTGGCACGGTCTTCACTTAACTGCTTGTTCCATGCAGCGCTACCTGTATCACTATCAGCATAACCGGTTACTTTCAATTTTTAGTCCCGGATTGTCTTTTTACCAAATCTGCGATTTGTTGCAAATTTACAGTAGAGTTGGTAGGAAGAACCGCTGAACCGATCTGGAAAAATACAGATTGAGGAGCCGGAGCAATTTGGTTCACTGTAACTTGTTCTGTAACCACTTCAGTGGGTTGGTTGGCAAGTTGGGCTTTTAATTGACGGTTTTGTTCTATCTGTTGAGCCAAAGCGGTATTGATAGCATCCATTTGTGAAGAGGTAAGTGCCATGATAGCATCTACATCCGGAGCTGGTTTGAATCCTCTTTGTGGAAATTTATAAGTGATACCCACTGTAGCACCTGCCATAAAGTCAGGGCCTTTACTGGTGGTTTTTCCATCAAATTTGTTTTCTGTACCCATTCCGTAAAGTTCCAGATTTAAGTCCCAGGCACTGGCCAGATGGAATGTATTGATGATACCGAAATTGAATGCCAGTGAATTACGACGTGGAGCATCATATGAGTGGGCAAAACCGAAACCTACGAATGGCACGAAGTCGTATATGCGGTCTTCATTATATCCGGCTATCATGTTACTGACATTGAATAAGATGTCACCATGCAAATTCATGTAGTTGAACTTATCCTGATAGTATCCTTCGCTTAACATGTGAGGTTTGGAATATGCGGAAGGTTCACTGGAAAAACTCTTCGATTGCAAACCGCTATATTGCAAACGTAATCCTAAGCCGGGAGTAAACCATTTACCGATTGATATTTGAAGAGCGGGAGCAATACGTTTCTTGAATTTACCAAGATCGGACTGATCGCCGAACAGTACTTGTGCACCTCCACCAACAGAGAAGAACCAATTATCGAAGAAGTGATTGGTCTCTACCTTGTACTTATCCACAGGTACCTCCATTACATCTACACTCTCGCCTACAAGGACGTTTTGTGAATTGCTTTTCTGCTGTGCAAACGCTACAGAACTTAAACTGGCCGCAGCCAGCAAAAACATTAATTTTTTCATACTCATTTCTATTAGTTAATTATTGTCCAGGTTTATCTTCCCAAATTCAACTAAATAACATGAGTGCTGATAAAAAGTTTGAGTAGGTTGACTATTTAATATTTTTTTTATGAAAGAAGGCTAAAAAGATAGTGGGTATCTGTGCTGTATCCGGCATCAAAACTGAATCCTTCCCATTTGAATCCTTTTAAATCCCCAGGATTCTCTATCCGGTTTTTAATGATGAAGCGTGTCAATTCTCCACGGCACATTTTTGCATAAACCACAACGGTGGTTAATTTTCCTTTTTTCCATACCTGAAATTCTGGTGTGATCACTTGTACTTCTTGCTCCACGCGTTTCCAATCGAATAAATCTTTCATCTCCCCACTTGCCAGATTGATTAGTATTCCTCCTTTTGCTTTAATTTCTTTGATAAAGGTGTCGGTCAGAATTGGCTTCCAATAGTCAAACATGGATATTCCTCCACGTTCAGGTAGTTTGATATCTCCTTCCATTCTGTAATTCTTGATCTGGTCTAACGGGCGGAGTAATCCGTAAAGAAAAGAAGTGATTCGCAAGTGATCCTGTGCATATTGAAAAATCTTCAGGGGTAAAATCCTGTGGGTGGATACGTTTATATACGATACCGGTATAAGCCAGTAAGGCAGCTAAAGCCGAGGGAGAGTCCGAACAGAAATCTTGAAATCGCATATAGTTCTCTGCTGCTATTTTACTGTTCACACGTAAAAGTCGTTCCAGTTCTTCAGCAGAGAATTGGGACATATCAAGTGCATTCTGTATCGCTTCAGTTTGGAATTGTGGTGTACTGGTAACAGGAGTTTGTATTTTGCTCCGTCCGGTCATTGTTTTGGCACATGAAATAAAAGTCATCATAGGCTAAAAAATAATATTTTCTGGCGGCAAATATAAGAAGAACTCGCAAAAAAACGGCAAAATTTGGATAAATAAAGTAAGTGTTTGGTATTGAGGAGAGTTAAGCCAAATTCTTCTATACCTTTCCAAATCGCTAAAATGCAGGATAATGAAAGGTTAAGAGAAAGATTTGCTACTTATCCGTTGCCTTTTTTAGCCCCGGATAATCCGGCAAAATAACGCTTGACCACCTGCGGTTTTACCGTTCACCATGCAAAGAACCCTATATTTTGCCCGTAAAGATAACCGTTTTTTCCGTTTTCATGGAAATACAGGTTATGTTACCGGCATCCGGGGTTTTATTCTTTGTTCCGCTATAATTTTCATAACTGTAAATAACTCTATATCAAGTAATTTTGCAACATAAAAAATAGAGTTATGAAACAGACGGATGTAACGGTTACGTTCTACCTCAAAAAGAGCGAAATGAATGACGAGGGACATTGCCCGGTCATGGCGAAACTTGTTGTCGGCAAATTTTCAGAAGCGGCTTTTAGTGCGAAAATGTCCGTACCCGCTGCACTGTGGGCATCCGGACGTGCCACGGGTAAAAGTAACGCCGCGCGGGAAATCAACCGGCAACTGGACGATTTGCGAGCTTCAGCCATTGCCATTTATGACGAACTGTCAGCCACCCGTGAGAATGTAACGGCTGAAGAAATAAGGAATCTGTTGTTGGGGACGGCTTTCGGGCAGGAAACCCTGTTGGGTTATTTCCGGACGTTCATCGAACATTTCGAAAAACGTGTCGGCGTGAACCGGGAAAAGGGAACAGCACAATCTTACCGCTATGCTTGTAACTGTGTGGCTGCTTTCATCCAGGAGAAATACAAGTTGTCGGATGTTCCTTTCACGGCCCTGAACCGTTCATTCATCGACAACTATGACCTCTACCTACGCACGGAGCGCCGCTTTGCCCTGGGAACTATCGTGTTGCTTGTCACACGGTTGAACACGATTGTCGGGGAAGCCATCGCGGAAGGGATTATCACTGCCGACCCGTTCGCGGGGTATGAAGCCGAACATCCCGAGCGGGAACAGAAATACCTTACCGCCGCAGAGTTACAACGGCTGATGACCACACCCCTGCACGACCCGAAACTCTACCATATCCGCGACCTGTTCCTCTTCTCCTGCTACACGGGTATCCCTTACGGGGACATGTGCCGCCTGACGACGGAGGATCTGGAAGTGGCCGAGGACGGTGAGGTATGGATCAAGACCGCCCGCAAGAAGACGAAAATCGACTATGAAGTGCCGTTGCTCGACATACCGTTGCTCATCCTCGACAAGTACCGGGATATGGCCCCGGAAGGAAAACTGCTGCCGATGTACAGCAACAACGAACTCAACCGGACACTGAAACGTATTGCCGCCATTTGCGGAATTGAACGGAAGCTCGTCTTTCACTGCGGACGCCATACCTACGCCACCGAGATCACGCTTTCGCATGGTGTCCCGCTTGAAACCGTCAGTAAAATGCTGGGGCATAGCCGCATTTCCACGACGCAGATTTACGCCAAAGTGACCGATGACAAGATCGACATGGATACCCGGTCTTTAGAGGAAAAGATTGCCGGCCGCTTCTCCGTAGCTATTTAATCTATCATTGACAATCAAATTCACAACGATTATGGAAACGAATAATAAAGAGATAAAACGCCGCAGCACGTTCTCCCTGCTGTTCTACATCAACCGCACGAAAGTCCGCAAGGACGGAACATGTAAATTGTTATGCAAGGTAAGCATCGACGCCAAGTCGGCCCCGATCAATATCAACGCGTTTGTCGATCCATCGCTTTGGAATCCGGAAACCAAAAGGGCGAACGGACGAAGCGAGAACGCCCGAACGGTAAACCAGGCAATAGAGAAACTGACCGAAAAAATCACCGGACATTACCGTCATATTCGTAAAAAGCCTCGGTTTCGTGACGGCCGAGCTGGTCAAAAACGCCGTGGAAGGAATCGGGCAGAAACCGTTCACCCTCCTTGCCTTGTTCCGCGAGCATAACGAGGAGTTCCACAAGCGTGTCGGCGTGGATCGCAAGGAAGAAACTTATGAAAGTTACGAGAACTCCTATAATATTTTAGCCTCCTTCGTGAAAAAAAGGAAGGAAAAGGAGGATGTAGCGTTGCGGAGCCTTGACCGGGAGTTCTACGATGATTTTGAAATATTCCTGCGTACAGATCGTGAAATGAAACCCAAGACAGTACACGAGCATCTTTACCGGTTGAAAAAAATGACCAAGCGGGCTGTCAGTCAGGGTACACTCCGGCGCGACCCTTACGGGAAGCTGCACCCGGAACTGCCCCGGCGCAAGAGCCGCCATTTGAAACTCGAAGACCTCAAAAACTGATGGAAACTCCCGTCGGTAAACCCAACCTCCAGCGGGTGCGGGACTGGTTTCTCTTCGCTACCTTCACGGGGTTGTCCTACGCCGACCTGAAACGCTTGTCCGAAAAAGACATCACGCAGTCGGACGACGGAACGTACTGGATACACATCCGGCGCCAGAAGACCGAAACGCCCTCGGCCATCCGCCTGCTGAACGTGCCGTTGCAGATCATCGAGAAATCCGCCACGAGCGTAAAAGCGACAGGATTTTCAACCTCTATTGCCGGGGGTATCTCATCAAGCTCACCAGAGAACTGGGACGGACATACGGCTTCGACATGACCTTTCACAAGGCGAGGCACAATTTCGGGACACATATCACGCTCTCGCTGGGGTGTGCCTATCGAAACTGTCAGCCGCATGATGGGACACAAGAGCATTTCCACCACGCAGATTTACGCCAAAGTGACCGACCGCAAGGTGGACGAGGACATGAAACGTCTGAAAGAACAGACCAAAGGCCGGAAAATAAATCTCTACGAGGAGGACGAACCGGAAACGGCAGATATTATAACGGTAAACGGTTGAACAGTATAACAAAAATTGATAAATTTGTATGACTATGACGACAAGAGAACCTATCAGCATTGAAAACGGGCGGGTGGAAATCCACACGCCGGAGAACCGTGTATGGCTCACGCGCCACCAGATTGCCGACCTGTTCGGAGTCTTCGTTCCTGCCGTGGGGAGCAACATCCGCTCCATACTCAAAAGCGGCATACTCCGTGAGGAGCGGGTTTACCGCCGGGAGCGCAACCGTGACGGCGGTATTGTCGAGCTGTATTCGCTCGAAATGATCGCCGCGCTGGCTTTCCGCTTAAAATCCGGGAATGCCGAAGCCTTCCGACGGTGGCTTGTCCGAAGGGCCACGACGACCGCCGTCGTCTGGCAGCTCCCCGGCATGAACACGATATTGAACTGAAAAAGAAGAACGGCCGTGATGGCCGTTCTTCTTTTATACCCCATTCCTGTCCCCCGATACATTTCTTCCGGGAATCTTCCAGAAATTTTCTGTATCTCGGATTCCATGTATAGTACCTTGCCCTGAATCAAATAATAGGGAATGATCCGCGCCGTGCGGTATTCCTGCAATGTACGCCTGCTGATTTCAGCAGCCGGGACAATTCCTCGTCGGTGACGAACCGCTCTCCCTTGAGTGTCCGGCCTCCGGAGGATTCCAGTTTATCCAGTGCCTTGCCGGCCTTTTCCAAACGCCGGAAGAGATCCGCCACACGCGGATCGTGCTTGTCGATGAAATAATGGCTCATAACGCGGCGGTATTAGGATAGTGCGACGATTGCAGCAGTTTCCCGACATCTTCCGGTTTGTAGAAGATTTTGTGACGGATGCGGCTGAAAGGCAGCAACCCTTTCTCCCGGTAGGTTTGCAGGGTACGTTTCGATATCCCCAGCACGTCACAGACATCCTGGTTGTCCAGCCATTTTTTCAAACTCACGTCCTCCTGCCTGCGGCATAACGCCTCGGCTTTTCTTTCAATGGCTTCCACGTGCCCTGCCAGCGCGTCGAAAGCCTTCACGTCCATACTTATTATTTCCATGTTCTGTTTCATTTTTTGTTTCCCGGATGCCCAAAAGTACACAAATGAACAGTATCTTGTTATCAGCCAGTGGTATATGGACGTATCCGTCTTAAAAGTGGCAGCGAGTGGCGCCACGTCCGGCGGAAACGATCCTCCGCCGATACGGGATCGGCACGCTCCGATACGCCAATCGCCCGTGAAAGGAAATGTTCGCGGGCGATTTATCATTCCATGCAGGGTGAGCCGTGAACCGACTTTCGCGAGCGTTCACGGCATATCGTTTTCTCCCCGTTTCTCTCCCATAACCTTTTTCCTCTCTTTTTTTCATGCCGCGGAGCGCGGTATGGAAATCTGTTGTCAGTAGCAAAGGTAGTTACGGGGCTCACGCTGCTGCAAGATCGGGCCGCGGGGCGGTTTGCCGCAAAATCTTCCTCTTTCCCTGCGGGCGAGCGTATTTTCCGACAAAATCTTGCAGCAGCTATCCCCGACACCTTTTGATGCTACCGAAACAGATTCCATCCATACCGGCTCCGCTACGGCATAAAAAAAAAGTCAAAGGTTATGAGAAACGAAGAGAAAAATAAATGGAAACAGAAATCCTCCAACCTTCCACTTGGCATAAAGGCAAAGGTCGGGTTGGCGGTAAAGGTCGGGGCGGTGGCTTTGGGCTTCCACGTGTGGGGTATCGACTTTATTTGGGTCGTTTTGGGCTTCACGTTCTGTTATGACATCCTGCGGGGCATTTTCTCCTGCCTTGTTTCTCTCGTGGCTCTAACCGGCTTTTTCTATTTCCTATTCACTCACATCTTCTAAATTATTACAGGTATGACAAAGTACATTTCATTATTCGGAGCGACTACCACGGACACACGGGTGCAGGTAGTCAAGGAAAACCAGGTAATCATCGGTATCGGTGCGGGTGCGAGCAGAAAGCGTTACGTCGTTTACAAGGTGGAACACACCGCCCGTGGCTACGTGTACCACATGGTCGATACCGAAACAAAGGAAATCAGCCAAACGGACATTCTGCGACCCCTCTCGCAAACATTCGGTATCGGCAGGTACTACGACGACGTGAACCCCGAGTTCATGGACGCTTTCGAGGTGGCTTTGCTCGTGGGGCAGGCGGAAGAGCAAGCCACGGCGCAGGCCATCGCCGCCGCCAAAGAGAAAGCCGAGCATGACCGCATAGCGGAAATAGGAGCGCAGAGGTTACGCCGCATCATGCCCGAAGGGGTGCAGGGCGTAATCATCGCCGAACTCAACGAAACGGAATACACTGACCCCTCTTACGAGTGTTCGACCACCCGAAGCGTGCGTACCGTCATTCTCGGCTTTTCGGCCACCTCCCGCAACGGCTTCGGGGAGTTGAGAAAGGCGGCGGCCAATTTCCCGCAAACGGCGCACCTCTCCGAATACGACCCCAAGAACGAACACCGCTATCCCGTTTTCACGCTCGGCAAAAGTCCGAAATACGGGTGGAGTGTCTGCAAACTGACCCACTACACACGTGAAGGGTACATCGACAGGCTGGCATATATCGCAGGAAACGAGGAGAATATATGTCTGCCCGAGCCGAAAGACGAAAAACGGGCGGAACGCACTGAAACGAGCGTGCAAGGCGGGTTTATCATCGTGGACTATTCCGAGAAGGCGATAGCCGTATTCGGGGACACCAAGCCCGTCAAGGACGCCCTTCACGCACTCGGGGGACGCTTCAACGCACGGCTGACGCATGACGGGCAGAAGAGAGCGGGATGGATTTTCCAAAAGACCAAAGAGGACGAGGTGCGGCGGCTTCTCGGAAAGGACGAATAAATGTTGAACACGGGGCGGCTCGCCGCCCCACAATACCAAAAAATCATGGCACAAGGAACAGATTATTTCAAACTGACGATACAGAACTATCTCGACGCACGGGCACGGGAGGACGAACTTTTCGCACCCCGATACGCCAACCCGAAAAGAACATTGACGATTGCTGCACTTTCATCATCAACCAAGTACGGCAGAGCGGTTGCAACGGGTTTGCCGACGAGGAAATATACTCTATGGCACTCCACTATTACGACGAGGAGGACATCGACATCGGCAAACCCGTCAGTTGCAAGGTAGTGGTCAATCACACCGTTGAACTGACCGAGGAGGAAAAAGCCGAGGCACGGCGGAACGCCATACGGAAGGCCGAGAGCGAAGCCTACGCCAAGTTGGCGAAAGCCAAGTCCAAACCCAAGAAAATCGAAGATAACAAACTAATGCCCAGTCTATTTTAGTTATGAAACCGAGAACAAAATTCCAACAGAGCGTTGTGGCGGCAAGTAAACACCTGCCGCCGCTTACCCCCGCACAAATCGAATGGGGGTACAAGAACTGCATCGAGCATATCGGACGCCGCACGCCGAAAGGACTTATCACCTGCACCGAGTGCGGCCACACGTGGCAGAGCGAAAACGGAGAACTCACGGACAATCTGTTAGGGTGCGAGTGTCCGCACTGCCACACCCCGCTGAAAGTGGAAACCACCCTGCGCCGCAAGTTCAACGATTACGAGTATTTGTGCATCGTAACCCGCTGCAAGGGTTTTCAAGTCCTGCGCTTCGTCTATATCGAGTGTTGGGCGAAAGTGGGACAGACGCCCGTTTACACCCATATCGAAGCCGTACAGCGGTGGATTGCCCCCGACGGACGCTCCGCAACCTTCGCACGGCTGCGCCCGATGGGCTTCTTCGTTCACGGGTGGAGTTGGTCGAGCGCATTGGAACTGCGGGCGGAGAACGACGGGAAATACAACATCACGCCCACACGCATCTATCCCCGACAACGGCTTATCCCCGAACTGCGCCGAAGCGGCTACGGTAAACAACTCCCCGATGTAACCCCTTTCGACCTTATCCACCTGCTGCTCTCGGAGAACAAGGCCGAAACGCTGCTTAAAGCGGGACAAACGGCACTCGTGCGATTTTTCGCCCGTTCCTCCCGCAATATCGCAGACTATTGGCCGGCCATCCGTATCGCCATCCGTAACGGGTACGCTATCGGGAAACCGACGGAATGGTGCGACTACATCGACCTGCTGCGATTTTTCGGGAAAGACCTGCATAACGCCCATTTCGTGTGTCCCGCAGACCTGCCCGCAGCGCATGACCTCTACATGGCAAAAAAACGGCGGCACATGCAAATGGAACGGCGGCAGGAGGAACGGCGCAAGGCGTTGGAACAGGAAGCCTCGTTTGTCGAAGCCAAAGGGCGGTTTTTCGGAGTGGAGTTTTCCGACGGGGAAATCTGCATCAAGGTATTGGACAGCGTTGAAGCCATACGGCAGGAGGGCGAGGCCATGCACCATTGCGTGTTTACCAACGAATACTATCTGAAAGCCGACTCGCTCATACTCTCGGCCACAATCGACGGCAAACGTATCGAAACGATAGAGGTGTCCCTAAAACGCATGGAGGTCGTGCAGAGCCGTGGCGTGTGTAACAAGAATACCCCATACCACGGGCAAATACTGAAACTGATGAAGGGGAACATGTCCCTTATACGGAAACGAATGACAGCATAAAAATCGGGGCGGCGAAAGCCGCCGCAAAAACAAAATAGAATGAACCAAATAGCATATAAAATTCGTGTCGTGGGACGTTCCCGCACTCGAAAGCCTTGCAGGCTCAAAAGCGTACATATTACGCAAACGGCTCAATGACGGGGGAACGCTCACCCGTGAGGAGAAAGACTGGATTACCCGTGAGGTAAACCATAACACCTATTTCAAGGACTCCATTCCGCTTTTAGGGTATCGTTTCAACTTTGTCGATGTACTGAAAACATTCGTGGTAAAGCAGTACGGGCATTACACGGAATATAAGGGCGTGGACAAGACGAGCATACGCTCCATGTTGTACGGCAGAGTGGAAAGGATTGTCGAATTATAAAATCGGGGCGGCGAAAGCCGCCCTACAAAAAAAATATAACAATGAAAATCATCTATAAAAGCTACATGGCACGCCCGCTCAAACCCTTCGGGGAGTGGGATTGGGAAGTTCGGGAAGCAGTCAAGACGGCCCTTGCGCTCGTCGAGGGGAAAAACGGTTCAAAACCCATTCCGAGATATGGCGAAGGTGCAACCTCGTCATTACCGTGGGACACAACATCTACACCACGAGTATCGAGATACGACCACCCGAGCAGGACGTGATACGCCGCAGGAGCAACTGGCATAACGGCTACGCCTACTACTGCAACGGCGTGTTCTGGGCGAACATGAGCAGGGTTAAAGTGGAACTTGTCTGATTAAAAAATTTCGGGGCGGCAAAAGCCGCCCGTAAAAAGCAAGAATATGAAAACGAATGAAGTAAACAAGGAAATCTCCTATGAAACGCTGCTCGTAACCTTCGGCGAGGGTATCGGGCGGCTCGACACCATGTTCGACGACCCGCAGGTGTGGGGCGTTGCCACGCTGAAGCAGTGGATCGACGGGTATGAAACTACGCGCTTCACCGAAATCGACGACCGAACGGCGGTTATCACATCCGAATACAACATGGACAGCGTGAAGGAATGGCTGCAAAAGAACACACCGATTATCAACCTGGAAAAACGATAAAATCATGCGAAAGTACAAATTATTCATCGGCTACCGGCTGCTGGGAGAGTTTTCCGGTATATGGGAAGCCAAAAATTTCGCCGCTGAAAGCGGCATGAGCGGAATTTTCTCGCTCGTGGGAGAAAATTACCGGGACAGTTGGTACGAACCCAAAAAACAGGACAAGAATGGAAACAAAGATTAAAGACATCACGGGAGCGGAAATAACCGTTACCGACTTAAAAGAGGCGGTACGCCAATGCCGGGAGTGCCTCGCAAGTCCCTACCTGATGCCCTCGGGGCATACCGTGGGGGAAAACCATGCCTACATGTTGCGGCAACTGCTCGCCCTGCAAAGGCGGAAACGGGAACACGGCAGGCAACGGCCGTGAAAATACGACGCGAAAAAAATCGGACGATAACTGAAGTGCACCCCAAATATTGGACGGATTAGTATTTGTTTAGATGGCATGAGTTCGGTATTGTACCGGGCTCATGTTGTTTAAGTATTTCTTTATCCGCTTGTTATTGTAGTAGTCGATATATTCTTCCAATTCTTTTCGGAAATGGTCTATGGATGAGAATTTTTGCAAATATAATAATTCGGACTTCAATAATCCAAAGAAACTTTCCATAGCAGCGTTATCCAGACAGTTACCCTTGCGCGACATGCTCTGTGTAATACCTTTCTGTCTTAAACGGAGCTGATACTGCTTCATCTGATACTGCCAGCCCTGGTCGGAATGCAAGACAATACCCGGAGAATCCGGTATTCTGGCAAACGCATCGTCCAGCATCTTCATGATCTGCATAAAGTTAGGGCGTTCAGCTATT
>ENA-OQOA01000818-OQOA01000818.1-human-gut-metagenome-genome-assembly--contig:-NODE-818-length-11537-cov-2.546889_pt1 | contig 11537 bp, 14 predicted proteins | sample MGYA00242633_ERZ504888 | MGnify/ENA primary metagenome ERZ504888 (study PRJEB26092, sample SAMD00036372) | human gut metagenome | host: Homo sapiens | study: EMG produced TPA metagenomics assembly of... | reverse complement strand
ATCATCCAACTTCAACGATACACCAGAGAATAGAGACTTACCAGATCTTATGTATTCTTTTATAATATTGATGTCAACATTTCCATTTTTATCAAAAATCTTATAAGAATGACAATCTAAAGAATGAGCATAGGATTGCAACTTATTTGCAACAAACAATTCATCTCCTAACCATGAGTGATGATAGCCTTTTATACCATCCAAAACACTTTTACATTATTTAATAATTTTGACTGTTCACCCATTTTTCTCAAATAGTCTGAATCACCATAATAATACTTCCTGAGATAATCTCCTTTCACTATAAATATCCGATATGAATAATCAGAAGGACCACTCCAATTTGGACAAACAAATTGAAATAAAACATTGTAAAATAGACTCTTATAGTAATTATACCATAATAATCCACCGCATTAATAATTTCATTCGCATACTTACTGTCAATAATTTCATCTATATCTGATAGAATTAACGTATCATCATCTTGATAATTACTATTCCACAACGAGTAGTTACGTGATACTCCATCATTATACCAAGCTGTGTCTCTTATAATTTTCTTCATCCAACGACTTATAGGATGAAGAAAAAATGAGGAATGAATGCACGTGGCTTTTTATATAATTTTGATGCATCCATTGGGTGATAATAGACCTTTTCATTCCTATTATGAAAACAATGCTCGTGTAACTTATATTTAAACGACTTATCAAATTCGGTTACATGAATCTCGTCAACCCATTTACTTGCTTCTTCGATATTTAAATTAGCTATTAAATTTTCATTAAAAAACGGGCAACACAAAATTATTTTACTCATAAAATTAATATATAATATTATAAGCATCTATTAAAAATAGACACGGTTAATAATCAGATAGGCTCTGTTCACTAAACACCATATAGATCTTTGATCATCTTCTCTTTGTCGAACGAAGTTACCAAAGAGATATTATCGTCTTATGAAATTCCAAGAATATGAAAAATATCGTATACACCACACTTCAATATCGTATCGTGCTTCCATAAAGAAATAAGAATACATACCATAAAAATAAAACCAGTTATCTATTTAGATATATTCTTCTGAGCATTAGTGATTTTATCTAGATTTATATCCTATCCTTTAAAAGTTTATGCGTATCACACAGAATAGCAATAATAAATATGATCCAACAAATTATTAAAATAAAAAGCATCGTATTCAATCCATAATTATTCACAACATACGGAACAAATAAGAATACAATACAACTAAATAGTATATAACCGGTAATTAATATATTCAATCTATTAATAGCATTATGCAATAATGAAGCATTATCAAAGAGAAGCTTTGCCATAAAAATAGCCCTATTAATATAAATAGAGATGAATGAGCCTCATATTCTGCTCCAGCAATTGCATGCATTATATAGTTTCTAAATAAGCTACACAGTAAAACAGTCAAACTAAATATGACAATTGTCGATATTAAACTTCTATTTATGATAATTTTACAATCTGAATATCTTCTTTTAAAAAAGTTGAGAGATAAAGAACTCCACATAGGATTAAATATGCTCTGATAAATCCCAGTAAGAAACATATATACCTTTTGAATAACATTTACATTAGCTGCAATAGAAAGTCCTAACATCGAACCGGAATAAACAGTAAGAACATTAGTAATAAAACTACTTGATAATTGTATACCTAGAAACTTTATACCTATAGGTAACATCATACACATATTAGAACAAATCTTACGATAAGATAAGTTCACTGAATACCATTTTCTTTTATGTATAAATAATAAAGTACCATACAATGACAATAGCATATTGCATATAAAATACAATATAGAAATAATATAAATTTCCACATGATTAACAGACAATAAAAATACAATAATAAAAGAGATAACTGCTTGAACTATTGATATAATAGAATAAAAATTAGTTTCCCCATAAGAAAAAATAAAGGAGTTCCCAATCCAAAAGGTATTCCTAAAAGAAACACTATTTGTACGACTATAAAAATAGACCTTCCTTGTTCTTTTAATACTATATTATCTGTTTTAAAAAGTGTTTCATAGGGAATGTATGGACTAATAAAAATAATCAACACAGAGAAAATTATTGCAAAAATAAGAATGAGAAGAATGCTGAATAAAAAAGCTCCTTAGACTTTAAGTCCCCTTCTGCACCATTCACTATCTCTTTACTTAATAAATTTCTCAATACATTTACAATACCAAAATCACCTGTCATGATAACCGCAGCTAAAGAAGTAATACTAGCCCATAATCCAAACTCTTCTTGTGTATAAAAACGAATAAGTATGAAAATAAGAAGAAAACGTAGTACACTAGCAATAGATGTTGCTATAAATATCCATGATATTCCCCTAAACAGTGGAGATGAGAAAGTTTTTCTATACATTATAATACAATATTAAAATACCAAGCTATTTTCTGCAAAATTTTTATCCTTTATAGAATATTGCATTGGATGAATACTACTACTACTTTCTTTTCTGAAAAAGGAGAGAAGCATCTATGTTTTCAATAATATGAGATATGATTGAAAACATGTTATATTTATTCATCACCATTTCTTTTGCCTCTGCAATAGCGCTTATAGAGTCTTCATACTTAGTAGAAGAAAGTATTGATTTTAATTGCATCAGGGTTGAATCAAAATTCAATATGTCAATAACATCCAAAGAAGATTTAGAAAAATAATCATGTATATTTGTGCACCCATAATAGACCGGATAACATCCAGCTATAAAACAATCGGCCAATTTTTCCGTCCAATAATTAGGATATGAACAATTTTCTATAACAATGGAATATTTGTATTGAGAAAGTATATCTAATTTATCAGAAATCGGGTTATACCCATTTCCATAAACATCTACTAAATTCGGATATTCTTTTAGAATTCGTTCTGCAAAACAAACCCTATTACGATGTCCTCTAGTAAAGGTTTTATTAGATGTAATTAAACAAAACTTATTCAAACGGGTAGATACTATTTTGCTATCTTTAAAATCTGAAAAGGTATGATATTTTTCACTATTACAAATGTGAGTGTTTTCTTGTAATCTACATCCTAACATCCATGGCAATAATGGAATAGAGGTTTCAGAAACTCCTTTTCTTATCAATTGCTCTTGACACCCATATATATGCCCAAACTGTTTTATGAATTTTTTATTATAAATCTTAACATACGGAGCTTCCCCTAAAAATAATATTCTCCTTTCTATCGGACATAGTGTTTTTATTTCCTCTTTTATACTATCAACAACTACAATATAATCATAATTGTCATTTTCTTGAAAAACAAATTCACAGTTTCCCCATACCGTTTTTCTTGATTGGGAAACTGCCTCTGTATCGGAATGTTGAACGGTCCTGGAATATAAACTTTAATCATCTCATGTACAAATTGAGTAACCGTAAAATATATTTAGGAAAGAAATTAGTAAATGAATATTTATAAAAAGGAATAAAACCTCTTTTCTATAGGGAATTCTTTTTGTCTTCAGCTGTAAATCACGTAGATAATTATAAATATTATAAAGACGCATATTTAATAATAAGCCTTTATCCTCCACGAGTGTTGCTAAATATTTTATCAATGATAAATATTGGGCAAATTCGTGATGTTGACTATCCTGATTAGGAGATATAAAATAATACATACAGCACTGAGGTAAATATGCGACCCCTCCACTATTAGCAATAGTGACAATAAATGAGCAATCACAATATTTTCCTCCTTTATTCCAATCCATTGAAATTCCAAAGACCTTTGACTTTCGATACATAAAAGAAGGAAAAGGGGCGATGCGACCTACAGCATATCTCTTTATTATTTCTTCACCGTTTTCAAAAGTATCTATATTCTGAGAAATAAACGCCTTCTTTTTCGTGTTCTTGCCTCTAACATTAAAATAGGCGTTGCAAGCCACTGCACACAAATTCTTATGAGTAAACAAATATTCATATAATGTGCTCACCATAGATGGTAACATTTCATCATCATCATGAAACAACATGAAATACTCAAATGAATTAGTCTTTTAATATATAATTAAAATGTGCATTACTTGATGAACACTCTATGCCCCTTTTTTTCATAACAGACTCTTCGATCTTTCCTTGTAATATCTTTTAATAATTCAGTAGTTTCATCATTATCAGAATTATCGGATACAATTATCTTTAAGTTACAATAATCCTGTTCTCTAACTGAATTTAAAGATCTTAGGATTACATCTGGTCTATTATGTGTTAATATATAAACACAAATTTCTTGATTCATATAATGTTTTTATTCGCAAACAAATAGTACTTTCAAATACATCAATGCCTGCAGGTATCTTGATATGAAAAAGATGGAAGCAACTCTTGAAAATGCCTGGATGATGCGTGCTCCGAAAGAATAGTCTATGGATTTATCCACCCTTAATTTTTAAGCTATATTCAATATGAAAGCGTACATTACTACAAATTCATCATTTTGAATGCTAAAAACTATAAGATTATAATACTAAGTTGGCTAATTTTCTTAAATATGCCTGTGAACCAGAAACGGAATAAAATTTATCATCAATAGCTATACGTTTAATTCGAGGATAATATGGTATTTCACTCCGTGAATACATATCATTTATAACTTCTATTATTGCAGAACCTACTCCACAGCTTTTTGATGTTCTTCCAAGACGCAAATATCCGGATATTGTATTGCCAATTCATGCAGCTGTTCAATATTTAATGGTTTAACAAATGGAATGCTATAAACATCTGACAAATCATTAAATTCTCTTATACGATTGACTGCATAATCTAATATTGAGCCACTAACCAATAGAGCTTTATTTGCATTTGGCTTTCTAATAACAGGGATAAGGTCACCGATTTTTAAATTTTCAATCAATGATTGATGGACGATTACTTCACCCGCCTTTCCCAATCGTAAATACATGGGACCCTCATAATTGGCAGAAACAGTAGAGATGACCTGTGCTTCAACGGGGTCTCCAGGCGAACAAATCACCATATTAGGAATTGTGCGCATCATCCCCAATTCTTCTGTCGCATGATGTGATGCTCCTAAAGAACCATAAGCATATCCAGCACCCACTGAAACAATCTTCACATTCAAATTATGGTACGCGACGTCATAACGGATTTGTTCCATGCACCGTAATGTTGGAAAGTTTCCAATAGAATAGACGTAAACATTATATCCTTCTTTTGCCAATCCTGCAGCCACTCCAATCATATTCTGTTCTGCAATGCCTGCATTCAAAAAACGTTCTGGATATTTTTCCGCAAACATCTCTACCACACTATACCCCAAATCACCTACGATTAAAAATATCTTATCATTTATTGCAGCTTCTTCAACAAGCTGCTTAATAAACGCTGTCCTCATCCTTCAATCTCTTTTATCGCTTGTTTATACTGTTCTTCATCTGGTGACTTGTAATGCCATACCAAATTATTCTCCATAAAAGATACACCTTTTCCCTTTATAGTATTTGCTATTATAACTGTAGGTATATCTTTTTGATGTTTGAAAACATCAAAAGCACGCAACAATTCATCATGATCATGTCCGTCAATACTGATCACGTTCCAATTAAAAGCCTTCAATTTATCAATTAACGGTTCAAGACGTAGAACATCATTAGTATTACCAAAACTTTGAATCTTATTATAGTCAATAATGGCACACAGATTGGATAATTTATGATGCGCTCCAAAAAGAAAGGCTTCCCAATTTGATCCTTCATCCATTTCCCCATCACCTAAAATAACATAAGTATTGAAATTCTCTTTCTTTATTTTTGCACCTAACGCAATGCCACAAGCAATAGAGAATCCATGCCCCAAGCTACCTGCTGAAATTTCAATACCTGATACATGATGTGTTGTATGACATAAAAAAGAAGAACCGTCCTGTGCATAAGAATTAAGTTCACTTATGGGATAAAATCCCGCAAGTGCTAGGGCTGCATAGAACGATACACAAGCATGCCCTTTTGAAAGTAAACAGCGATCACGTTTTTCCCAATCAGGATTGTTTACATCATAATTAAGAACATCACTATAAAGTACAGCCAAAATATCGGCCATTGACAATGCTCCTCCTATATGAGAAGCATGGGCTTTATACACCATGGCAACAGAAATTTTTCGAATATTCTTTGCCATTTCTAAACTTTTCACACTCATCTTATTTTAATGATTCTATCGTATTATTTAATGCAAAATCAAAATCGGTATGAGGAATAGGGCCAAAAGAGTTTTCAAATTTCTCCACCCGTCCGTCCATCAACATAATCTGACCACCTGCATAGGGAATTGCACCGAAATTAAATTGAATATCAGCATGCATTTTTTCTTTTATACATCTCAATATATATCGGTTGCTATGCACTTCTTGAGGTTGACTTAAATTGTATATTCCGGATTTTCCTCTCGCTCCAAGTACAAGACATAAAGCTTTGGCAAAATCGAATGCATAGAGATATGAATATTGTTGATCGCCTTTAGTAGTATCAAATACTCTATCTCCACTTTTACATTTATCAATGACCAATTTTATTAATCCTCCTGTTTGTTTCTCACCAAACACTGTGAAAATCCTAATCCATTGCCATTCAATACCCTTAGATTTACAATATTTCTTTAAATATTCACTACACAACTTCTTTGCATAAGCATATTCTATTGATGGGCGCAACACATGATTTTCATCCACTGGACCATGATAAAAACCATATTCCGCTTGGCTACCAATAGCAATAATCTGTTTATAAGGATAAAAGTTCGAACATCTGCACAGACATGGCCAAGCTTTCATTCTGAATTTCTCTACTATTTCGTGCAGCCCCTCTTACTCCACCCCATGCAGCATGAAGTAAAACATCTGGTTGAAAAGAATCTACCATCTCTTTCAAAATTTTGAATCCTCAAGGTTTTACCCATCTTATTTTTCTTCTACAAGTGGTTCAAACAGAGATTTTAGATATAGTTCTCCGCAAACAAAGGACTTCGTGTCCTTCATTGACTGCAACATTCACAAAATGAAAGCCTAAAAAGCCAGTTGCGCCGGTAACAAAGATTTTCATTGTTTCAAGTATCTTTCTAGATGTTCTACACAGAGCTGATATACGTTCTCTACTTTATATTTCTTGTACCAATCTACGGTCAATGCAATACATTGCAGAATATTCATCCTTGGTTCCCAACCCAATTGAAATTTTGCCTTACTGATATCCAGCATCAGCAACTTTGCCTCATGCAAAGCATCCGGAGCAGAAAGGTCTTTCAATTCACCGCTTCCGTAATTCTCTATCACCATAGAGGCTACATCCCACACATTGGTGATGCTTTCAGCCTTCGGACCGAAATTCCATCCTTCGCAATATTTCACAGGTTCATTCCACATCTTTTGCGCAAGAAGCATATAGCCGCTAAGCGGTTCAAGCACATGTTGCCAGGGGCGGATTGCTTTAGGACTACGGATTTCTATTGGTTTGCCTGCCTCCAACGCCTTGATGCAATCGGGAATGATTCTATCCAAAGCCCAGTCGCCACCGCCTATCACATTTCCGGCTCTTACACTGGCAATGCTCTTGCCGTGTTTTTCATACGCTCCGGGTTGAAAGAAGCTCCGACGCCAGGAGGCTATGGCTATTTCAGCCGCACCTTTTACTACTGGAATAAGGATCGTATCCGCCCATCGGTTCGTTCTCCCGATATCCCCAGATCTGTTCCCTGTTCTCGTAGCATTTATCGGTGGTTATCATCACGCCCACTTTTACACTGTCTGTAAAACGGATAGCTTCAAGAATATGGATAGTCCCCATCACGTTGGTCTGATAGGTCTCTACAGGAATGTCATAACTCAGACGTACCAAAGGCTGGGCTGCCAGATGGAACACAATCTCGGGCTGATACTGCCGGAAGATTTCTTTGATACGTTCACCGTCACGGATGTCGGCACGGATATCTGCCTTTATTCTCTGCCCGATACCGGAAAGCACAAAGTTGTCACGCTCCGTAAAAGGGTCTTGAGCCACACCGATAACTTCGGCGCCCAGCTCGTGCAGCCAGATGGAAAGCCAGCTACCTTTGAAACCGGTATGACCGGTGACAAGCACACGCTTCCCGCGATAGAAATCATGGAAAATGTCTATCATGTTGATTTTTATAAATAGAAATAGTTAAATGATTATTCTAATTTAGAACGTAAATCTTGGAAATAATCATGGAAAGTTGTCTGTATCTGATAAAAATCAGTTGTTCGTCTGGAAAGAATCATAGAAGCGAAATAAGAATCATCCTCCACATCTATCACTTCCGAGACAAATACCAGATCATCCAAGGAAGCATACCGTTTAAACCAGATTTTAAACTTCCGGTCACGAGCCGCCTGATCCTTGTCACTGGTATCACAAATATAAACTAATATATTGGAAGGGTTACGAAAAAATGAATGAACGATGGATGAAACTGTCCGCCCGATCTTCACATCCGTACCGATATGTATTCCGTTTCTTTTTTTATAATAAACAACTGATAGGCACGCTGAATTCCTATATTTGTTTCTTCAATGAAACCGACAAGATATTCACTGCCGTCATCTGTTATGAAATAGACGGTGTCTTCTTTGTATGCAAAAACTTCATAAGGAGATGTCTCATTGATATGGACTAAAGAATATAGCATCAGCCGGGCAGCAGTTAGCTGAGGACATCGGTCAACTTTGCTATTTTAATACCCCGGTCTTTCAAATCGGACAAAGGACGACCCGCACGGATACAATCAGCAACCGCCTGCTTGTCTTCAATCATTCTCCGAAAGAACTTTTTTATATCGTCCTTGGTCTTGATTTCTTCCGCTATGTCTTTTCCTTGTCCATTCTGTATCTTTTGTTTCTGCAAATAACGCTATTTATTTTTTGATTATACAAACAATCCACGACTTTGTCACCAAACTTTTCCAAGGAGCAGTTCCTTTGTCCCACATCTCATTCAGTTCCGTATTGTCTCGCAGGGTGTCCATCGGCTTCCAGAATCCTGTATGGCGGTAGGCGTGCATCTTCCCGTCTTTTGCCAATTGTTCCAGAGGTTTGCGCTCAAATATCACTGTGTCATCATTTTCCGGTATATAGTCGAACACTTCCGGCTCGCACACGAAATAGCCGGCATTGATCCAGTTGCGGTCACCGTCCGGTTTCTCCTGAAAGGACAAGACCTTGTCACTTTCCAGATCGATCTGCAGGGCTCCGAACTTGCCACCCGGCTTGTAGGCTGTCAGTGAAACGGCACAACCGGAGGCTTCATGTGCTTTGATGCTTTCCGCTATATTGATATCGGAAACGCCGTCTCCGTAGGTCAGCAGAAAACGCTCGTTGCCGATATATTTCTGTATGCGTTTCAGGCGGCCTCCGGTCTGGGTATGCAGCCCGGTATCTACCATGGTGACTTTCCAGTTCTCCGAATGGTTGTCGTGTATATTCACCGTATTGTTGGATAAATCTACCGTCATATCGCAATTATGACGGAAATAGTTGGCAAAATATTCTTTGATGACATATTGTTTGTAGCCGCAGCAGATGACGAATTCATTGATACCGTAGTGGCTGTAAGTTTTCATGATATGCCACAGGATGGGCTTTCCTCCGATTTCAACCATCGGTTTGGGCATCAGATTGGTGGCTTCGCTCAGACGTGTACCGAAACCACCGGCAAATAGTACCGCTTTCATGTCTTGTTTATTTTGAATTTTACTTATGAGAAGCTACAAACTCCTTGATGGTGGAGATCATGTATTGCAGCATTTCTTCCGTCATGCCCGGATAGACACCGATCCAGAAGGTATTGGTCATCACAAAGTCTGTATTTTTCAATTCACCGACAATGCGGAAACCTTTGCCGGTAGAGCGCATCTCATCGAATGCAGGATGTTTCACCAGATTGCCGGCAAAGAGATTACGGGTCTGGATTTTCTTGCTTTCCAGATATTCACTAAGCTGGTTACGGGTAAAACCGGCATCGGATTTTACTGATATGAGGAAGCCAAACCAACTGGGATCGGAGTTTTTTATCGGTTCGGGAAGTATCAGGCCTTCGGTTCCCTCCAGTCCTTCACGCAGTATCTTGAAATTGCGACGACGGGCTTCTACGATATAATCCAGTTTCTCAAGCTGGGCGCAACCGATAGCCGCCTGCATATCTGTCACTTTCAGATTAAAGCCAAAATGGCTATATACATATTTGTGGTCGTAACCTGCAGGCAGTTCACCAAACTTGCCTGTGAAACGGCATTTGCATGTATTATCCACACCGCCTATGCACCAGCAGTCGCGCCCCCAGTCACGGAAAGAACGGACTATCTTGTCTAGTTCGGCGTCATCTGTATAGACTGCACCGCCCTCGCCCATGGTCATGTGGTGGGGAGGATAGAACGAACTGGTTCCGATATGTCCCCATGTACCTGTCTTTTTCGTCACTCCGTCAATGGTATATTCAGATCCTAAGGCGTCACAATTGTCTTCTACCAGCCATAGTCCGTGTTTGTCACAGAATGCTTTGACTGCTTCAAGATTGAACGGATTTCCCAATGAATGGGCGATCATTACGGCCTTTGTCTTGTCTGAAAAGGCTTCTTCCAGCCGGGTGACGTCAATATCGTACTCTGGAATCGTGATATCCACAAAAACCAGGAACCGCACCATATTGTATAATAGGAGTTACCGTGGTAGGAAAGCCGCAAGCGACTGTGATTACTTCATCACCTTTCTTTATTCTCTTGTCTCCTAATTTTGGGGAAGTCAGTGTATAGAATGCCAATAGGTTGGCACTGGAACCGGAGTTGGTAAGCGCACAATGTTTTACCCCAACCATTTTGCCAGACGGGTTTCGAACTTATGGGCCCAAGGACCGGCAGTGAGCCAGAAATCGAGTGACGAGTCAACGAGGTTTACCATTTCTTCATCATTGAAGTAACGGCCGCCATAATTAACAAAGCTTTTGCCCGGCTCAAACACTTTTGAAGTTTTATGAACTTCGTTATAATATTCACGTGTCAACTGAAGTATTTGTCGCTTCAGTTCTTCTTTCTTACTCATACTAATTGGTATATATTCTATTATTGAAATAAGAGATAGATTTATAAAAACTAGTCCACTTTCTCGAACGGAAAAGCATGAAGATAGCTGATAGCCACCGTCATATTTCCAAAAGCGAACACTAACCTTGTATTGCGATGCAGCCGCATAATGCACCCCTCCTTACCATGAAAAAATCCACCGGTAATGCGAATACGTTGCTTCTTCTGAAGATAAGCCTCCAAAGGACGGTTCAACAGTTCAATGTTGTAGGGCATGGATTCATATAGATAGATGAATTCCTCCATCTGACACTGGGGAATGACCGCAGCACGATGGGTAACGTAGTCCGTTACCAGATATTGGCGGGGGAGCATGGGCAGACAAGATGCGCTGAAGTTGCTCCAAAGGA
>ENA-OQOA01000817-OQOA01000817.1-human-gut-metagenome-genome-assembly--contig:-NODE-817-length-11550-cov-3.501882_pt1 | contig 11550 bp, 11 predicted proteins | sample MGYA00242633_ERZ504888 | MGnify/ENA primary metagenome ERZ504888 (study PRJEB26092, sample SAMD00036372) | human gut metagenome | host: Homo sapiens | study: EMG produced TPA metagenomics assembly of... | reverse complement strand
GTACTAATTAACTATATACTATCGTACACAGCAGCTTTTTTACATATACTTTTTAGCATATTACATTTTAATATCTTACATAAGTAACTTAATATAAAAATCTTCAATACAGCATGCAGTTTTACTCTATAACTTTATCCGTCTGCGTCGGTGCATCCCACTCTCCTGTATGCTTTGTCTTATTTCCGTTGTTTTTTCTGTTGCCTTTGTAGAGGTGGATGTATTATCTGCTGTTGTCTTTTGTATCTGTTCTTTCGTTGTTGCCTGAACCCTGCTTGTTGTTTCCTGCTTGGTAGATGTTTCCTGCTCTTCTGATGTTGTTGTTTCCGGTTGTGTTTCTGTCTGCTTTGTTATCACGTTAGAGGCAGTCTTAAACTCAACCTTCTCCTTTCCTTTATGGATCACTTCCATAAAATCCCTGAATATGCTAAGTGTCTTTACAGAACTCTGTGTCTTAGGATAATCGTAACCTGTCCATACAGCCATAGTATAATACTGGCTATATCCACAGAAGTATGCATCCTTGTTACTATTAGTCGTTCCTGTTTTACCAGCTACAATAGCATCTGATGGTTCTGCACCAACACCTGTACCTCCAGTAACTACGGATCTTAACATATCTGTCATAAGGCGGCATGAATTAGTATCATATACCCTCACTTCTCTTCCGGATGTATCTACTATCGTCCTTCCAGATGTGTTAGTTATCTTTGTAACACACGTAGGCTGCCGGAACATTCCATCATTTGCTATAGTGGCATATGCACCTGCCATTTCTTCTGTCGAAACACCATATGTGAAGCCTCCAAGTGCAACTGCGTTGGTGTTCTTATCCATCCATACCTTATGGAATCCCATATTAAGCAGGAAACCTATACCCATCTTAGGCGTAATGTCGTCTCTGTATATTTTCCATGCTACTGTGTTCTTCGACTTCATGACAGCAGTTCTTAGTGTCATCTGCCCTGCATATGAGCCGTCAGCATTATTAGGTCCACCATCTATCCTTTCATCAGTAACTATAGTATCCGGTGTATTTCCCTGCTGTAAATATGGTGTATAAACAACTATTGGTTTAATTGAGCTTCCTGGCTGTCTGTAGCTCTGATATGCCCTGTTAAGTGTATATCCATCAAGCTCCTGGCTTCGTGAACCAACTATTGCAACAACATTACCAGTACTGTTATCTATACATGTTGCGGCTCCCTGAAATTCATATACACCATCATCCGATAATGTTTTATATGAAGCAAGGTTTTTATCTATCGAATCCTGAAGTGCCTCCTGTGCATCTGGATCTATACTTGTATACACAGTATATCCACCTCCAAGAAGCATCTGCTGGCATGTTGAATAATATTTCTGGTAAAGTTCTTCATATTCATTATATTCATCTTCGGAATTAAAGTTGTTTCTCATAACGAATCCACAGTACTTCATCATTTCTTCTGTAGCACAATGTCTTGCATATGTTTCTACAGAATTGTTCTTCGTTGATACCTTTTCTCCTGAGCCAGATACAGTTATCTCTTCATCAAGCGCTGTGTTATATGTCATCGAATCTATATAATCTGCATTATATAACTCTTTAAGTATAAGATTCCTTCTTGTAAGCGTAGCATCATAGTTTGTCAGCGGATTGTACTTAGTCGGATTGTTTGGTATTGCTGCTATAAATGCCTGTTCCGATACTGAAAGCTCCGAAGCTGATTTTCCAAAATATCCTTTAGCTGCTGCTTCTACACCATAATATCCGTTACTGAAATATATGTTGTTAAGATAGAACTCAAGTATCTGCTCCTTTGAGTATTTCTTTTCAAGCCCCCATGCAAGGAATATCTCCTTAATCTTTCTATCCCACGTTACTTCCTGTGTCAGAAAAACATTCTTGGCAACCTGCTGTGTTATTGTGCTGGCTCCCTGGACTATAGTATCACTTTTACGGTTTGCTATCAGCGCTCGTATAATCGCTTTAATATCAATACCTGAATGATTATAAAAATCCCTGTCCTCCATAACAACAAACGAATCTGCAAGCGTAGCTGGTATGTTATCATAATCTATATAATACATATCCTTTGATGCTTTCATGGTACAAAGCTGGTCACCATTCTTATCATATATAACTGTTGTCTTTCCATTCTTAAAAGTATCAACACTACTCTCATCTGCCATCTGCTTTGCATCTGCTGCAAGCTTAGCTATCTTTACAAGCTTTGGTCCTGCATATATACCTGCACCAGCCAGTAACACAACTATAATTGCTATTACTATTCTTTTTATTATTCTGCGTCTCCTGCGTTTTTTTGAATTAATTCGTACAGGTTTTTTAACTTGTGCGTTTCTTTTCTGTGAAGTTCTGCTTTCTGATGAATTCGCCATATACATATCCTCTTTAATTCTTGTAATATGTTACAAATACATTTTCCCATTGTGTAAATAACTTATTTGCATCTGTTAAGGAAACTGTCTGACTCATACCTGATGCTGCATCCGTATAAGTCACATTCTTAGAATCATATGCCGTTATTATAACATATGAATCATTCCCACTTTTTCCTATAACCGGGCATCCATTATCAATGAAATTAAGCATTTTGTCTATAGATACTCCCTTAATACTTATTCCGCTTACTCCTGGTATACTGCTAAGCACTTCATCTGCTGTCTTTGTCTTAAGAGCTTCCGATATATCTGACTGTCCTCCGGCATATGCAGCAACTGCCTGCAATGCGCTGGCCAGTGCGCCAGATGACTGTCCTGATAATGATAATCCCTTAAGTTCTCCTGTAGTATTTTTATATCTTTTCCATATTGTATTAGCGTTATAATCCGCTACTGAGCCATAGGTATCATACGCAAGGGCTATAGCTTTGGATATATCCGTCGTACTGTTCTGGAACTTACCATATCCATATACATAATACCTTCCATCACCCTTGAATTCTTTTGCCAGTTCAAGAACTGCATCCTCTCTGTATACAACATCAGAAGAAGTCCTGAACTGTACAGTTGTTGATGACAAAGCTTTTGTAAGCTTTATTGCCAGCTCCTGCTTTCTGTTATCACTCACTACAGAATCTAACGCCAGTCCGTCTGTTTTTACATTCTCATCTTTATTGATAAGCTGGTCTATGCTTGTTCCTTCATAACCTGAACCAGACTTCACTATTCTTGTAAGATTAATACGCATATCTGAAACACTTGCATCACTTACATATATACCGTTTTCCTCATACTCTTTTATAATCTCATATGAAGAATTCATGATACATACTTTATACATTGCAAATGTTCTGTTTCCGTCATCTTTTATTATAATGTCATCCTTATGTGCCACACCATATATAAAATCATTATTGATATATCCCAGACATTTTATATAGTCGCCATCATCAGCCTGTATTATGTGTTCACTATCATCTGACATGTTGAATACTCTTATACTTTCAGTTCCATATAGCTTACCATTAATGCTGTATGCTATAGAGCTTCCATCCTCAGATACCGCATATGTTCCATCTACAAGATCTGATACAACTGTCATAACCTCTTTGCTTATAAGATCAATACAATACAGTGAGTCATCCATAAGTATATAAAATGTATTCTCGTCTGCAAGATAAGCTATGTTTCCTATATTCTGCGATAATATATCATATGGTATATCAACTGGAATATATAATCTTTCTTCAACCTTATTATCTATATATGAATATCTGCAGAGCGAAACACCTGATTCACCTTCATGTTCACCTCTGTTCATATATCCATATACCAAAAAGCTGCAGTCACCACTATCCTGTACATTTAGTATTTTTATGCCATGTTCATTATAATTCTCACGTATACCATCTGTTTCGTCTGTATTAAAAGAGAAAACTCTCGTATATATATTATCATCTGTATTGAAGCACCATAATGAACCCTCATTTACATAATATGCATATCTTGCCTTTTCATCTGAAGCATACTCTGCTGTTGATGATGATTGTATTCCAAGATTAATCTTTCCAGCCGATGTAAGATCGTTCTTTCCATCAAATATCTGGTTTGCTTCCCTTTCATAGTTAAGCAGATAAAATCCTGAATTAGTCTGCCTTATTCTATAGTACTCATAAACATTATATGAATCATAAGAATCATATTCGTTAACCGCACCTGCCCTATAGTTTAAAGTTATAATAGCAACATCCTTGCTTATTTCCTTAACTTTAGGTACAAGCTGGCTTTCTATATATGGTGTTATTTCTCCCCAGCCAACCTGTGATAACGAACTGTTAATATTTACCTTACCATAGTTACTGTTGTTGCCACTTGATAATGTTTCAAGATACTTCTGGATTTCATTCAGTCTGCCTGGATTTAATGTGCATGCATTAAAATATTTTACAAACTCAAACTTCTTATCCAGCTCATAATTCTCTCCTGTAACTATTCTTGTATAATAATATATTTCATCATGTGCTGATGTTTTTATCATTATCTCAAGTGCATACTGTACATTATCATCTATAAGATTCTTTATTCCAAGAGTTGCTGTTATTTTATTGTCATCTCTGTTAAGTGTATTTACCTTAGTATTCTCAATAAGCGAATTATCCGACAGGCTTCTTACTTTGTATGAAACCTCCTGCACATCTGCCCCATAGCTATATATTACTATATCAAGCTTTCTGTTCTGTGCTATCGGTGTAAGGCTGTCATTAGTAAGTGCCTGGTTAATAGCTGCTGTATATCCATGAAGTGGATTAAATTCCGTTCCTTCATCTGTCAGCATTGATATGACTGGTAATGTAGCCTCCGTCATAGTCGTTGCCGATGGTGTAACCGTCTCAAGTCCCATAGATAAAAATGTAACAACCATAGTCGCAATAAACAATACACCTAAAAAATATATTTGGAGCTGGACCTTTTATCAGTTCTTCTCATTATTCTCTCCATTCCTGTTATTTTACAGATTTAACATTTCACTCATAACTCTTTATAACAGCTTTGAAATAGTCAGCTCTATACCTAGCGCCTTCTGCATATCCTCTGCCTGTTTTTCTGCTTTTTCATCTGTTTTCCCTGTTTTTACAGCTCTTATAAGCAGATTCTTAGGAGTGTGTTCCATATCAATAAATTCCAAAATCTGAGTATCATAACCTCTCGCCTTTAACATATTGGCACGTGCTGCATCGGTTATTATTGCAGACATTCTTTCTTTAAGTATACCATAATCCATAACTGGCGACAGAAGCGTACTGCTTATAGTCCTGTTAGCCTCATGCTGACAGCATGGTACAGACAGTATAACCTTCGCTCCCCATGCTACAGCCTTTGCAAGCGCATAATCTGTTGCTGTATCACATGCATGAAGTGTCACTACCATATCTACACTGTCAACATCCTTATATGTTGCTATGTCACCAACATAAAAATCCAGTCTATCATATCCATATTTTGTTCTTAACTCATTACAATGTTCTATGACATCTTCTTTAAGATCAAGACCTATTACCCTTATATTATAACCCTTGAGCTCCTTCAGATAATAATACATTGCAAATGTAAGATAAGACTTACCACATCCGAAATCTATTATAGTCTGTTCTTTATCCTTATCCAGTCTTGGAAGTATGTCTTCTATAAACTCAAGAAACCGGTTAATCTGCCTGAACTTATCATAGCGTGTTCTTACTATCCTGCCATCAGGTGTCATAACCCCAAGGTCTATCATAAATCCTACCTGGTGTGCCTTCCTGAATTATATATTTTTGGTTCTGTTATGGCTTAACTCCTTTTGTGCCTTTATTTCCTTCGCTTTCTTATACTTACATGTACATGTTCCACTTTTGCTTGAAAGAATAGTTGCCAATGAATCTGTTCTAGTTATCTGCGCCTGCTTAAACTCTTCTTCCATATACTTTTCTATACGCTTCTTAACATCTTTCTGTGTATAATTAGTATGCAGCACCTTTCTTCCAACAAACTCAGATACCTGATACTCCAGTGTATCTTTAATAATAACCGGTCTTATCTTTACCTTCTGTGCTTTTGTTTCATCTTTTAGTTTTCTGCTGCTTATAGTCATATCTATAAGGTTTTTATCTATACATATATCAAGTAATTCTTTTATATTCACAAGCTTTCTCCTTTTCTTATATGGCATAACTGCCAGAACTTATTTTAGTCCCTCCATTATACAATGAAGAGTAAGCTATCGCTTCTGGCAATCCTTACATCATTTTAATCTCTTTGTGTTATTTACACAAGTAATAATATCTGTTTTAATAATCTTTTAAAATCTATTTTCCAATATATACCGGGGAAGCCATGTACACCAACGTTTTATCCTCTGTCTCATCATATTCCATTGATATATTTTATATTTATTTTTTTCTTTACCAAGCATGACATAGTCTTTTTCACTTCTGTCATATGCATATACCACAAACATATCCATGGTCTTTCTTGACTGTATTTCCTTTGCTTTAAGCTGTTTTAACAACTCATTACACAGATTTTTCCTATCAGTTATATCTATTCTGCCATCTACTGCTCCCTTAAGGCATACATTAACAACACAATCTATGCCATATTCCTCACATACTGTTTCCACTATTTTTTTATACTGCTCTGTACCTTCTATTCCCTTATCAAGCTTTATATCTATGGCAAGATAATACTTATTCTGGCTTGATAATATCCTTATATCCACATCCCCATAAACTGAGTCCTGTATCAATGCATATGAATCATCTTCTTCATTTGCATGCTTCACTATTTTATATGCATTAAGCCCTATATCTTCTGCTATATCCGTAAGAAGCATTGTTTTAGCATCATCTGACAGATAGCTTTCAGTTATCACTCCATAAGCAGTAAGCTCTGATGAAACATCCCTGTACACATTGTTGCAGAATATGCTCACCATATCCTTTCTGCTGTTAACTGATACCGCCCTTACTATTCCAGGTGAAAACACACGCACAGCTGTAAATATCCATAAAACTATTGCCAGTATAATACTAAGCCTCTGAAATCTATATTTTTTCACATATTTGTCTTTAAGCAATATACTCTTGTGCATATAAAAACCTCCCATCAACCAATAATAATATTCTCTGATATTATTACCAGTTAATGGAAGGTATATACTTATGAAGTATTTTAGTCTTTAGCATAACAGCTGACTATAATACTTCATTATTAATCAACTGCTCCAAGTCTTGCAAGGGATCTTCTAAGAGCAAGCTCTGCTCTGTGGACATCAAGATTACCTTCCTTTGCAGCAAGTCTTCTTTCAGCTCTTACCTTTGCTTCATTGGCACGATTAACATCGATTTCATCCGGCCACTCTGCTATTTCTGCAAGTACTGTAACACGGTCTTTTAGTATCTCTACTATTCCACCATGAACAGCAGCCTTCTTTACTTCGCCATCCTGATGAATCTTTAACACACATGGAACAAGCACAGCTGTAAGTGGTACATGGTTAGGATATATACCTATTTCACCCTCACTTGTGCTCAGCTCAACAAATGTGACGTCATCATTGTAAAACACCCTTTCAGGTGTATTTACTAAAAGCTTCATTGTATCTGCCATATCAATTCTCCTTATCAAGATATCTGAGTTTACAATCTTTATTGCTTATCTTCTACTTTGATACCTTTGCAAGTACATCGTCGATACTGCCGCAGTTAAGGAAATAACTTTCTGGGATATCATCATACTTACCTTCAATGATTTCCTTGAAGCCCTGAATGGTCTCACTTATAGGTACATAACGTCCTTCAAGTCCTGTAAACTGTCCAGCTACGAAGAATGGCTGTGAAAGGAATCTCTGTACCTTTCTTGCTCTTGATACAACCATCTTATCTTCCTCTGAAAGTTCATCCATACCAAGAATAGCAATGATATCCTGGAGTTCCTTATACTTCTGTAATATCTCCTGAACTGCTCTTGCTACCTTATAATGTTCTTCACCAACGATTCTTGGATCAAGAATTCTTGATGTAGATTCAAGTGGATCTACAGCTGGATATATACCAAGCTCAACTATAGAACGTGAAAGAACTGTAGTTGCATCAAGATGTGCGAATGTTGTTGCTGGCGCTGGGTCAGTAAGGTCATCCGCAGGTACATATACAGCCTGGACTGATGTGATAGAACCATTCTTTGTTGATGTGATACGCTCCTGAAGAGCACCCATCTCTGTCTGAAGAGTTGGCTGATAACCTACGGCTGAAGGCATACGTCCAAGAAGCGCTGAAACCTCTGAACCAGCCTGGGTAAATCTGTAGATATTATCGATGAAAAGAAGTACATCCTTTCCACCCTTATCTCTGAAGTACTCAGCCATAGTAAGTCCTGTAAGACCAACTCTCATTCTTGCTCCAGGTGGTTCATTCATCTGACCGAATACCATGGTTGTCTTCTCGATAACTCCTGAATCCATCATTTCGTGATAAAGGTCATTACCCTCTCTTGTACGCTCACCAACACCAGTGAATACTGAATATCCACCATGCTCAGTAGCAATATTACGTATAAGTTCCTGGATAAGAACTGTCTTACCTACACCGGCACCACCGAAAAGTCCGATCTTTCCACCCTTCTGATAAGGGCAGAGTAAATCTACTACCTTGATACCTGTCTCTAACATCTCTGTATTAGTAGCCTGCTCAACGAATGAAGGAGCCTTTCTATGAATAGGCATATGCTCTACTTCTGGAGCTGGCTTATTATCTATAGGCTCTCCTAATACGTTAAACATTCTTCCAAGTGTCTGCTCGCCAACTGGTACTGATATAGGAGCACCTGTAGCTTCTGCATCCATACCTCTAACAAGACCATCTGTTGGTCCAAGGGCGATACATCTTACCGTGTCGTCTCCAAGATGCTGTGCAACTTCCACAACAAGCCTGCCGCCGTCATTGGTCTTTATGTTGATGGCTGAATTGATTTCTGGCAGATTACCTTCTGTGAATTTAATATCAATTACAGCACCGATAATCTGAGTAATCTTACCAATATTATTCTCTGCCATTGTTACCTCCATCTATAATTATTATAACTATCCGATAGCATTCGCACCTGCTATGATTTCTGTAAGTTCCTGTGTAATAGAAGCCTGACGGGCTCTGTTATACTTAAGTGAAAGATCAGAAATCATCTCATCTGCGTTGCTTGTGGCATTATCCATAGCCTGCATACGTGCACCATTCTCACTGGCAACCGCCTCTATAAGCGCACCATATATAAGACTGCACACATACTTAGGTATGATAAGGTTCAAAGCTTCATCTTCCGCTGGCTCATAGTTCATAGGTGTTGTATCCTCACCGCTGCTTAAGCCATCTGTATCTACTGATACAGGAAGAAGCTTAATAAGCTTAGGCTCATGAACTACTGTATTCTTAAACGAAGTATAAGCAAGATATATCTCACCTATTTCACCAGCTGCAAATCTTTCAAGCAGCTTATCACATATGCTTCTTGCATCTGTATAAAGAGGTTCATTGATAACATCAGAATCATCTTCTGATATATTATACCCTCTTCTTGCAAGATAATCTCTTCCCTTGGTACCTATAGCAACTATATCTATATCTTCCTTTGGAATACCACTCTCTGTAATAAGCTTTGTTAAGTTTGTATTATATCCTCCGGCAAGTCCTCGGTTAGCTGTTATTGTTATAACCGCCTTCTTAGAAGACTCACCAGGAACAAGATACTTGTGATTGATGTTACCTGACCTTGCAAGCATATTGCATATCGTCTCGTACATCAGATCTGAATAAGGCTTTTGTGCTCTCTGCCTTTCCCTTTGCTTTCTGAAGTTTAACAGTGGAAACAAGCTTCATAGCCTTAGTAATCTGACCAGTACTCTGAATACTGTCTCTACGCCTTTTTATATCTTTCATTGAGGCCATAGAATTTACCTCCATTCCCACATTTAGAACTTAAATGTTTTCTTAAACTCTTCAATAGCACTTACAAGCAGCTTTTCATTCTCTTCAGTAAGTTCCTTAGTTTCCTTTATAGACTCTGGAATCTGAGGATACTTAGTATCTATGAATTCAAACAAACCTTCCTGGAAATCAAGAATCTTATCTACTGGTATGTCAATAACATACTTCTTAGTTACAGCATATATAATGATAACCTGATATTCAACAGGCATTGGCTTATACTGTGGCTGCTTTAACATCTCCATGATACGCTCGCCCTGTGCAAGCTTCTCCTTAGTATCGGCATCAAGCTCTGAACCAAACTGTGAGAATGAAGCAAGCTCTCTGTACTGTGCAAGCTCTGTACGGATAGGAGCAGCAATCTTCTTAATAGCCTTAATCTGTGCTGAACCACCAACTCTTGATACAGAAAGACCTGCATTGATCGCTGGTCTGAAACCAGAGTTAAACATCTCAGTTTCAAGATATATCTGACCATCTGTAATAGATATTACGTTAGTAGGGATATATGCTGAAACATCTCCTGCCTGTGTTTCGATGATAGGAAGGGCTGTAAGTGAGCCTCCGCCGTACTCATCTGACATACGTGCTGCTCTCTCAAGAAGTCTTGAGTGAAGATAGAATACATCTCCAGGATAAGCCTCACGTCCAGGAGCTCTCTTTAACAGAAGTGAAAGTGTTCTGTATGCTGCAGCATGCTTACTTAAGTCATCATATACAACAAGAACATCTTCACCGTTTTCCATCCACTCTTCACCTATAGCACATCCTGAGTAAGGAGCAATATACTGAAGAGGTGCAAGCTCACTTGCTGTTGATGCTACTACTGTTGTATAACTCATAGCACCATATTCTTCAAGAGTCTTAACGATACTTGCAACTGTTGATGCCTTCTGTCCGATAGCAACATATATACAATGTACGCCCTGACCCTTCTGGTTGATAATAGTATCTATAGCGATAGCTGTCTTACCTGTCTGACGGTCACCGATGATAAGTTCTCTTTGTCCTCTTCCGATTAGGGAAACCCATGGCATCGATAGCCTTAATACCTGTCTGAAGTGGAACACTTACTGACTTTCTTGTGATAACGCCTGAAGCAACTCTTTCTATCTTTCTTGTCTTGTCTGTGTTAATAGGACCCTTGCCATCTATAGGCTGTCCAAGTGCATTAACAACTCGTCCTGTTAATGCATCACCAACTGGAACTTCAACTACTCGTCCAGTTGTTTTGACAGTATCACCTTCGCTTATATTTCTTGAATCACCAAGAAGAACGGCACCTACATTGTCCTCTTCAAGGTTAAGCACCATACCATATACTTCACCAGGGAATTCAAGAAGTTCTCCCTGCATGGCCTTTTCAAGTCCATGGATTCTAGCGATACCATCTGCTACCTGAATTACTGTACCAACTTCTGATACTTCTAGTTCGGCAGAATATCTTTTAATCTGTTCTTTAATAACTGAACTGATTTCTTCCGGTCTTAAATTCATTAGCTTTATGCACCTACTTTCTATTAGATTCAAGCTTTATGCCAGCTGAATATTTTTAAATTCCTGGCAAGCTCATCGATTTTATGTTTTA
>ENA-OQOA01000816-OQOA01000816.1-human-gut-metagenome-genome-assembly--contig:-NODE-816-length-11558-cov-2.923804_pt1 | contig 11558 bp, 12 predicted proteins | sample MGYA00242633_ERZ504888 | MGnify/ENA primary metagenome ERZ504888 (study PRJEB26092, sample SAMD00036372) | human gut metagenome | host: Homo sapiens | study: EMG produced TPA metagenomics assembly of... | reverse complement strand
TGATTATATAAAAAGCGATTCACACGATATAGAAGAATGCCCAATTTATTATATAAATAAGAAGTTGGAGGTAATTCTATATCAAACCATTTATCAATCTCTATCCCATTATGTGCCTTTAAACTATCAGGATATATTCCCAAAATTCTTTCTGAAGGATATTTCTTCTTCAAATATCTATAATAACTATACTGGAAAAGTTGGTTACCTAATCCTCCACCAAAACAAAAATTTCATTTCAATACTTCCATTTGTTCACCTATGAGTAGATGATATAACTATATTACACCACTTTAATTCAGAATCTCGACTCCAATAGTCCATTCTTAAAAAGATAACAACAAAAGTCATCAGAATATTTATATTTTCATCAATCGGAGCAGATAGAGATAAAAAACAAAATATATAACAGGAAAAAGCACAGCAGTTTTCTGACATTTATAAATCAAAAAACAACATACTAATACAAGAAAAATAAACATTAAGCCACCCATTATTCCATAATCTATCAATAAAGAAAACCAAATACTTTCAGCACCTAATATTTCATAATTATTCTGTGTGGCAACATTCCACAAATATGAGCTCCCATTTCCCCATAATTCATTTTGCTCAAAAGCCCATAAAATAGATCCCCATTGCTCTAGTCTCATACCACTGCTACTACCTACGTCCATTTTGTTAGCAAATAAAGTAGAATAAATAAGAGTAAAATAGAATTTCCAAAAAAACAAACATGATACTAAAAACACACCTACTATTCTATAAAAAACTTTATACCTAAAAATATTTACACTCAATAAATAAGGCAGTATACCAATAAGAATGGCAACATACCCAGCCCTAGTCCCTGTAAGAATAGTGCATAATGGAAGGAAATATAATAGCTTTGTTACTTTATTTTTATTCAATGGATAATTATAATACCGACTACAAAAAAAGTAAAGATAAAAACACATACAACAATATAAAGCAAAAGGCTGATAATAAGAAAATATAGAATTACTTCGTTTAAAACCATATCTTTCCGCACCTTGGGCTATATATCCATGTACATCAAATAAGCTCAGCAATACGTCCTGAATAATATTCTTATTAAAAAGAACTTCTATAATAGAATAAACACAGGCAAATAACATACATCCACTAAGAAGTTGCAAACAATATATCATATATTTTCTAGAATCCAATGAATACCATAAAAACACGGGTAAAATGAAAAAGAAATATATGTTAGCAAAGGTCAGCATGTTATCAGGAGGATATAATGCCAAATAATTAGAAATTAAATAGCTGATTGAAGTTAAGACTGAAATAAGAATTAACGATATGGGATATTTTCCTTTTTTGATCTATATATAACTAATCTTCTTTTTCTGCATTTCCGATAAACAAAAATACAAATAGCCACAACAGATGTCGGATAAATCAGGCGAAGACTAGTATCCCACAGAGTTAAATATATGAATATCTGCAAAATAACAACTATTTGTATGATACCTTTTTTCACATCTTTAAGAAGAACGAAACAAAAGTAGATGAATAGAAGAACAGATGGCATCTTTTATTATTTATTGTCTATTAGGAACATAGAATAGGCCTTTTTTTTCTCTTTTACAGGATTGAATCTATACAAGGGAATTGACAGCACAAAAAAAAATTGCAAAAAGAATATCCCTATTATTTAAAGCTAATCGGAAACAACTCCAAAGTGCAGTATTATATCTTCTTATTTTACCATAGCACAAATATTGGTAAATTCTATACCTACTAGTAAATAGACTATACATTTTATCAAATGTTAGTTTAGATGTAGATATGTTTCCTTCCCGTGTATAATAAACATATATTTTATTTTTAATAACTTTTATATTAGTTGATCTATATCCAACTCTTACAGAAAATAAAGCATCATTTCCCTTTTCAATTTTCCTCAAAATTCTACATCCTCACAAATAAGTTCCTTTTTTATCATTTTATTCCATGGAGCCCATAAATAATACCGTATATTATTTATCATGTCTTTATGTCCTTCTAGATAAGATTTTATTTGTATAGAGATAAATGTTATCACAATGTTCCATGGTCTTTTCTATGATATGATCACAGGCAAAATAAATTATATCATAATTACTATTCACATATTTATCCAAAACGTTCATTAAATCTGTTGTATAATGATCATCTGCATCAGGAAACAAAAACCATTTTCCCTTTGCATAAGTCAATCCTATATTCCTGGCATATCCCGCTCCCTTCCCTTCTTTTGTAAAATAAACCTCAACACATTTTTCATTTAAGCCTGGAAAACACTCAAAATTCACGATCTTAGGATCACTATTATCATCAACTATAATTATTTGGATATCATCACGTTTGGGAATTGAATCAATACATCATTGAAGAAGATGTGGTACATTCCTATGAGGTATTATAAAAGAATAATTAATTTCTATTTCCATACGCACTAATACAAACTAAATATTTTTTTGTTATTTTTTCTCCGCTTTGATTCTAAAATGGTCACTAACTTTTGGTTTACCACATATCTTTCTGTTGATGAAAGACCGCATAAATAGGCAAGAGAAAATAAAATAAGTTCTAATATAAAACTTGAAAGAACAGCTGTAAAAAAACTATCCTGTTCCATCTTTTTATGTAAGATATAAGCTATACAATAGGTGATAAACACAATAAGTATATTTTGCTGAAAATATGTGTCACATAGTATCTAATTTCATAGATGGGCAAGATTCTACTTATTAAAACTATCCGAATAAGTACCCCCAATAATGTAACAAATAATGATGCATAGAGAACTGAATATGGCGGATATCCAATTGATAACAATAAATAAGCTATCGGTAATTCTGTCAGCATAACAATACAAATTATTACTTGAAACCATTTGATTCTTCCCGTGGCTTGCATGGCTGTTGTTAATGGACTAGATATAGCATACAAAAGATTGCATACAATCGTTAATATCAGAAAAAATATCCGTATATTGTGGAACTTCTACCAACCATAAATTTAATATATAGGTAATATTAATCATTATAGGCAGGGAAATGACAGCTAACAAATAAAATGAAAATCTACAACCTGCATATACTAACTCTTTAGATCTGTATAAGTCTCCTACTGCATACGATTTTGTTATTTGTGGATTCATCGCCATCATAAAATTAGCAGAAAAACTATTTATTAACGAACCTACCTGAACTGATATTCCGCGTGCAGCATTAACAACTGTACCAAAAAATAGATTCAAGAGAATACTAGATAATTGATCTTTAAAAGAAAATCCTAAATTCCCAACCAAACTCCAACCAGCAAAGGCAAACATTTCCCTAAATTGTTCAATATTAAAGCTAAAAGTATAATGACACTCCTCAAAATGCCTTTTACAATAAAAGCAATATAAGGAACGTAAAAGCAATGCAACGCAAAATACCAAAATTGAATATACAATCAATTTATCATAAGATATAAATAACAGCAAATAGGCTATTGCTAACTTCAAACTAACTTCGAAGATACTAATATATGCAAATGCGCTCATTTTTTCGTGTGCCACAATAGAAGCATTATAAGGAACACTGATTACATTCACAGCAAATACGAATATAGATAATTGGAGTGTCCAATTGGCAGCCATCATTCTATCTGATGGAATATTCAGTTTGGTATTGAGGAACCAAACTCCTATTACTTCCGATAAAACAACAATAATAAACGCAATAGCTATGTGTATAGTTAAAGTCGTACAAAAAACATCTTTAAGTTTATGTAAATTTCCCTTTCCTAACTCATATGAAATAAAACGTTGTGAAGTTGCAATCATAGCCGAATTTAAGAAAGCAAATATTGTAACAATACCACCAACAAGATTGTATATGCCATAATCCTCTATTCCCAAACTTTCAAGTACAATACGACTTGTAAACAAACCTATTCCCATACTGAAAAGCATACGAAAATAAAGTAATAGAGTATTTTTAGCTATTCTTTTATTATTTTGCTGAGATAAAGCAGACATTTTCAATTATAAAAAAGCACATTAAAATATTATGTCTATAATAGACAAGTCCCGTAATATGTATCCTGATTCTATTAATATACTCAAATCACTTGAAAGATATATATCTTCCACCTGTAACATTACTAAGCTTACAGCCCACACATTACTAATCTTCCGGCACGCACATTACTAACCTTTCAAACGTCCTGTTCTTTTCCGAAAAGAACAAGGTCTTTAAAAAAAGAACAAGAGCTTTTAAAAATTTGACCTGTTGTTTTTTCCATAACGGTATCTACATGCCGAAACGCCTTACTTTTCCTTCAAATCTTTCAGCCACTCCGCAAACACCCTGCCTGTCGGCATTCCGGCTGAAGGATATGCATCGTGAAATGTTTCAGCCGGAAAATATCCTTCAGAAAAACGATTCCCCAAAAATCGGAAGAATATCAGCTCGGCTGAAACATTCCAACCCCAGCTGAAGGATTCCTGAACCCAATCCTTCAGCCGGAATGCCCACGGGTAGGCGTTTGCGAGCAGGCTGAAGCTTTTGAAGGATTTTTCAGGGTATTCCCTATAGAGCATGACGGATGACCATATTCCATTGAAAAAAAGTAAGATATCTTCGTAAAAAAAGTAAGATATGTTCCCAAGCAAAGTAACACCACTTACTTGGTCCACGAAGTCCGCATACTTTTCTTTACAACAAAACAGACCTCACAGCCGTCTCATGCCAGTGACGATAATCCCCCATCAGCAAAGAATGCTCCGACCACACTTTCCGGTAAATTCCATCGTGCAAAATGATGTACTCACGGAAATAGCTCTCTGCCTCATCGGCAGGAACGGAAGCCATCACCACATATTCCAACACAATCCGGGACACAAACAAAGTCAGTTCATTTTCAGAAAACAAGCCGCTCAACCTACAGGCGGAACGCTCGAAAGCCACCCAATACGCGTCAATGTCATACAGATGAATGAATTTATCATTATTCTTTTCCCTGGCTAAAATTTCCTTATACCGATTCTGAATCAGCTGCTGGAGCCGGATGCCTGACGGCATGGATGTGGTTCTACACATTATTATACATAAGATTTATATTATCAGATCATTTACTTCCCCATTAATCAAGGAATAAGAATGTTTAACGTAGCAAATGAAGTCATCTCTTCTTCGGCTCTTCTATCACTTCTATCAAGTCCGGCGAAAGCGTCGCCATGGCCATGGCTATCACCCCTTGCAGACTGATAACCACACGACGGTCTCTCGCACCTTTCACCTTTACAAACACCCCCTCGTAGCCCTCGAAGTCACCACCCGTAATACGGACTTTCGTACCTTTACGCAGGTTCACCTCATCGGGACTGAAGAAGATAAGATGCTCGTCATACGTTCCAGCCACAGCGATAAACTGCCTCATCTGATCATCGGGCACAATGATTTTCTGCCCGTTGCGGATATCAATCATATATTGAAAATACGGAAGTTTGAACTTCACCTTCTGAAGTTCGGACTGGACGGAATGAACAAATATCAGATCACTGATAACGGGAACCAGCTCACGCCTCTTGCGCCCGTTCCTTATACGAACTTCGTAACGCATGGGGATGAAATTGTTGATTCCTTCTTTATCCAACAAAGCCTTGATCTGCATCCCCCGGCGATAAGTGGCACGCATGGCAAACCATTGCATTTTTTCACTTGAGAACATAATTATGGAGCTTTGAAATACAGATAGATATCTGTAATTCAATCAATTACGAGAAGTTTCGTAAAATACAAGAGGAATCGGCCTCTTGTGATTAAGCTGACCGGAGAAAAGCTATTTCAACAAATGGAGGATGGGAATCCGCACAATGTAGATGCAGCCTGTCGGGTCAACCAATGACCTTCCGCAGATTCCCGAACCGGACGGTTCTTATGTGTTAAATCAGAATTGTAATACCTATATATAAAAAAAGCGCGGGAATCTGTACCTGTTACTCGTCCCGCCCTACAAGGCCTTCGCATTGCCCAATCCAGTCTGAACGAGCAACGCAGAAGCCCACGCCGATATGTATAATGACACTTGAATGCACCTTTGACCGGCAAAGGCGCACCAAGGATATAAACATACCCCGCAGACACCTACTGTTGCTTTGTTTTGGCTGGATTTTAGAATTTGCGAAGTTCTGTAGAGCCAAGAACAAAACGTCAAGTAAACGTCTTTTCTATATATGTATATTTCCCACCTCCCTAACTTCCTTGCGGAAGTACCGGCGTGGAAAACGTGGCAAAGATAGCAATTTAATAAATAGGACGAAAATATATTCCGCTATTTTTAGTGATGTCTCTTTAAATGTCAACTGATGTCGGAACTGAAAAACGGAAAGCTGGTGCAATAACAATATGGCATTATTTATCTTTTGGTCATTTTATTCTTCAATCCATTCTACAATTTCTTGTGAAAGCGGACTAGTAGTAGAGCCGATTGAGGCAACCCATCTACCATTTTCATCAATCAGAAACTTATGAAAGTTCCACCCTATCTTAGCATCCGAAACCCCGTTTTCACTTTTATGCGTAAGCCATTGATAAAGGGGAGCTATATCTTTCCCCTTTACAGATATTTTAGCCATCATAGGAAAAGTAACTCCATAATTCAACGTACAAAACTCCTTGATTTCTTCATTCGTTCCGGGTTCCTGATGTAGGAAATTATTGGCAGGAAATCCGATAACGACAAAATCATCTTTTCCATATTTCTCATACAATTCCTCCAACTTGGCGTACTGGGGAGTGAAACCGCATTTAGATGCCACATTGACTACCAATACTTTCTTACCTTTGAACGTGGAAAGTGGCAAGTCCTTCCCGTCAATAGCCTTGACCGTAAAGTCATAAAAACTTTTTTGCTGTGCACCAGCTACCGATGTGATCATGGTTACAATTATGCTTAATATAAATGTCTTCATTTGAAATGCTATTTTATAATAGAACAATTCATGAACTTGAAAAGTTTTCTCTGAAAGAAAAGATTGACGAGAGAAAATTGTTATCTTTGTTCTTCTGAAAAAGAACAGAAGATATTTATGAGCAAACAAGGAACCATCATAGTAGTAGATGATAACAAAGGAGTGCTGTCGGCAGTAAAGCTATTGCTGAAAAATCATTTCGAACATATCGTCACACTGCCCTCACCCATCACACTGCCCGCTGCGCTACGTGAAGAAAACGCGCAAGTAGTGCTGCTGGATATGAATTTCAGCAGCGGACTGAATACCGGGAATGAAGGTCTGTACTGGTTACACGAGATAAAGAAAATACACCCCTCCCTGCCCGTAGTACTTTTCACAGCCTATGCTGACATAGACCTGGCAGTGCGCGGCATCAAGGAAGGAGCAACAGACTTCATCGTCAAGCCTTGGGACAATGCCCGGCTGATAGAAACCTTGCTGTCTGCCTGCCGCAATTCCTCCAAGAACAAGAAGAGAGCGGAAAATCCCTAAAACCGTATCTTCTATGTATTGGGGAGAAAGCAATGCCATGAAGCAACTGCGGACGCTGATAGAGAAAGTGGCGCAAACGGATGCCAATATTCTGATTACAGGAGAGAACGGCACAGGAAAAGAAATGCTGGCGCGGGAAATACATGCCTTGTCCAACCGATACCGGCGGGATATGATAACAGTGGACATGGGTGCCATCACCGAATCCCTGTTCGAAAGCGAACTGTTCGGTCATAAAAAGGCTCGTTTACAGATGCCCATACCGACCGTGCTGGAAATTTGAAGCCGCCCATGAAGGGACTTTGTTCTGGACGAATAGGCAACCTGCCCTATCACCTGCAATCCAAAACTACTCACCGCCATTCAGAGCCGGAGCGTGGTGCGAGTAGGAAGCAACGAACCGATACCTGTCAACATACGTTTGATTTGCGCCACCAATTGTGATTTGGAAGAGATGGTGGCCAAAGGCAAATTCCGCGAAGATTTGCTTTACCGCATCAATACCATCCACATCGAGATTCCCCCTCTGCGGGAACGCAAAGAAGATATTATCCCTTTGGCCGAACGCTTTATAGACCGATTCTGCAAACAATATGACAAAGGAAATATCCTTCTTTCTACCGGTGCGCAAGAAAAGTTACGGACATATCCGTGGTATGGAAACATACGCGAACTGGAACATGCCGTAGAGAAAGCGGTCATTATCAATGAAGATGGTATATTGAGTGAGGAACATTTTCATTTTCCCCGAAAAATAGCAGCTCCTGCGACAGAAACAAGTGTCTCAACTCTGGAGGAGATGGAATTGCAAATGATTCAGAAAGCGATAGAGAAATGCAACGGAAACCTCTCGGCTGTAGCGGCACAGTTGGGAATTACCCGGCAGACGCTTTATAATAAGATGAAAAAATTCGGATTATGACCTATTATCTCATCTCATTCTTCACGATGGTTCAGGATGACAAAACAAATAACAATAATCTATTTTTTAACAGGAACTAAAGGAACATTCAAACGAAATAATAAATAATTAAGCTGTGAAACTATTCTTCTTCCGCCTATTTACCGTACTGGTTCTAGCCATTGCCTGCACCCTGCTGATTCAGCAGCGCAACTGGTTGTGGCTATGCGTAATCGTACCTTCATTCCTCGTTTCCATAGGCTGGTTTTACCGCCTGTACACTTTTAATACCCGGAAGATAGCCTTTCTGCTCGACGCCATCGAAAACGACGACCCCGCTGTTCGTTTTTATGAACATGCCTCCCCTGGCGATTCTTCCATGGTCAATGTCATGCTGAACCGTATCGCACGTATTTTGTACAATGTAAAACAGGAAACGGCACAACGAGAGAAATATTATGAGCTCATCATGGACTTTGTAGAAACCGGCATTGTGGTGCTGAACAGCAAAGGCTCCGTTTATCAAAAGAATAAAGAGGCCATGAATCTGTTGGGGCTGGATGTTTTGACTCATGTCAAACAACTCTCTCGCATCTCGGATGAACTGATGATTGCTTTGGAAAAAGCAGTTCCGGGTGACAAGCTGCAAATTCAGTTCAACACAGAACGGGGAACAGTACATCTTGCCTTACGGGTGTCCGGCATCCGTATCAAAGACGAGGAACTCCGCATTATTGCCTTGAGTGATATCAATCGGGAGCTGGATGAACGGGAAATAGATTCATGGATACGCCTCACCCGCGTACTGACCCATGAAATAATGAATTCACTCACTCCGGTGACTTCCCTCAGCGAAACACTACTGGCTCTTCCCGGAGCAGAAAATGAAGAAATGAAACAAGGGCTGGAAACGATTCACTCTACAGGTAAAGGATTGATAAATTTTGTCATGTCTTATCGCAAACTGACACGACTGCCATCACCTGAACCATCGCTGTTCTATGTCCGTCCTTTCCTGGAACGGATGATCCGACTGGCACAGCACCAGCATCCATGCCCCAACATCACTCTTTCCATCCTCGAAGCCCGGGAAGACCTGATAGTCTTTGCCGACGAGAACCTGATAGCCCAAGTGGTTACGAATCTGCTGAAAAATGCGATTCAAGCCATAGGTAATGCTCCCGACGGAAAGATCACCTTAAAAGCTTATTGTGATCCGCAAGAAAGTATCCGTATAGAGATAGCCAACAACGGTCCCGCTATTCCTCCCGATGCAGCCGGACAAATTTTTGTACCTTTCTTCACGACCAAAGAGGAAGGAAGCGGCATCGGACTGAGTCTAAGCAAACAAATCATGAGGCTGAGCGGTGGCACACTGACCCTGCTGCCTTACAAGGAAAAGGGACAGGCCACTGTTTTTGTACTGGTTTTTAATTAAAAATAAAATGTGCTAATGTGTCAGCCAATTACCATCCGGTACACAGCGCAGCCATTAGCAAATTAGCAAATTATTTAAAATGAAACATTCTCCTGAATTATTAGTTTATAAAGCCTCTGCCGGTTCGGGAAAAACATTCACACTGGCCGTGGAATATATAAAGCTGCTGATACAGAACCCACGGGCATACCGTAATATACTGGCTGTGACTTTTACCAACAAGGCCACTACCGAAAGGTGAAAAGGAGCGGATTCTGAGCCAGCTATACGGAATATGGATAAAGGATAAGGATTCTGATCCCTATTTACAGAAAATCACAGAAGAACTGGAAATGCCCCCAGAAGACATAAGGACAGCCGCCGGTACGGCACTGCACTACATGATACACGATTACAGCCGCTTCCGGGTGGAAACCATTGACTCATTCTTCCAGTCGGTGATGCGCAATTTGGCACGGGAGCTGGAATTGGGTGCCAATCTGAATATCGAACTGAACAATATGGAGGTACTGAGTGATGCCGTGGACTCCATGATAGAAAAGCTGGACCGACAATCTCCCGTACTCTATTGGCTGTTGGAATATATAGAAGAAAGAATTGCCGATGACAAGAGGTGGAATGTTTCCGGTGAGATAAAGAATTTCGGACGAAACATCTTCGATGAAGGATATATAGAAAAAGGAAATGGGCTACGGGAAAAATTACGGGACAAAGACTGTATCAAGAATTACCGCAAGACGCTGCAAGCCATTTTGGAAGAGGTGCAGGAACAAATGAAAGGATTTGCCGACCAATTCTTCGGAATATTGGATACAAACGGGGTGAAAGTAGAAGATTTGAAAAACGGTTCCCGAGGTATAGCCGGCTATTTTAATAAACTACAATCGGGCAAACTAGATGACAGCGTCCGCAATGTAACAGTGGAAAAATGTCTGGACTGCCCCGACGAATGGGTGAAAAAAACCTCCCCCATACGCAACGCTATCCTAGGTCTGGCAGAAAAAGAACTGATTCCCCTGCTGAATGAATCGGAAAAATATAGAAGCCGGAACAATATGCTGGCCAATTCCTGCCAACTCTCCCTGCGCCACGTAAACAATATCCGTCTGCTGGCCAATATAGACGAAGAGGTACGCGAATTGAACCATGAGAACAATCGCTTCCTGCTGTCGGATACCAACGCGTTGCTTCATAACCTGGTAAAAGAAGGAGATTCCTCGTTTGTATTCGAAAAGATAGGAACAACCATACGCAACGTAATGATTGATGAATTTCAGGATACTTCGCGTATGCAATGGGACAATTTCCGTCTGTTGCTGCTCGAAGGTTTGTCTCAGGGAGCAGACAGCTTGATTGTAGGAGACGTGAAACAATCCATCTACCGCTGGAGAAACGGTGACTGGGGCATACTGAACGGACTGAAAACAAACATCGAAGCCTTTCCCGTCAAAGTAAAGACACTGACCACCAACCGCCGGAGCGCTGCAAACATCATTCACTTCAACAACGAAGTGTTTACAGCCGCCTGCGAGGTGTTGAACAACATTTATAAGGAAGAACAAAAAAAGGAATGCAAGGAACTGAAGGAAGCCTACAACGACGTGTGTCAGGAAACATACAAAAGATCCCGGAAAAGGGTATGTCAAAGTGGAATTTCTATCGGATACGGAAGACATGACCTATATGGAAAACACCCTGTACCACCT
>ENA-OQOA01000815-OQOA01000815.1-human-gut-metagenome-genome-assembly--contig:-NODE-815-length-11558-cov-3.471525_pt1 | contig 11558 bp, 15 predicted proteins | sample MGYA00242633_ERZ504888 | MGnify/ENA primary metagenome ERZ504888 (study PRJEB26092, sample SAMD00036372) | human gut metagenome | host: Homo sapiens | study: EMG produced TPA metagenomics assembly of... | reverse complement strand
TTCTGTGTATCAGAAAGGTAAGATTTTCTCTGTATCACGGTCATAAACACCGCGGAATTTATTACCGGAACCGATCGGCCAGTTGATCGGGCAGGTTGCGATGCCAAGTTCTTTCTCAATCTCATCAAGAAGGTCAAATGTGTCGTTTGCATCGCGGTCCATCTTATTGATAAATGTAAAAATCGGGATATGGCGCATTACGCAGACCTTGAACAGTTTTCTGGTCTGTGCCTCCACACCCTTGGAACCGTCGATTACCATGACTGCAGAATCTGCTGCCATCAGTGTACGGTAAGTATCCTCCGAGAAATCCTGATGTCCCGGTGTATCCAGAATATTAATGCAGTAACCATCATAATGAAACTGCAGAACAGAGGAAGTAACGGAAATACCTCTCTCTTTTTCGATCTCCATCCAGTCTGACACTGCATGGCGGGCTGTTGCCTTACCTTTAACACTTCCGGCAAGATTGATTGCTCCGCCATACAGCAGGAATTTCTCAGTCAGTGTAGTTTTACCTGCATCCGGATGGGAAATAATGGCAAATGTTCTTCTTTTTTCTATTTCATTCGTATACTTAGACACGTTCAGCCTCCTGTTGCGCTTTTTTATAATTGTTTGCATAAAACACCGGCAACAGCCGGTATCAGTTACGTTTTCTATTTTTTTACAGCATTCCTATTCTAGTATATGCACCTCTTTTCTGTCAAGATATATGTTCGCATATTCATATCAAAATATCAGTCATAAATATCAGTTGTATCGATTGCGGTATCCTCATATGGCTGTGCTGATGTTTCGCTGTCTTCCTCATACGAAGTATCTGCTGATGTTTCATCTGTCTGTGTTGTATCTTCTGCATCTTCACTCTCCTTCAGTGGGGTGATCACAATATTTTCTGGCGCAATTCCTGTTTTCCTTTTTACAATATCTTCAATCTGTGCTCTCTGTGCATCAGAAAGTTCTGCTTCAGGGATCACAACATCCGCAGTTTCTCCGGTAAGATTTACAACTACATTCTTAAAGCCCTTCGCCTCCAGCAAAAGCTCTGCTGCCGCTTCTTTTTCTGAAAGATCTGTCATCGAGACCATCGTATGTATTGCCTCCTGCTTCTCTTCATCATCAATTTCTTCATTATTGATAATGTCCTGCAGATCTGCCTTGTTCTGTGAGCGCACCTGTTCTCTGCTGATCTTTGCCTGTGCGGCAAATCCTGTAGAACCCGTAAACACAGCCTCCCCGGGAGTATCCGTTTCCTGACTGTCTGTAAGACTGTTATCAGTCAGACCTCCATCTGCCTGATTTTCATCCAGAAGAGCAGTTTCATCTGTAAGATCATATCCTGCATCTTCAAGGATACTGCTGCTGTCCGTACTTGCCTCCTTATCCCTGAATCCAAGATCTACATCCGCAAAGTTCAGATATCCTGCCACTGCAATCAGAATTGCCAGCGATGTAATAATGACCTGATTTTTTCCGATGACTTTTTTCACATTTATCTCCTCATTTCATTTTCATTATTCTAATTCTATGAGCATCCACCTGAAATAATGCCATGACCGCCTCCTGAATATTTTGGACCACTACAGGATTTCCTCCGCCTTCCGCAGAAATCAGAACACCGGTCACCTGTATGGTTTCTGAATTATAGAAGCTCTGCCTGTCTTTCTTCTCATCTGTCATCAGGATAACCTGTACCTTTCCCACCCCTTCCGTATTTTCAAGAAATGCTTCAAGTTTCTCTTCCAGAACACTTTTTTGCATATCTTCACTCTGCTCTCCTGCCGTATTTTTCTTTTGCTGCTTACTGGATACAGGCATCGCCGCTACTGCCAGAAGTACTCCGATGAGCAACAGGATTCCCCATTTTGCCGGATTCATTTCGGACAATCTGGATACAAATTCTGTTTTCTTTAAGTCCCCACTCTTCCACCAGCGCATCTTTAAGCTCCTTTCTCTCCTCCTGAGAATTTTCTGTCTTCAGTACAAGGTTTGCCTGCGTCTCCTCCCCTTCTATATTTACTTTCACCTTATATACTTCTATGCCTCTTTTTTCCAGAGTTTCCCGGATTTTCTGTTCCAGTTCCAGTTCGTAACCTTTTTCCAGATAGACTTTCTGAATATTCTGAAATTCCCGGAGTTCTTTCTCTCTGTTTTCTTCAGAAAAATTATCCAGAAAACTTTCCGTCAGTTCCGAACCTTTTCCAAGAATGGAAAATATCGGGGTACTCATCATAAAAATCAGCAGCAGGCCCATAAAAAAGCGTACATATTTCTCATACTTCTGGTCAGGTATCAGATTCAGAACCGCAGTGAAAAAGATATAAAATACTGCCAGATTCCGAATCCATAAATACAGCTCTTCTTTCATATGTTTCCTCCGGCAATCTTTCTGTCAGTTCATCAGGATACAGAAACTACAACTATCAGGAATGTCAGCATGCAAAGTACTTCTGCTGTCAGCAAAAGCTTTAAAAGCATTGCACATCCCTCCCCCATTGTACTCAGGGCTCCCACAACTCTTTTGTCAGAAATTGGCTGTGCAATCGCAGCCAGAAAACGATAAAACAGAGAAAGACTTCCATAATGGATAATCGGTCCTGCTCCAATTAGCAACAGAAGGATCACGATTACTGCGCCAAAACTGTTTCGCACCATCACTGCACTGGTCAGCACTAATTCTGTTACAGCGGTCACTGCATTTCCAATGCCGGGAATCGCACTCGCTGCCTTGCCAACAGCAGAACGTTTCATGGCATCCATCACCGGGCTCACCATATTCCGCACAATCTGCAGACCAACAATAGCTCCCAGAAGAGTTTTCAACCCCCAGTTTACAGCTACATCCAAAAGTTCTGCCATTTTTGTAAGCATCTCCTCTTTTGACAAATAATTAACCATTTTCAGAAGCAAACTCAGGTTTACAGCAGGCAGAAACAGATTTGCAAGAAGCCACTGAACCGCCCAGATCATCAGCAAAATCCCTTCATAAAATGCAGCAGCTGTTGATGATCCGGTTGATGCAGCCACTGTCATAAAATAAGCCGGAGACAGAACTTTCATGAAATCCGTCAGTCCAAGAAGCCAGTTTGTAAGCGTACTTCCAAGCCTTGAGAAATTCTCCATAAGCATTGTAAACAGCGCAAGATAGACAATATAAAAGCTGATACTGCCAGCCTGTCCGTTTCCGAAAACATCAGCAAACTCCGCCAGCACCGCTGCAATAAAAATCACAAGTAAAAGTTTCAGTATTAATCCTTTTTCATTCTCTATATCCGAAAAAAAGAAACTGTACAAAAAGCTCCGTACAGTCTCTTTTGAAACAGGATCCTCCCCGTTTATGATATTCATCAGTGCTTCTCTGACAGAAAAAACATGGTCATCCATAATCTCATCCAACATTTTCTGCACATCATCAATCTGTATCTCTTCCATTAGATTCTCCTGCAGGATCTGTACTGAAGAATCTTCTTTCTGTTCTGTCTGCGCAGCGGCATATACGGATACTATATGATTCTGAAAGAATGTAAGATATGACACTCTTCCCACCAAAAGTATACATGCCAGTATACACCAGTAACCTTTCCACAGATCTGCCTGTTCCCTGATACTTCTCTCTTTATCCTGCCTCATATCATAAACTCCGAAATCGTATCCAGAATTGCCAGCAGTACCGGCATACTCAGAACCATCACAGACAGTTTACAGAACAGGTCGATCTGTGTTCCGATCATCTGATATCCGGCATCTTTGCAGATTGCAGATGAAAACTGTCCGATATATGTAATCCCAATAATCTTAACCAGAACTGTGAGATAACTGCTGTCTATGGGGAAGCTTTCTCTCAGCCTGTTCATGGTTTCAAACAGATAAGAAACTTTTCCTGCTGCAAGACCAAGAATCAGAAAACCCGTCATCATGGTCACAAGTGCAGCAAATTCCGGTCTGGTTTCTTTTAGAATAAAACCAAGCATCATTCCGCAGATACCCATGATTGAAACTTTCACAATATCCATGCCATTCAAACCTCTTTCTGTTCTGTCAACTGCCATAACAGTTGATTTGAAATCACAGTACAAACAACTGCTGAATACTTTCAAACAGTTCATAAATATATGGAACAATCCAGAACAGCACCATCAGAAGCCCCGCCAGGCTTACCAGAAATGCCTGTTCATCCCTTCCACTGTGTTTTAGGATCTGGCAGAGAACAGAAACCAGAATCCCTACTGCAGCGATTTTAAAAATAAGACTTACCTCCACAGTCTCTCCTTTCCGGCTTCTGCTGCCAGATATAGCAAAACAGTAATCTACACAGTAAAGAAACAGATTATAAATACATGCTCACCAAAAAAACACAGCCACAAATATTCCACCCAGTATTCCCATACTGCGGTATAATTTTCTTTTTCACAAAAATCTTTCCTGAGTTCCCTGATCGCATATTCTGTTTCCTTTTCCATCAGATCCATCTGTTTTAGCTGCATATCCAGTCCAAGATAACCAAGCTGATCTCCCAGTGAATAAAATCTGTCTCTCTCTTCCTGCGAAAGACAATCCAGATCCAGACACTTTCCGGCCGATTCTCTGAAGATTGTCCCAAAGGAATCCCCTGTTTTTTCTTTCATTTTCTGTGCCGTAAGTATAAAAAATTCTCTGTACTTCCCTTCCAGTTTCCCGGAAGCACCTGTAAAGGCATCGTACAGAGATTTATTTCCATAACGTATTTCTCCTCTTAGGAGGATGATCATCCGTAAGATCATTTCCATCATCTTTTTGCGTCTGCCAAGTTCATTGCTCATGGCAAAACCGCAACCGACACCGGAAATTACAATTACACACAATCCTACTGTTCTAAGCATACTTTTCCATTTTCATCTAATACAGCTTTCAGACATCCTGCCTGAGCATTTTTGTCCAGGATAAATATAACGTTCAAAATCTTTTCTCGCCCATAAGCTTATAAAAGAATGGCTGATCCAGAACATCCTCCAGACAGCTTCCATGTGCAGTCGCAATCAGCTTACATCCACAATGGATCACTGAGTCAACTGCCTTGAAATCCTCTTCACAGCCTAACTCGTCCACTGCAACCACATCCGGTGACATGGAACGTACCAGCATCTGCATACCTTCTGATTTCGGACAGCAGTCCAGCACATCTGTACGCATTCCCAGATCATTCTGAGGAATTCCCTGATAACAGCCTGCCAGCTCACTTCTCTCGTCCACCACACCTATTGTCAGACCCTGGGTATTGGCCCATCCATTACTGAGCTGCCTGATAATATCTCTGAGCAGCGTAGTCTTTCCACACCTTGGCGGTGAAATGATCAATGTATTTGCAACCCATTTCTCTGTACGGATATAAGGCATCACCTTATCCGCACATCCCTGAATCTCATGTGCCAGACGGACATTGATGCAGGAAATATATTTCATTCCCATGATCCTGCCCCGATCCAGCACTACCTTTCCGGTCACACCTACTCTGTGACCACCCTGAACACTGATAAATCCCTGTCTGATCTCATCCTCATAAGCATACAGGGAATATCCTGTGACATATTCCAGTGTTTCTTTCAGATCTTCCGTTGTCACCAGATACTGTTCCTGACCCGGTTTTCGCAGAAAACACTCTCCTCCGTCATAAGTTAAAAACAACGGGCGCCCTACACGAAGGCGTATCTCATATAATTTATCATAATCCAGCTTCGCATCCATTAAAAGATTCCGGATATTTCCGGCAAACAGGTTTTCAATCTGCTGCGCTTCTATATGTCTCACCTCTTTACACTTAATATATGTGGACAAACCGATTTTAGTACTCTTCCTGATAAGACTCTTCCATTTTTATCAGATTCAGCTTCAGAACCCGGTCTACCACATTTCCTGCATACCCCCTGTACGCATAAGCTCCTGATTCAAAGAGTACGTAAAGTTCATCCCCCTCTACAACAATCTGCTCGATCATCTCAGGCATTCTGTATGATCTTGCAGAATTTTCATTGACATACAGACGTTTATCCGACTGTTCATAAAAACAATCCTGGATGGCAGAATACCAAAAGAATGAGACAACAACAGCTTATCGTTATAAAAAGCCATTCCCTGTGCCTGTTCTGATATTGTAGAATAATCCAGCGGAACCGCCATTTCAAACATCATGCCAAGTTCCTCATTAAAAGTATTCACCAGATCACCTTTTGAATCCACCGCATATCTCGCGATGGTGCTCTCTGTATATTTGTTAAAACATCCTACATACAGGCACCCCTTATAGAAAGTCATAAAAGAATCTCTCACGATTCCATAAAGACTACATGTCTGATTTACCTGCACAGGCATATGGTTATCCGCATAATTATAGTCACGCAGCACATCCATCTTAATGCTGATCGCCTGTGCGATTCCATTGGTATTTGAAGAATACCACAGCATATCATGTTCCTGATCATAGGCAAGTCCGCCTACATGAGGCAGACCTGGCAGGACTACCTCTTTGATAAATCTGTGAGTTTCTTTGTTGATCACATAAATAACAGAGTTATGTTTTTCCGTATGACAATAGGCACTTACAAGTACATACTCATCGGTCACTGCAAGTCCCTGAGGAGTCATGGAAGTACATACCGCCTGTTTTGTACCCTCTACATTCAGGAATGTTCTTGTATATCTCAGTCCGGGAATAATATAAGTTCCGTACTCTTTTCTTTTTTCTGCCCTCAAAGGCAAAAGGTATTTTAAACTCCTCCTGCTGCGACAGCATCTGTATCTGTCCACGTAATGAATACACTGCAGCATCCTGGTTGGTTACCGGATATTTTGCAGGAGGTTCCGTCTTACCCCTGTATACGAAAGCATATCCCCAGAAAGCCAGTCCAAGTGCCAGTACTGCTACAAGAATCTTCACTGCCAGTCTCCGGATTTCTTTCTTCGTTTGTCTGTTCATGTCTTACCCAAGTATGATGTCTTCATATTTCCAGTTGATTTCCATGGGATTCATTGCCCATACTGCTCCACTGTAACCGTCTTCCATATCAAGCAGCATATGACTGCCTTCATCCATGGATATAGTCCTCATGTCTCTGGAAAGCCCCTCACCGGTCCATTTGATATAAGCTTCCCTCAGTACCCACTGTTCAAAAAATTTCTTTTCCACATTTATATCTGAGAGAATTTCCAGATACTGTTCCCGGGGTACCATACGTCTGAGCATTCTTTCATAATTGGCTCTGCAATGAATCTGCACATCAATTCCAACCTCCTGATCAGCCAGAATACATACCACATATTTTCCGGAATGACTGATATTATAATGCAGGGACGGACGATAGGAAAGGAATGGTTTTCCATGTTCTCCCTCTGCTCTGGGTTCATTGTACAGATTGATTCCATATTCTTTTTTCAGTGCGATTTCCAGAAGTTTCTCTGCGATCATATGCTCCATATGTGCGCCTTCATATTCTTCCCGTATTTTTGTACAGTAAATAATTCCTTTATTCATAGGCCTGTCTCCTCAAGAAACCGGGAAGGCTCCCGTTCCTTCTCATACTGGCGTTTCACATAGGCAAGCACCAGCTTCTTTTTCGCCCTGGTCATCCCTACATAAAACAATCTTCGTTCTTCTTCCACTGCTTCTGCCAAAACCGCCTTGCGATATGGAATACTTCCTTCATTAACATTCAGAATATACACAATATCATATTCCAGACCTTTTACCGCATGGAGTGTGGATATAGTCACTCCTTCTTTTTTATCCTGCTGTTTCCTTGCCTGTTCATTCAGACACTTCGTATATTCTTCTATGTAAGCCTGCCACTTCACCAGGGTTTTCATGCCTTTTGCACTCTCATGGATCCGGTCCAGGGTCTCAAGCAGTTCCTCTGGTTTTATTTTACGATACTGTGCATATTCACGCAAGTATTCTTCGAATCCCATTCCTTTTCTGATAAAATTAATCGCAGCAAAAGGGGAAAGAGTACCAAGAATCCTCAGATGCGTTTCCAGTGTGGTAATCCTGTCGCACATCCAGTCTTTGTCTTTATAATATTCCCGAAGTTCATTAAAATTAATCTGCGAACTGTTCAACGCTTCTCTGGAAATATAGCGATTTGGCCGGTTCATGATCTCCAGCAAATTCTTCCTGCTCCTGTCTCCTGCTGCCATTTCAAGATAAGCCAGAAGCGCCCGGCAGATCCAGTGGCGGAAAAGATTGGGAAGCTGTTCTTTCATTGTAAAAGGAACCTGATATTCCATCAGCACATTGATCAGACCTTCCGATTCCTGATTTGTACGAAGCAGGATTGCCGTATTCAGCAGATCCTCGCCGCGCTCCATTCTTTTTTTCAGTGCTGCCACCACGCACATATACTCTTCTCTTGGATTATCAAATTCCTTGCACGTCACAGGCATCCCTTCTTCATTTGGAGTATCCAGCTGCTTTTTGAAACGTCTGGTATTACATCCGATCACTTCCATGGCTGTACGCAGGATATTCTTACTGCACCGGTAATTCACATTCAGAAGGACTGTCTCTGCCTTCGGATAATCCTTTGTAAAATTTTAACATAATCTCTGGTCTTGCGCCCCGGAAATGATAGATGGACTGGTCATCATCCCCTACAATAAACAGGTTATTGACAGGTGCCGCCAGCATCTGCAAAATCTTGTATTGTAAGCTGTTGATATCCTGAAACTCATCCACCAGAATGTAGACAAATTTTCTTCTCCATGCATTCAGGATATCCTGTCTCTGGGAAAAAAGTTCATAACAACAGAGGATCATATCATCAAAATCCAGCTTGCGTTTCGCCTTCAGAGCCTGCTTATAGCCATGAAAAATGTCCCTGAATATCTCGTCCGAGCAACAGGATGCATAATAATGCTCCGGAGAAATACAGTTCCCCTTTACAACACTGATTTCCCTGGCAACTTCTTCAATGAAATCTCCCTCCTGAGCCATTTCCTGTCCATATTTCTCAGTCATCTCACGTAGAATACTGAATTTCTCTTCCTCAGAAAGAATATTGGCCGCACTCAGATGATAGGCCGCTTTCAAAATCCCATAAAAAATTCCGTGGAAAGTTCCAAAAGTCACTTCGCTTCTGTTCTGTCCCACGAATTTCAAAAACCGTTCTTTCATCTCTGTTGCCGCTGCTCTGGAAAAAGTTACAACCAAAATAGAAGAAGCCGGTATCTTCCCCTCATTGATCATGTATGCAGTTCTCTCCACAATAACGGAAGTTTTCCCCGAGCCGGGACCTGCCAGGACCATCATAGGTCCTGACAGGTGAGTGATTGCCCGAAGTTGAGATGGATTTCTCTTCATATTTATTTGCTTAATTTCTCAATAGCTGCCTTTACTCGTTTGATTGTCTCGTCTTTACCGATGATCTCCATGATCTCAGTAGCACCGGCCGGCGTCATCTGCTTGCCGGAAACAGCAGTACGCAGAGGCCACATTACATATCCGTTCTTATAACCATGCTCTTTTACAAATGCACTTAATGTTTCAAATAACGGATCATTTGTATAATCTTCCTGTTCTTCCAGAACCGGAAGTACTTCTTTTAATACTGTAAGAGAAGTCTCTTCATTTGTCTTCATTTTCTTATGGCAGTACATGGCGGAATCATATTCCGGTACTTCCTCAAAGAAGTCAATCAGAGCCGGAATGTCAGGGAATGTTTCGATTCTGGTCTGTACCATTCCTGCAATCTTCTTGAAGTTGTAGTCTTTCTTCAGAACTTCTTTCATATACGGAAGTGCTCTCTCATAGAATTCATCCGCATCCATTTTCTTGATATACTCACCATTCATCCAACGAAGTTTCGCAATATCAAATACTGCCGGAGATTTATTGATATGATGATAATCAAATACCTGTACCAGTTCATCCAGTGTAAAGATCTCTCTGTTGTCAGAAGGACTCCATCCGAGAAGTGCCACATAGTTGATGATCGCTTCTGAAACAAATCCCTGATCAAGCAGGTCTTCATAAGAGGAATGTCCACAACGTTTGGAAAGCTTCTGGTGTGTCTCATCTGTGATCAGCGGACAATGTACATAAACCGGGATATCCCATCCGAAAGCTTCGTAGATACGGTTGTATTTCGGAGCTGAGGAAAGATACTCGTTACCTCTTACTACGTGTGTGATCTCCATTAAATGGTCATCGATTACGTTTGCAAAGTTATAAGTTGGGTATCCGTCAGATTTGATCAGGATCAGATCTTCCAGTTCCTCATTGTTTACTGTGATATCTCCGTAGATTACATCATGGAATGTTGTAGTTCCCTCTGTTGGCATATTGAAACGGATTACGTGTGGTTCTCCTGCATCAAGACGACGCTGTACTTCTTCTTTGGAAAGTTTAAGGCAGCGTTTGTCATAAATGGAAATCTCTTTTCCTGCCACAACACGTTTCATACCTTCCAGTTCTTCCTTCTTACAGAAACAGTAGTATGCATCACCCTGTTCTACTAACTGCTGTGCATATTTCAGATAGATCCCCTGTGCCTGACGCTCGCTCTGAACATACGGTCCAAAGCCTTTGTCCTTGTCCGGACCTTCATCATGGAGAAGTCCTGTTTTTGCAAGAGTACGGTAGATAATATCTACAGCGCCTTCTACGTAACGTTCCTGGTCTGTATCTTCAATACGGAGGATGAAATCTCCGCCTTCATGTTTTGTAATAAGGTATGCATATAATGCTGTTCTTAAATTTCCAACATGCATTCTGCCTGTAGGGCTTGGTGCAAATCTTGTTCTGATCTTGGTCATAACTTTTTTCACTCCTGAATTTTTTATATATTCAAAATCTGTAAAAAAAGACCCTGCTTAAAAGCAGCGCCTTTCTACTTTCGGGTTTATTATACGTCAGAGGCTTTCTTATTTCAAGTCGGGATGGAGGAAATTTTAAAAAGTTGTTATGGAAAGGGACGCATGGGAAGCAATTATGTTTGGGGGCTCAGTTTCGGAACCATTGTATTTCTAGGCATTCGGGAAGCCGCTAAAATCATGAGCCGCTCTCTCAAACTCGCTCCGTTGCAAACTTCGCTCAGACAGTGAAACGATTGGCTCATAACGCGTCTTCCCAAATGCCAAGAACTACAATGAACCCTCAAATTCGCCCCCAAACATAATTGCTTCCCATGCTGACTATCGGCTATATAACATATTTAGTGTACAACAATAAAGAATATACCACTCCTGACTTTACAGAACAATTAGCTAAATAACATATCTGGCTACACAACATAACTATAGTAACCCCTAGAAAGTGCATGACAACCTGCAACAAAACAGCGCAGAAAAATATTTTATTTGGAGTGCATTTGCAGGGGTCTTAGATATTCTTAGTTCTCAGAAATCTGCGTTATGAGCCGGCTGCATCACTGTCTGAGCGAAGTTTGCAACGGAGCGAGTTTGACAAGACGGCTCATGCCTTTAGCAGATTTCTGAGAGCTTAGAATATCTTAGACCCCGAAACCGCACTCCAAATAAAATATTTTTTCTGCGCGTCCCTTTTAACATCGTGCTACATCTTACGAAAC
>ENA-OQOA01000812-OQOA01000812.1-human-gut-metagenome-genome-assembly--contig:-NODE-812-length-11578-cov-2.629727_pt1 | contig 11578 bp, 12 predicted proteins | sample MGYA00242633_ERZ504888 | MGnify/ENA primary metagenome ERZ504888 (study PRJEB26092, sample SAMD00036372) | human gut metagenome | host: Homo sapiens | study: EMG produced TPA metagenomics assembly of... | reverse complement strand
CCCCAGAAATATCTGGAGGTGGATGAACTTGGATATTAAGAGAAGAAAAAGAAAAACGAATCCAGCTGCTTGGAGGTCTGATGGGAATCTGTGTGGCTGTAGTCTCTCTGTTTTATTTCTTCCATGCAGAAAAATCGGAAGCAGAGAAAAGAATGGTGGAGATTGTAAACTATGTTAAGGTGCAGTGCTCAACCTACACACATTATAATGAATCTTCAGAATCTAAAAGTCTTCTACGTACCATTGAAAGTGCCAGACAGATGAGTACAAATATTCACATGGAAATAGAAAATGGTGGTCAGCTGAGCCAGAATTTTCTGAAAGAAAATCTGCAGACTCTCTGGGTGGATGGTATCATTATACTGGATAAAGAAGGAAAGACGGACTGTGAATACAGCACAGATGAATCTTTGACTAATGAGATTACGGAGTATCTGCAAAAAGAAATTATCATGGATTTTGCTGGATATGAAGAAAGATCTTATTCAGAACGGTTTACAAGGGAAGATGGTTCCCTATATTGATATTGCAGCCTGCGCCAGAAAAGATGCTCCGGGTATTGTGGCAATCTACTATTACACATCTCCTGAATTTGCCAGAAATTATACCCTGACGATACAGGGGCTTTTAAACGGCTATAGTGTCCAGAAAGATGGAACGATTATTATCGCAGACGATGGAATAGTTGTTGCCAGTAATGATGAAAGCCTTCTGGGACAGAATACAACTGGCAGCGAGGTTATTCAGGAAATGAAAAAGCATACAGACAGTCAGCATATTTATCATTTGAAGAATGAAGGAACCGGATGCTATGGAATTATGCTTAAGCAGAGGGATTATTATATTTATGCATATCTTCCAGATACCGAAGTATTTCATAACCTTCCATTAAGTGTAGCAAGTGTTATTTTCCTTATTTCCTGCTGTTTAGTACATTTTGGTTCTGGACATACAGAACTAATCTGATGCATCAGAAAGTAGAACAGGAAAAAGATGAAAAATATAAGGCAGAACTTCTGATAGCTGCAAAAAAGGCAGAAGCTGCCAATGAGGCAAAAACCGAGTTCCTTCAGCGAATGAGTCATGATATACGGACTCCAATCAATGGAATCTGCGGTTTTGTCAATATGGCAGACCATTATGCAGATGATATAAAGAAACAGACGGAATACAGAACAAAGGTTAAAGAGGCATCCAATCTGTTGCTGGAACTGGTAAATGATGTTTTGGACATGAGCAAGCTTGAGTCAGGTGAAATCGTTCTGGAAGAGATTCCATTTAATCTGAGCAGTATTTTCAAGGAAGTATTTGTTGTGATCGAGCAGATGGCTTCAGAACAGAATATCCAGATTGAGTGGGAGAAAAAAGAAATCATACACAGGGATTTTATTGGAAGTCCAGGGTATGTGAAACGTGTGATGATGAATATACTGTCGAATGCGGTGAAATATAACAGAGAAAACGGACATATCTATATCAGCTGCATGGAAATTCCATCAAAACAACCAGAAATGACGACAATGGAATTCGTTTGTCGTGATACTGGAATCGGAATGACTGAGGAGTTCCAGAAATGTGTGTTTGAACCATTTGCACAGGAACACACAGGAAGCCGAACAAAATTTGCCGGAACAGGCCTTGGAATGTCGATTGCAAAGAATCTGGTAGAGAAAAATGGGAGGAAGCATTTCCTTTGAAAGTAAAGAAGGAGCAGGAACTACCTTTGTTATCCAGGTTCCATTTAAAATAGATCCGGATGCTGATAAACGTGAAGAACAGAGGGATGTATCAGAAAAATCAATAAAGGGACTACATATTCTTCTGGCAGAAGATAATGAGCTGAATATGGAAATCGCTGAATTTGTGCTTCAGAATGTAGGCGCTGACGTGACAAAAGCATGGAATGGTCAGGAAGCTGTTGAACTATTCAGAAAAAGTGAACCAGGTGGATTTGATACCATTCTTATGGACATTATGATGCCGGTCATGAATGGTTATGAAGCCACAAAGATGATCAGGTCTCTGGACAGAGAGGATGCAAAGAAAATACCGATCATTGCAATGACAGCAAATGCATTTACGGAGGACAGGCTGAAAGCTAAAGAAGCAGGTATGAATGAGCATATTGTTAAGCCTCTTGATGTTGAATTACTGATAAAAGTAATTCATAAATTGGTGGAATATTGATATGAAAGTGACAAATAAGCGGTGAAATATAGACAGGAGGACATAAGTATGACAATACAGGAATGCTATAAAGCTATCGGAGGAAACTATGAAGATGTCTTAAGACGCCTTCCAAACGAAGCTCTTATCAGGAAATTTACATTAAAGTTTCTTGAAGATCAGAGTTATCTGCAGCTAAAACAGGCATTGAAAAGATAAAAATTATGAAGATGCTTTCCGTAGTGCACACACACTTAAAGGGGTTTGTCAGAATCTTTCTTTTGACCGTCTATATGAGGTTAGTAATGAATTGACAGAACTTTTGAGAGATAGAACCGGAGAGCAGCCGGGGATACCAGAGGCAATGGAAAAGTAACAGAAGTATATGAGCTTACGATTGAAGAAATAAAGAATGGATTGTCGCATTAAGTAATGCGACATGACTTTCTGTCTTTGAGCAGGTGTTTGGAACACAATAAAACCCACACAGATAAAGGAAATAAAAGTATGGATAAAAGACAAAAATTTTAATTGTAGATGATGCAAAATTAAACAGGGACATATTGAAGGAGATTCTCGGAGAAACTTATAATTATCTGGAAGCTGAAAACGGAAATCAGGCAATCCAGATGATAGGAGAAAATATAGGGATTGATCTGATGCTTTTAGATATCAATATGCCACAGATGAATGGTTTTGAAGTCCTGGAAATAATGAAAGAAAGCCAGTGTATTAATGAAACTCCTGTAATCATGATATCTTCTGAAGCTGATGTTGATACTATGCGTAAAGCATATGAGCTGGGAATCACAGATTATATCACACGTCCGTTTGATTCTGTGATTGTGCAGAAAAGAGTTCAGAATACATTGGGACTCTATATGAATCAAAAGCATCTGATAAATGTGGTTTATAATCAGGTTTACGAAAAAGAAGAAAATAACAATATCATGATTCAGATTATGAGTAATATATTGGGATCCCGTAACAGCGAGAGCAGAGAACATATCCTGCATATTAAAACAGCAACAGAAATGATGTTAAGACAACTGGCAAAAACAACGGATGAATATCATCTGACAGAGGCAGACATTGCTTTAATCACAACGGCATCTTCACTTCATGATATTGGTAAGATCCGTATTCCAGAGGAAATATTGAATAAACCAGGCAGACTTACAGATGAAGAATTTAAGATTATGAAGACCCATAGTGAGCTTGGTGCAGCTATAATTAAGGATATGGATTTTCCACAAGATCATCCACTGGTACATACCGCATGGGAAATCTGCAGATGGCATCATGAAAGATGGGACGGAAAGGGCTATCCGGATGGATTGAAAGGTGAAGAAATACCAATCTCTGCACAGGTGGTATCAATTGTCGATGTTTATGACGCACTTACAAGTGAAAGATGTTATAAGAAAGCATTTGATCATGACACAGCGATTCAAATGATCCTGGATGGGCAATGCGGACAATTTAACCCCATCCTTCTAAAATGTTTGAAAGAACTGAGTCTTCAATTTTCAAATATGTTTAATGATAAGGAAATGGATGAAAATAGCTATTACCATGAAGTACAGAGACTTTCTAATGAAATACTTAGCGACAGATCTTTGCCGAATCAAAATTATTCACAGAGTGTTGTCAAGGTCATGCAGGAAAAGATCGATTTCTTCAAATCAAACAGTGGCTTATATTCGATTGATTATAATGCGGCTTCAGGTCAGTTAACTATATTAAATGAAAAACAGCAGATATTATGTCAGGTAAATAATCCGAATTTCAATCTGTTCAAAGAATTTGGAATAAATAGGGAAGATGCTCAACGTATTCAAGTTTTCTTACATCAGACATCTGTATATAATAAAGAAATCTCTGTGCAGATAAAAGCAAAAGTGGAGAATGGCAGTCAGATGTATAAACTGAAATTACATACGTTGTGGTCTCATTTAAAAAAGGATGGATATATCGGAATCATTGGATATTTTGACACTGTAAAATAGATAAACGCAAAGAGGGGAGAATTCGTAATGAAAAAGAAAAAATGGAACAGATTTTTGCCGGGGCTTCTGGTAATGGTGACAGTTATATCACTTTTGTCAGGTTGTGTAGGCAAAAGTGCTGAAAAAGAAGATGCAGAAACAATTACTGTGTACTTATGGAGCACAAGCTTATATGAAAGATATGCACCATACATCCAGGAACAGCTTCCGGATGTCAATGTTGAATTTGTAGTAGGGAATAATAATCTGGATTTCTACAAGTTTCTTAAGGAAAATGGTGGCTTGCCGGATATTATAACCTGCTGTCGCTTTTCACTGCATGATGCGAGTCCCTTAAAAGATGGTCTGATGGATCTTTCCACAACCAATGCGGCAGGTGCTGTCTATGATAGTTACCTTAGTAATTTTATGAATGAAGACGGAAGCGTAAACTGGGTTCCGGTGTGTGCAGATGCACACGGTTTTATAGTCAACAAAGATCTTTTTGAAAAGTATGATATCCCTCTTCCAACAGATTATGAAAGCTTTGTTTCCGCCTGTCAGGCATTTGATAAAGTGGGAATCCGTGGGTTTACTGCAGACTATTATTATGATTATACCTGTATGGAAACACTGCAGGGTCTGTCTGCATCAGAGTTGTCTTCTGTAGATGGACGCAGGTGGCGTACTACCTACAGCGACCCGGATAATACAAAGAGAGAAGGTCTTGACAGTACCATCTGGCCGGAGGCTTTTGAACGTATGGAGCAGTTTATCAAGGATACTGGTCTGAGTATGGATGATCTGGATATGAATTATGATGATATAGTTGAGATGTATCAAAGTGGAAAGCTTGCTATGTACTTTGGAAGCTCTTTTTGGAGTAAAAATGTTTCAGGATCAGGGGATTAATACAACATTTCTTCCATTCTTTCAGGAGAATGGTGAAAAGTGGCTTATGACTACGCCGTATTTTCAGGTAGCTTTAAACCGTGACCTGACACAGGATGAAACACGCCGGAAGAAAGCAATGAAGGTGCTGAATACAATGCTTTCAGAGGATGCACAGAACCAGATTATTAGTGATGGACAGGATCTGTTAAGCTACAGTCAGGATGTAGATCTTAAGCTTACTGAGTATCTGAAAGATGTGAAACCTGTGATCGAAGAAAACCATATGTATATCCGCATTGCGTCAAATGACTTTTTCTCTGTTTCCAAGGATGTGGTCTCTAAAATGATCACAGGAGAATATGATGCAGAGCAGGCTTATCAGTCATTTAATTCCCGGCTCCTTGAGGAGAAATCCGCTTCTGAGAAAGTAATATTGGATTCACAGAAATCTTATTCCAACCGCTTTCATAGCAGCGGCGGAAATGCGGCATATTCGGTTATGGCAAACACTCTGCGTGACATTTATGGGACAGATGTGCTTATTGCAACCGGAAACAGCTTTACAGGAAATGTGTTGAAAGCCGGATACACCAAAAAAATGGTGGGAAGCATGATTATGCCAAATAGTCTTTCAGCTTATAGCAGCAAAATGAGTGGGGCTGAGCTAAAAGAGACAGTGAAAAACTTTATAGAAGGCTATGAGGGAGGCTTTACACCATTTAACCGTGGTTCTCTGCCTGTGTTCAGTGGCATTTCTGTGGAAATCAAAGAAACAGATGATGGTTATACATTGAGTAAAGTTACAAAAAATGGAAAGAAAGTTCAGGACAATGATACTTTTACAGTAACCTGTCTTGCGATACCTAAACACATGAAAGCTTATCCGGCAGATGAGAATATTGTGTTTGATGGAGCAGATACCACTGTAAAAGATACCTGGACAGAATCTGTATCAGAGAGTAATGCCGTTCTTGCAGAGCCCAAAGACTACATGACCTTGAGGTAAGAAGTATGGACATTAAGAATAATAATAAAGACAGAAAGAGAACTGTCATGGGAAAAAGATTTGAGATAGCGGCCTTTATAGCTGCTTTTGCGTGCATTATTCTGCTGATTTTCCAATATTTTAGATTTGTATCGAAAACTGTTTATGAGGAAAGCGTTTCTCATCTGACGGAAGTTTTTCATCAGTCTGATAATATGCTGAGAGAACTGACAGATAAGAATCTGACGTATCTTCATATGTGGGGTGAGAATCTGCAGAATATCACCAGTGAAGACGAAATTCGTGATTATATAAAGAAAGCACAGGAAAATGCAGGCTTCGTAGAATTTTATTTTCTGTCAGCTGACGGGAACTATAAGGTTGTAACAGGCAATACCGGGTATCTTGGATTACAGGAAAATATTGAAGAGGAAATCCGGCAGGGAAATGATGTTATTGCGAATGCAGCAGTTCCCGGAAAATCCCAGCTGCTTGTTTTTGCTACTCCTAAGGCTCATGGAATATATCAGGGATTTGAATATGATGCGATTGCTATTGCCTATGAAAACTCTGATATCGTAAATGTACTGGATATCTCTGTTTTCAATGGAAATGCCCAGAGTTTTGTTGTTCATCCGGATGGTCGTGTTGTGGTGGATCATTCTTCTGCATCATGGGGGAATGTGTATAATTTCTTCGGGTTTCTAAGAGAGCATTCTGATATGTCTGAAAAAGAGGTCAATGAGCTTTTGGATAAGTTTAAAGCAGGACGTACCGATGCGATGCTGCTAAATCTGGATGGAAGGAGCTACTATCTGGTCTATGAAAAATCGGATATCCAGGACTGGATGTTCTTAGGACTTGTACAGGCGGATATCGTCAATGACAGTATGAACAGTCTGCAGCGTAGTACGATACTTCTTGTCAGTGCGGTTGTGTTATGTATTGCCGCATTCTCTATAAGCCTTGTTATTCAAAAAAGCAGGATAAACTTAAAGAAAAAAGATACGGAGATACTGTACCGGGATGAGCTGTTTCAAAAGCTTTCAATGAATGTGGATGACGTTTTTCTGATGCTGGATGCAAAAACATACCATGCAGATTATGTTAGTCCTAATGTGGAAAACCTGCTTGGCATTACGGTAGAACAGATTCGTAAAGATATTAATATTCTGGGAAAACTGCATATAGCAGAACAGGGAGATCCAGAGAAAAATTATCTGGAAGAAATACAGGTTAATGGACAGAGAGAATGGGATTTTGAATATGTTCTTCTCAAGACAGGGGAAAAACGCCGGTTCCATAATATTGCAATGGGCAGTGAAGTAAACGGTAAAAAGAAATATATCCTGGTTATGTCAGATCGTACTGCTGACTGGAAAATGAATCAGGCACTTTCTGAGGCAGTACGTGCTGCAGAGACGGCAAATAGGGCAAAGAGTACTTTCCTTTCTAATATGTCTCACGATATCCGCACACCAATGAATGCGATTATCGGTTTTACAACACTTGCGGTAAGTAATATTGATGATAAAAAAGAGTCCGGGATTATCTGGGCAAGATTCTTTCCTCCAGCAATCATCTGCTCTCACTGATTAATGATATATTGGATATGAGCCGTATCGAGAGTGGAAAAATTCATCTGGAAGAAACGGAGGTAAGTTTGTCGGATGTACTTCATGATCTGAAGACCATCATAAGTGGGCAGATTTATGCAAAGCAGCTGGATCTTTATATGGATGCAATGGATGTGACAAATGAGGATGTTTATTGTGATAAGACAAGACTGAATCAGGTACTTTTAAATCTTTTGTCTAATGCAGTTAAATTTACTCCTGCAGGAGGAACTATTTCTGTAAGGTTGAAGCAGTTCCCAGGGACGGTAAAGGACAGTGGACTGTACGAGATCCGGGTAAAGGATAACGGAATCGGTATGAGTGCAGAATTTGTAAAGAAGATTTTTTCACCTTTTGAGAGAGAGCGTACTTCCACAGTCAGCAGGACTCAGGGTACAGGACTTGGCATGGCCATTACCAAGAATATTGTAGATATGATGGGTGGAACGATAGAGGTTCAGACAGAACAGGGCAAAGGTACTGAATTTATTGTCCGTCTGCCATTTCGGATTCAGTTTAAGCAGCATCATACAGAGAAGATTGCAGAACTGGAAGGCCTTAAGGCACTGGTTGTAGATGATGATTTCAATACCTGTGACAGTGTGACAAAAATGCTTGTGAGGATTGGAATGCGTTCAGAATGGACACTTTCCGGAAAGGAAGCTGTTCTTCGTGCACGACAGTCTATGGAACTGGGAGATGCATTCCACGCTTATATCATCGACTGGCGTCTGCCGGATATGAATGGCATTGAAGTCACCCGCCAGATTCGCAGCCTTGGTGATGATACACCAATCATTATCCTGACTGCTTATGAATGGTCAGATATCGAAGTGGAAGCCAGAGCTGCAGGGGTAACTGCTTTCTGTGCAAAACCAATGTTCATGTCAGATATCAGAGATACGTTGATGATTGCCATTGGACAGATGCAGGCAGAAACAGAGGATACACGCCCTTTAGCATCAGGTTCGGATTTCAGAGGCAGATGTATATTGCTTGTGGAAGATAATGAACTAAACAGTGAAATTACAGTGGAGATTCTTAATGGATATGGATGCCAGGTTGATACTGCCGTAAATGGAGCAGAGGCAGTTAAGAAAATTAAGAATTCGAAGCCGGGTGATTATGATCTGGTGCTGATGGATGTGCAGATGCCGGTAATGAATGGATATGAGGCTGCCCGCCAGATACGTGCTCTGAATGACCCGGCACTGGCTGGAATTACCATTCTTGCCATGACTGCCAATGCATTTGATGAGGACAAAAAGAAAGCACTGGAATGCGGTATGGATGGATTCTTAACCAAACCAATAGTTATTGATGAATTAATCGGTGTATTACAGAAAAATCTGAAAAAATAACGTTCTGTATGGTTGCAGGTATATAATGCAGGTATAACAAAATATATGATAACGATAATAAGAAGATAATACAAAATATACAACAAATTGTACGAAACTACTAAAAATATTCGAAATAATTATATAAAATAGCAATTGTACCCAATAAAATAATGTGATACAATCAAGGAAACTAAACAAAGAAATAGTTTCCTTGATTTTTGTTTATAAGCGTCACTGATACACAACATTAAAAGGAGCATTATGGATAATAAAGAGAAGATTTTACAGGCAACGATACAGGTATTTAATCAAAAAGGCCTTAAATTTACAATGGACGATATTGCTTCTATTCTTGCAATGAGTAAGAAGACAATATATACAATTTTTAAAGATAAGAACACTCTGTTTATGGAGATGGTAGATTATCTGTTTGACACGATTAAAGAGAGCGAATCAAAGATAATAGAAGATGATACATTATCGACAATTGAGAAGATAAGACGTATTCTTGGAGTTATGCCTGAGAGTTATAAAGATATTGATTTAAGACAATTATATATGTTAAAAGACAAATTCCCGGAGATATACAGACACGTTGAAGAACGTCTGGAGAATGGCTGGGAGACAACGATTAAGCTTTTAGAACAGGGGATTGAGGAAGGAGTGATAAGACCGGTTAATGTATTGATGTTTAAGATGATGATGGAGGCATCAATAGAACAATTTTTCCAAAGAGACATTCTTATGAGAGCAGGAATGACATATACACAGGGACTTGATGAGATTGTGGGAATATTATTAGATGGTGTGGCAGTTAAGGAAGGTAATTGATAATAAAAAGGAGAAATATATAATGCAGGACAAATCAAAGGTTATATTTAACAATGAAATTGATAGAAAGGCATATAGAAAAGCTATTAATTCAAAAAAAATACGCAAGAAAATATGGTGATGACAGCAATGCCGACTATAAGGTGACAATAAAGAAGAACAAATACATAGGTGATATGCTTGGCGTGTATGATGTGAGAGTTGCAGATAAGCCTGCCAGCGTATCTAACGGTAATAAAGAAGAATTTGAAACTGATAAAGGTATTATAGTTGGCAATATAAGAATGGGTTTTGGACATTACAGAATATCAATGGCGATTGCTTCAGCGGCTAATGCACTTGGATATGTTCCTTACTGGATGGATCTTAATTCTTATGATAATACAACCTGTACTAAAGTTATAAGGGCACAGAACGACCTGTATTCGCTTGGTTCAAGGTTATCACAAAAGAGCAGGCTGTTTAACAGACTGGTGTGGGAACCAATGAATTACGAGGGTTTCAGGAAGCTTTCCTATAACGCTTCAGACCAGAAGAATGCCGAGCTTATGGCACCTGTATATAAGAATATTCCTAAGAATATTCCGGTTATTGCAACTCATGTATGGCCGGCACAGGCGGCAGTACACGTAGGTATGAAAAATGTTGTTAATGCAATACCGGATAACTGGCCAATGGCATTGCATTTGTCAGAAGGAAGTATTCATACAGTCCAGACTCATTATGCTTATCAAGGTTACAGGATACTTAATGGAATGGACGGCAATAAGGTGTTAAATGAAATGCCAGCAGATAGTCTTGTATACACAGGACATTATATCGACCACGAGCTTGTAGCTAATATTGAGGCTGACTGCAATGCAAGAATAGCAAGAAAACAGAACGGAAAGCCTATGAGATTTCTGCTTACAATTGGTGGTGCAGGTGCACAGAAAGAGATATTTGCCCATATAATTAAATACCTTATTCCTTATATTAAGAAGAATAAGGCAGTGTTATATGTTAATGTTGGTGATTATAAAAATGTATGGGACGAACTTATAAAAGATATTCCACAGATGAGAGAACTGGCAACTGAGCATTTTGACAACTGGAAAGACACCAAGGCATTTGCCACTAAGGCATTATCAGCCAGCCAGATAAACAATTCTGATGTAGTGACAGATAACAATAGAGATGATAATTCTAAGAATATTACAGCAGATAATTCAAGTGAAGACACATCTGATAATATAACAGGTATCCACGGCTTTTATCATAAGAATATATTCGAGGCAGTGTATTGTACTAACCTTTTGATGAGGAGTGCAGATGTGCTTGTTACAAAACCAAGTGAATTAGCATTCTATCCAGTGCCAAAGTTATTTATAAAGCGAGTTGGTGGACACGAACAGTGGGGTGCAGTCCATTCAGCAGAGATAGGTGACGGAACACTTGAGTGCAGAGATATACCTCATACTTTACAGATGATAAAGCTGTTTATGGAAGATGATACGTACATTACAGATATGTGTGAGAACATAAAGAAGAATAAGCAGATGGGTATATATAATGGTGCATATGAGGCTGTCAAATTAGCAGTGAATATGAAGAAATCAGACATTTAATATGGCGTGCAGTAATCAGACACTTAAAAAATATGAAGAAATCAGACATATAGAAAAGAAAAGAGGTAGCGTAATGGGGCTTAATAAGAAAGAAATGGCATCTTATGGCATAGGTGCGGTTGGCAAAGATATGGTTTATATGTTTTTG
>ENA-OQOA01000811-OQOA01000811.1-human-gut-metagenome-genome-assembly--contig:-NODE-811-length-11585-cov-3.196980_pt1 | contig 11585 bp, 20 predicted proteins | sample MGYA00242633_ERZ504888 | MGnify/ENA primary metagenome ERZ504888 (study PRJEB26092, sample SAMD00036372) | human gut metagenome | host: Homo sapiens | study: EMG produced TPA metagenomics assembly of... | reverse complement strand
ATACACTTCATCAACGATTTTCATTCTTTATGTAAGTCATCATGGTATGGCATTAGCCACTACCTTCACACCATCTATCTCCTAGTGAAAACCATGTCCTCATCCATCACGATGAAACCACTGAGCGTTCTCACCCAGTCTTCTTCCCTGTCAAGATTATGAACAAGATGTGCTGCTCTGTCCTTCATAGTGATTGCAATCACTCTTGCCGCCTTTTCTTCGTTCTTGCCAAGACTCTTTAGATACCTTTTTATAAGTTCACGCCCTGTATATATAAAAACAAGGCTGATAAATACAGTACATATATATACACCTCTTGGTATCTGGCTTCTTCTTGTCACAAGTTCATAGACAGCTGCCATAGCTGCAAAAACTGCAACTTTACATATAACAGTCCTAAGTTCTTCGAATCTGCCTCTTTTTAAGCAGTCACCTTTTTCGTTAACAAACAGCATACTTATAAGTGCCGCAACTATAATTGTATCCAGATTAGTACTTAACTGAACAACTGTAGAATTAACATTCATATGTCTGTATACCATCAGCCATATTATACCAGAAGCATAATATGCTATAAGTACACCCATAACATCCACAAAAAACAACATTATATTCTGCACACTATCTCTTGTACTGTTTGAATCGTTCAACATTGTCACATCCTCTACTGTTTATTTTCTTAATGTATTTCCCCAATATTCTGATAAACTGTTATGCCAAACAACTATTTGTTATCATCATCAAAATCCATATCCAGAAGAAAATCTCCTTCATATTCTTCTGTTCTGCCGTTTCTCTTCTTAAGAGGAACACCATTTACACTACCAGCTTTATTAGGTGAAGCTGCTTTATTCTTAGCTGCCATGACCTGATTCTGCGAATGCGCATTCTTTCTTGAAGCCACTGAACCAACACTTCCCGCAGCAGGTTTTCTTGTATTCTTAGCTGAAGCAGTTGTTACTGATTTTGATGCTGTATTCTTTTTTGCTGTTTCTGCCTTAGCTTTTTCGAATGACTTATCTGGTGATTCATCACTATGATAGTTTCCATAGTAGCTTCCGTAGTATTTACCGTAATATTTTACCATAGTACTTTCCATAGTATCCATTTTCTGACAAATCAACCTTATTAAGAACACTTCCTATGATTTTTACCTTGTTTTCTTAACTGATCCATGACATTCTGTGCAAACTTATAGCTGACCTGATTAGCTGCTATTACAAGCACAGCTCCATCACTTACTGTAGCTACGATAGCTGCATCTATAACTGAACCAAGTGGTGGTGTATCTATGATTACATAATCATATTTTTCACGCATTTCCCTGACTGTTTCCTTGTACAAAGGGCTATCAAGAAGCTCTGCTGGATTAGGTGGTACAGGACCTGCAAGTATAACATCCAGATTCTCAACATTTGTTGAATATATAACTTCTTCAAGATTGCTCTGCCCTGATAAGAAATGTGTTAATCCCTTAATCCCCTTTTTAACCTTATAACGTCCAACAAGAACTGATTTTCTTAAATCACAGTCAATAAACAATACTCTTTTTCCACCATCTGCTATAGATGAAGCAAGATTCATAGTAACTGTAGATTTTCCTTCATTAGGTCCACAGCTTGTAAACATAACTACTTTAGTATCTTTTCCACTAAGGAATATATTAGTACGTAAGTTTCTATAGCTTTCTCTTACCTGATAATTATCCTGCTGGGTATTCTCTAAATTGATCTTCTGCATTATAATTCCCTCCAACCTTTCTATAATTACTTTCTCTTCTTTTTCTTCTTACTGCTTGAATGTCCATTATATTCCTCTTCTGTAAGTGGAATAAGTGAAAGGTTAGTTATTCCAAGATATCTCTCAACATCCTCAGATGACTTAATAGTATCATCAAGTAAAAACTTAACTACAAGTACGGCTATAGCGAGTACAACTCCGACAGCTGCACCAAGCACTGTGTTTTTCTTTACATTAGGGCTTGATGGAGATGTTGCAACTCTACCATATTCTATAACATTAACTCCCTCTATCTGCATTACCGATGTTATCTGCTTGGCAGATATATCTGCAACTGCATCTACGATTTCCTTTGCTCTTTCAGGGTCAGGATCTGTAACTGTTACCTGAAGCACTCTGGAATCTGACTCTATTTCACATTTAATCTTGGATACAAGGTCATCTGCTTCCATATCAAGGTCAAGATTTCTTATAACCTGCTCTACTACCGGAAGACTTGTTACAAGTACCTTGTAATCCTGAACAAGCTGTGTAGATGACTGAATATCACTAAGTGTTGTTGTTGAGCCATTCTGTCTGTTGATTATGTATAACTTTATTGATGACTGATACAACGGTGTGATTGCAAGCTCTGTAATAGAAAATGCTATAATTGCTACTGCGATACCAGATACTATTAATATCCATATTTTTGATAACAGCATCATTAATATCTGCATTATATCAATTTCTACTTCTTCATTATTATCCTGTCTAATATTAGTTTCCATTTCTTCTCCTATTTTTAAATTCTTACTCATAACTTCAAAATACAATTTTCTTTATTAAATTAACTGTATCTTGATTGATTATACGTACGCTAAGTTTACTTGTCAAGAATGCCCAGCCTCCTATTTTTATGCCGGAATTATGAAGTATAACTTCTATCTTACCCCCTAAAACATGCGCCTTAAGGCTGTTTGTGCCTCTAATCTTATGTACATATGCACTCAAAAAAGAACATAAAAATATCTGGATATCTCATCTGATATCCAGATATGCCATTAAAACTGGCAAAGCTAACGTTGCAAGCTACTAGCCGGAATCGAACCGGCGACCTACTGATTACGAATCAGTTGCTCTACCGACTGAGCCATAGTAGCATACCCTTTTATATAATACTATTCATCCCATCAAATGTAAAGTCTTATAATCATATTTTTAGCCAAATTTTTATCACATTTTTAATCATATTTTAATTTTTGTTTCTCATAAAATTTAATTTTCGTTTTTCTGTTGACAAACAATATATCACATGATAATATAATCAAGTCGCTGGGAAACAGCAACAACTAAATAAGCAGTCGTGGCGGAATTGGCATACGCGCTAGACTAAGGATCTAGTCCATATTGCTTGGGTGCGGGTTCAAGTCCCGCCGACTGCACTAAAAGCATCTACCATTTGGTAGATGCTTTTTTTGTGGGTAAAATCTGAAACTACATAAAGATATAATAATCGCCATCCTCATCTGAGAATTTTTTATATGTTGTATGGAAAACATCTTCTATTATGTGACTGCTGATACATTCATCAGGTGTTCCATGTGCAACTATTTTTCTATCGTTCATAATAACAATATTGTCTGATATTCTTATGGCATCAGAAAGCTCATGAAGTACAAGTATAATAGTTTTTCCTGACTGTCTTAGCTTTTTAAGCATGTTAAAAAAGTTTCTTTTTCCCTCAAGATCAAGATATGTGACAGGCTCATCCATAACTATAATCTGACTATCCTGTGCAAGTATCATAGAAAAGAATACACGCTGTCTTATGCCTCCTGATAAAGTATCAGCATTTTGCTCTGAATAAGCTGTGACATGGGTAAAATCCATAGACTGATTGACGATATCAATGTCTTCCTTACTTTTTCTTCGTGTAAATCCCAGATAAGGAAAACGTCCATGTTCAACAAGAGTTCTTACAGGAAGTACAGGTATAACAGTGCGTATCTGGGGAAGAAATGCAACTTCCCTGGCACGTTCCTTTAGCGGAAGCTTTAAGAAATCAATATCGTTTTAGTACATATGTTTCCAGAGGTTACCTTAGCACTTGAGTTAAGACATGATAAAAGAGTGGTTTTTTCCACATCCGTTAGGACCTACTATAGTAGTTATATTTCCATCATTAAAGTCTATATTGATATCTTCTAATATATGTGTTCCTGAAACTGAAACACTGACATGTTTGTAACTAAGCATTTACCCTTCTTCCTCCTTCTTTTTAAGCAGCAGATACATAAAGAATGGTCCGCCTACAAATGCCATGATTATGCCAGCTGGAAGCTCAAAAGGCGCAGCTAAAAGACGGCCTGCTATATCACATATTAGTACAAAGGATGCACCAAGCAGTACGCTTGTTGGAAGCAGAAGCCTTGCATCACTTCCAAACAGGTTCCGGCATATATGTGGAACTATGAGGCCTATGAAGCTTAACAGCCCGGCAAAGCTTACTATAAAACCTGCCATAATACTTGATAAAACAAGTAGAATAAAGCGTGTCATGTTTACATTAAGTCCAAGAGAACGTGCATAATCATCACCTAGTGACAGTATATTAAGAGGTCTTGCAAAAAACATAGTAATAATAACTGCTATGATAACACCGATACATGGAAGTAGTATTTTTTTTATGGTCAGTCCTGAAAGAGAGCCCATAAGAAAAGACGTAAGATTGATTGATATATCTGCATTTAAAAGCTTTATAGTGTTAATGCCGGCATTAAGAAAAGATGATACTGTAATGCCTGCAAGAACAATAGTTGTTCTTGAACTGTCAGCAAAATACGCAAGAGCATATATACATAAAGTAGTAAGCAGTGCACCCATGAATGCAGCAAATGATCCGGCATAGACTGAATTCGGAAATAAAAGCAGTGAGAGCATTACAAAAAATCCAGCACCTGAATTCACACCTATGGTGTTAGGGCTAGCAAGGGCATTATTCATAACACTCTGAAGTATAACGCCGGCAACTGACAGTCCCATGCCAGCTATAATAGCTCCGAATGTTCTGGGGATTCTTATATTCATTATGAGTATATATGTAACTGATGATTTATCTCTGCCTGTGAGACATTGTAGTATATCTGTGACTTTAAGTCTTACACTTCCAAGCATTATACTAAGGAGTGAAGCAGTTATAAGCAGAATTATAAGAAAATGATTGTACTTGTATTTTTTCCATGTTTATAATGTGTTTTTATTGCAGCTATTATTATTGTTGTTGTTGTTAATGTTGCTGTAGCATTTCGAACTGTTATTGTTATTATCTGACATTATAATCCTCTTTTATCTATATTTATACATTATTCAGGAGCAGAATATCTTTTGATCCTGACATCTTAATATGCAATATAGACAGATTATCATATCATTTACATTTAATCAAATATAAAAACACATTTACATACCAAATTTATATGAATAAAGTATTGACAAATACTTCCATAGAGATTAAAATCTAATCCATATTAAACAAGTAGGCTTATAGTTTATGTGATTGGAGATGAAGATATGAGATTTAATACTGCATTACTTCACGGAGATTTCAGAGGAGATAAGAAAACGGGAGCTACACAGACACCTGTATATCAATCCAGTGCATTTGAACATGCAAGTGCAGAAACTCTTGAGAAGATATTTAACAATAAAGCACCTGGTTTTTCATATAGCAGAATAAGCAATCCGACTGTTGATTCGTTTGAGAAGAGAATGACAGCGCTAGAGGGGGCGTAGCAAGTGTTGCCTGTGCATCGGGCATGGCAGCCATAACAAATACATTTACTAATATATTAAGAAGTGGTGATGAGATAGTCTGCAGCGCAAGCCTTTATGGTGGAAGTATAGATTTGTTTAAGGATCTTGAAGCTTTTGGAATAAGGACACATTATGTTGAGAATAACAACATAGGACAGTTTGAGGCTGCCACTAATGAACATACCAGATTGTATTTTGCAGAAACAATAGGAAACCCAAGGCTGGATGTTACAGATATAAGGCTTTTGTCTTTGGCAGCCCACAAAGCAGGGGTACCGCTTATAGTGGATAATACAGTTGCTACAGCATATCTTATAAAACCGATTGAATACGGAGCAGATATAGTTGTCAACTCTACATCTAAGTATGTGAACGGCAACAGTAATTCTATCAGTGGCGTTATAACTGACTCTGGTAATTTTAAGTGGGATAGTGTAAAATATCCGGGTATGAAAGATTTTGCCAGATTTGGTCCATATGCATATACAGCTAAGCTAAGAAATGGGATATATAGAAATACTGGTGCATGTCTGTCGCCACAGAATGCTTTCTATAATATACTGGGCATAGAAACTTTAGGACTGCGTATGGAACGTATTACTGATAATGCATTAAAGCTTGCAGAATATCTTGATAAGAATTATAATTTCTTAAATGTTAACTATCCTGGCCTTGAAAGCAGTGAATTCCATGAGATAGCACATAAGGAACTTCACAACGGATATGGTGGAATAATTACTATAAGAACTGGAAGTAAGGAGGATGCATTTAAGTTTATCAATGCATTAAAGCTTCCACTTAACGTTTCCAATATAGGAGATACCAAAACGCTTGTTATTCATCCTGGCTCAACTATCAGTGCTCATAGCACTGATGAAGAAAAGAGAATTGCAGGTGTATATGATGATCTGGTAAGGATAAGCGTTGGAATAGAGGATGTTGAAGATCTCATAGAAGATTTCACACAGGCAGTAGAATTCATACAGCATGCATAGAGGCTTGTCTGATATACAAACACATTATTAAGCCCATAAAGGTTATGATGATTATGTGAAATGCATATTCATATTGATGGTTAAATAGGATTAATGGGCAGACGGAGGAAATTATGGCTAAGATTGATTATTCGGCACTTAAAAAAGGCGGATTTATGAGACAGAAACAGAAAGGGTATTTTTCACTTAGAATCCAGGTTGTAGGTGGTAATCTTACATCTGAGAATATCAGAGCTGTTGCTGATGTCGCAGATAAATATGGTAAGGGATACGTACATATGACGTCAAGACAGGGTGTTGAGATTCCTTTATCAACTTTGATAATATTGAAGAGGTAAGGGCAGAACTTGCAGATGGTGGAGTTAAGCCTGGTGTATGTGGTCCAAGGGTAAGAACGGTTACAGCCTGTCAGGGAAATGCTGTATGTCCTAGCGGCTGTATAGATTCATATGATATTGCAAAGAAGCTTGATGAACATTACTTTGGAAGAGAGCTTCCTCATAAGTTTAAGTTTGGTGTTACAGGTTGTCAGAACAACTGTCTTAAGGCTGAAGAGAATGATATCGGCATAAAAGGCGGTATGGAAGTAAGCTGGATTGAGGATAAATGCATCAACTGCGGGGTATGTGAAAAAGCCTGTCGTAGGGGTGCTATAAGCTGTGCTGACAATACAGTTACTATTGACAGAACCAAGTGTAATAACTGTGGACGTTGTGTTAAGGCCTGTCCAACAGAGGCATGGGAAGGAAAGAGTGGCTTTATGTATCTTTTGGCGGACTTTTTGGAAATCATATATATAAAGGTGAACAGCTTCTTCCTCTTATCACAGATGAAGAAACTCTTTTCAGAGTCACAGATGCGGCAATAGGCTTCTTTGAAAGAAATGCTAATGCAGGTGAAAGATTCAGACTTACTTTACAAAGACTTGGTGAGGACGAATTCAGAAAAGAAATTAGGGCTGCTTACGAAGGTAAGTAGTATGCTTGCAGATACATCAGATGTTTTGCAGCTTTTGTTAAGATATTCTAAAAGCTATGAATTTCTGATGTATCTGGAATAAAAAGATATATCTGGAACAAAAATAAGAATTCCAGAATAAATTTTAAATTTCACATTGTATAACAGAAAATAATGTGGTAATATATAACATATAAACATATAAAGATACTAGGAATGTAGATTAAAGCGCTTTTATATGTATATAATAAAATAATGGTGCCAGATGTTCTATGAAGGAAGGGAGAATAGTTATGGAAATAGAAGGAATTAGTATTGATGATACAGTTGATATAACTGATAAGGTATGCCCGCTTACATTTGTTAAAGCAAAGGTTGCTATTGATGAGCTGGATGATGGTGAGATTATTGCTATACGTATGAATGATGGTGAACCAGTAGCTAATGTTCCAAGAAGTATTAAAGATGAGGGTCATCAGATACTTAAGCTTGTTAATAACGAGGATGAAACTTATACGCTTATAGTTAAGAAGGTAGAAGATTAGAGCAGAAAAGAGGATTAATATGGCAGAAAGAATTAAGTTACAGGATTTTGATGAAAAAGTACTGAATAGTTCACTTCCAGTTCTGGTTGATTTCTATTCTGATAGCTGTGTTCCATGCAAGCGCCTTGCACCGGTTCTTGGAACAGTAGAGGATGAGAAGGCTGGCAGTCTGGTTGTTTATAAGGTAAATATCAACTTCGATGCTGATGCAGCACAGAAATATGATGTAAGTGCGGCTCCAACACTTGTGTTATTTAAGGATGGAGAAGAAAAGGCAAGACACACAGGTGTGTTTAAAAAGGATGAACTGGTAAGCTTTATAGAAGCTAATTCATAAGCTTTTAGCAGGTAAAACATACTTTTTACATATCATTATTCAGTTAAATATATTTATGACATAAAGGTAGGAAAGAGGTAAAATATGCAGTTAACAGTATCAGGAGTAAAGAAAGAATATGAAGATGGAATAACACTTCTAAAGCTTTTTGAAATCGAGAATGTAGAAACACCAGAATATGTAACAGTTTCAATTAATGAAGAATTCATTCCTGGTGACCAGAAGGAAACGTACCAGTTAAAGGATGGAGATAATGTTGAATTTTTATATTTCATGGGCGGTGGACAAAGATAATAAAGAAATTGTCATTTTATGAAAGAAAAATATAAGTTTAGAAGGAGAAAATATATGGCTTTATCAGATGAGCAGATAGAACGTTATTCGCGCCACATTATATTAAAAGAAGTTGGTGCTAAGGGACAGAAGAAATTACTTAATGCTAAAGTGCTTATAATAGGCGCAGGAGGACTTGGTGCACCAGCAGCTATGTATCTGGCAGCAGCAGGTGTTGGAACAATCGGTATAGCTGATGCGGACGAGGTTGATCTTAGCAACCTGCAAAGACAGATCATACATCAGACAGCTGATGTAGGAAAGGCTAAAGTCCAGTCAGCTAAGGAAACTATCAATGCGATGAACCCCGATGTCACGGTTAATACATACAGAGAGTTTATAACAAGTGAAAATATCATGGATATTATTAAGGATTATGATTTTATTATTGATGGTACTGATAACTTTCCAGCTAAGTTTTTGATTAATGATGCATGTGTAATGGCTAAGAAGCCTTTTTCACATGCTGGTATTATCAGATTCAAGGGTCAGCTTATGACTTATGTTCCTGGTGAAGGACCATGCTACAGATGTGTATTTAAGAATCCACCACCAAAGGATGCGGTACCTACATGCAAGCAGGCTGGTGTTATCGGAGCTATGGGAGGTGTCATAGGAAGTCTTCAGGCTATGGAGGCTATCAAGTATATCCTTGGAGTAGGAGAGCTGCTTACAGGATATCTTCTTACATATGATGCTATAACACAGGAGTTCCATAAGATTAAGCTTCCTTCTAATACAGATGGCTGTGCTGTATGTGGTAAGAATCCAACTATAACTGAGCTTATAGATTATGAACAGGTAGTCTGTGAAGACCACTGATTTTAAGTTTATGCCATAAAAGGAAGGAGGTTTTGCAAGGTGATTACATTTAATAAAAATGATTATGATAAAATTCTTGAATATGCAAAGGTTAATCTTCCAGAGGAAGCCTGTGGCCTTATAGGTGGAACAATAGAGGATGGTAATAAGTATATAAAGAAAGTATATCTTCTGACTAATATTGATCATTCTAATGAACATTTTTCAATGGATCCTAAGGAGCAGCTTGCGGCAGTTAAGGACATGAGAGCTGAAGGATTAGTTCCTCTTGGCAACTGGCATTCGCATCCTGAATCTCCTTCAAGACCATCAGAAGAGGATAAAAGGCTTGCATATGACAGTAAAGCAAGTTATATGATACTTTCTCTTATGAATGCAGATGAGCCAGTGCTTAACTCATTTCATATAGAAGGAAATGTTTCTGAAAAAGAAGATTTGCATATTATTTAGAGATATGATATATAATAATGGATGCAGGTAGTCGTTAATTCCGATTGCCTGCATTGTTTGTATAGATTATACGTGAATTGTATAGTAATAGAAAGGCAGATTATATTTATGACAGAATTAGAAAATATATTTGATGTGGTTATAGTAGGTAGTGGACCGGCAGGTTTGTCAGCAGCTATATATGCTAAAAGGGCAGGACTAAATATTCTTGTAATAGAAAAGCAATATATGGGTGCAGGACAGATTGCATATAGTGATAAAGTAGATAATTATCTTGGTATTCCTGCGGTAAATGGTTTTGATCTTGGAGAATGTTTTAGAAATCATGCGATATCTTTGGGAGTGGACATAGAAGATGGCGAGGTTACAGGAATAACATGTACTGATGGTAAGATAAATACAGCTCCTTCATGCAATAAGCTTTTGTGGAAAATTGTACTTTCAGATGGCACATATAAGCTTTCAAAAACAGTTATATACGCAGCAGGAAGTCATCATCGTCATCTTGGTATAAAAGAGGAGGATGAATATATAGGAAAAGGTGTTTCATACTGTGCTGTATGTGATGGTGCATTTTATAAGGATAAAAGTGTAGTTGTTGCAGGAGGGGGGAATAGTGCTCTTGGCGATGCTCTGTATTTGGCTGATATATGCCACGATGTGTATATTGTGCATAGAAGGGATGAATTCAGAGGTAATGCAGCTACTCTTAAAAAACTGCAGGAAAGAAAGAATGTTCATATAATTACCAATGTAAATATACAGGCATTAAGAGGGGAAAAAAAGCTTGAAGAGGTGGTTCTTAGTGATGGACAGGTCATAAAAGCAGCAGGTCTTTTGTAGCAGTTGGCATGGAGCCTGAAACAGATATTCTTAAAGGTATTGTAGAACTTGATAATAATGGATATGTTGTTGCAGCAGAGGATTGTGTTACTTCAGCAGGCGGTTTTTATGCTGCAGGGGATATCAGGACAAAGCAGTTAAGACAGGTTATAACAGCTGCTGCTGATGGTGCCAATGCTGCATCACAGGTTATCAAGTATCTTAAATAATTCAATTGAAATTATCTGCTTTATATGTTATATTCATTATCCGGTTATGTTTAAAATGTTAAGTAAAATGATGTGAGTGTCGAAAGTGAATTCTGCCACTTACTGATGTATACATGTTTATTGGAGATATATATGGGTAATAATAACAAAGAAAAACTTCAGCTATGGATATGACAACAGGTTCTATTCCATTAAATATACTTAAATTCAGTATTCCACTTATGCTGGCACAGATACTTGAAGTGCTGTTTAATATGTCAGATGTTGCAGTTGTAGGAAAGTTTTCAAGCTATGAAGCGCTTGGTGCAGTTGGTTCCACATCGCTTCTTGTTACATTATTTACAGGCTTTCTTATTGGCATGGGTTGTGGAGTCAATGTAAGAACTGCCCAGCAGCTTGGTGCAGGTCAGAAGGAAAATGTAAGAAAAACAATCCATACATCATTTATTTTAAGTCTTTTAGTTGGAATTATAGCATGTGTGTTATGTATAACAGGAGCAAAAATTTTTTCTTAACACTTATGAATACAAAGCAAGAGCTTATATCCGGAGCTGTTTTA
>ENA-OQOA01000810-OQOA01000810.1-human-gut-metagenome-genome-assembly--contig:-NODE-810-length-11589-cov-3.652766_pt1 | contig 11589 bp, 14 predicted proteins | sample MGYA00242633_ERZ504888 | MGnify/ENA primary metagenome ERZ504888 (study PRJEB26092, sample SAMD00036372) | human gut metagenome | host: Homo sapiens | study: EMG produced TPA metagenomics assembly of... | reverse complement strand
ACAGACAGAAGATAAAATTATATGAATGTAAGGGAAGATGGTTCCTTTGGAAAATGTGAAATTTCATCTGATTCAGGTTCAGCTTTAGGTTATCCTGCTACAATTGTAATTGCTACAGTAACATCAGAAAAAAGAACAGATACGAACTTATTAAAGAGACTAATGGATTTAAACCCACATGGCACTATTACAGAATACGGATTGGATTTTACATTCGATAATGACGGTTTATATATGACATTTACTATTGAGCCAGATGAAGAACACAAGCAGTTGGATACTGCGGCATCTGCGCCAGCGGAAACAACAGAAACACAAACAAATGAAAGTGATACGGAATCAAGTTCAAATAATACGACAGCAAATGATTCTCTTTATGAAGAAGCTGTAGATCAGTTGCAATTGATTTTGGATAAAGTAAATGACCCTTCTGGGTTGACAATAAATAAGGCGGAATATGCAGAAAATACTTATCTCGGAGAGAAAATATTCATGTTTGATTGTTCTTATACTAATGAAGTGGGAGGAATAGACAGAACAAAATTTGCCTGCATAGACGGAACCCTTTATGATGAAGACCCGGCACGCCCACAAGGAAATATGGCGTATATTCAGTTTTGGGATAAGGAAGATTCTACAAAGCTGGACGCAAAGAAACTAATGGATATGATTAAATAATGATGAGGAGAAAACCAATGAAAAAGATAAAAAAAATAATAGTTTCTATTATGTTAGTGTTCGTACTTGGAACTGGCATGAACATAACAAGTACATTTAATACTGTAGATGTACGAGCCGCGTCTGTAAAATTGAATAAGACAAATGTAAATTTAGTAAAAGGACAGACCTTACAGTTAAAATTGCAGGGAACAACGAAAAAAGCAAGATGGTATGTATCAAATACAAGTGTAGCAGTTGTTCTAAGATGGAAAAATAACAGCAAAGAATAAAGGTACAGCTGTTGTTACAGCACAAATTGGTACTAAGAAATATACTTGTAGGGTTACGGTTAAAGTTAATTCGACTTCTGCAAAACCTCGACTTGATGTAGTGATGTCCAGTAAAACAGATATGTCGGCTGGAACAGCGGCTATGTTAGTTGAAAATAAAGGAAGCAAAACTGTAAGAATTTATTCAAGCAATGCTCGATTAATAGATGCAAATTATAAATCTTACAATAGAAACTTATATTTAGTAGACCCGGATGAAATTAATCATAATCGTTTAGTGAGAATTTCTTCTATTGAGATAAAACCGGGAGAAACAAAGTTTATACCATTTTGTGTCAATGGTTCCCAAACTTGGTATGATAGGAAAAGTACTATAATGTACAGAGTTAAGTATGCTAATCAGTTTTATACTGTGACATCAAGTAGTTATTATGGAACATCTTATTATAAAGACTAAAATTTAGAAATATTAGATCAAAAATTAAGGTGTGAAATTTAACTTTTTTTAAGGAAGCTGAGAAGATAAAGTTACCCTTAAAATACTGGGTTTATTTGAGTATACAGAACAAGGAAGCTGTCTGCAAGGTTCAGTGATAAAATACTTGTCTGGAACAGAGCAGATGATTCTAGGATGATATACTCGAATAACCCCAGTATTATTTTATGAACTTTTAAGAACCGTTTGTACTTCCAGAATGACAAGAGATATGTTATACTTACAGTGTTGTCCAACCGATACCCGGCAACGGGAGGAGGTGAAGTCTATATGGAGAATCTTGCTATTTCTTTTCTTGTCTGCCATAAAAAATAAGAAGAAGCCCCCAGTATTCGCGCTACTGAGGGCTTCATTCTTTTTGTCTACATGGACTTGCTATTTCTTTTCGCCTACTGGCATTATAGCATATGCAGATCAGGAAATCAATATGCAAGTGATTCTGAAACATTCTGAAACAAATAAAAAGTTACTGTTCACACACCACTGTCCCGCGAGGTGTTTTGGCATGAATATGCCAAAATCCCGAGACATACAAGCCAAAATTCCATTGCCGCAGGCAATCTGGAATGAATTTTGGCTACGTTACTGTGAACGGAGTGAACAGTAACGTCTGAGAAATATAAGGCCTGTCACTGTTGTGTAAACGGTTGACAGATGGAATTTCCAATGATAATATAAATTCATTCGACATAAAAAATATTCAGTTGTATTTTTTTATATATAGATGTGTGATAAAACAGTATAAAATACGACAACAGGAGGGAAAAAGATGGAGAACGAAACAGTTTCCAAAAATTTTATTGAGAATATCATTGATAAAGATTTAGCAGAGGGTGTTTATGACACCGTGCATACGCGTTTCCCGCCGGAACCGAATGGATATCTTCATATCGGTCATGCGAAATCTATTCTTTTAAACTATGGTCTTGCACAGGAATATAACGGCAAGTTCAACATGCGTTTTGATGATACAAACCCGACCAAAGAAAAGAGTGAGTTTGTAGAATCCATCAAGGCAGATATCAAATGGCTTGGTGCAGACTGGGAAGACAGACTGTTTTTTGCATCTGACTATTTCGGACAGATGTATGAAGCTGCTGTAAAGCTGATTCAGAAAGGCAAAGCCTATGTATGTGACCTGACAGCAGATCAGATCCGTGAATATCGTGGAACTCTTACAGAGCCGGGTAAAGAAAGTCCATACAGAAACAGAAGCGTAGAAGAGAACCTGCAGCTTTTTGAAGAGATGAAAGAAGGCAAATATGCAGACGGAGAGAAAGTGCTTCGTGCCAAGATCGATATGGCATCTCCGAACATGAATATGCGCGACCCGGTTATCTATCGTGTTGCTCATATGACTCACCACAGAACAGGTGATACATGGTGCATCTATCCAATGTATGATTTCGCCCATCCCATCGAGGATGCGATTGAGGGAATCACACATTCCATCTGTACTCTGGAGTTTGAGGATCACAGACCACTGTATGACTGGGTTGTAAAAGAATTGGAATACCCACAGCCGCCGAAGCAGATTGAGTTTGCAAAACTGTATCTGACAAATGTAGTTACAGGTAAACGTTATATCAAGAAATTGGTAGAGGAAGGCATCGTAGACGGATGGGATGATCCGCGTCTGGTTTCCATCGCAGCACTGCGCCGCCGTGGATTTACACCGGAATCCATCAAAATGTTTGTAGAACTCTGCGGTGTATCCAAAGCAAACAGCTCTGTTGACTATGCAATGCTTGAATACTGCATCCGTGAGGATCTGAAACTGAAACGTCCACGTCTGATGGCTGTTCTTGATCCGATCAAGCTTGTGATCGATAATTATCCGGAAGGCGAAGTAGAATATCTGGAAGCTCCGAACAATATGGAGAATGAAAAACTGGGAACCCGTAAAATACCGTTTGGCAGAGAACTCTATATTGAGAGAGAAGACTTCATGGTAGATCCGCCTAAGAAATATAAGAGAATGTTCCCGGGCACAGAGGTTCGTCTTATGAACGCATATTTTGTAACCTGTACAGGATATGAAGCTGATGAAGATGGAACTGTACGTGTTGTACACTGTACTTATGATCCTGCAACAAAGGGTGGCAATGCGCCGGATGGCAGAAAAGTAAAGGAACCATTCACTGGGTAGAAGCAAGTCAGGCAGGAAAAGCAGAAGTACGTCTCTATGAGAATATCGTAGACGAGGAGAAGGGTGTATACAACAAAGAAGATGGTTCTCTGAATGTAAATCCGAACTCTTTGACAAAAGTTACTGCATATGTAGAACCAGCACTTATGGAAGCAAAAGGCTATGACAGCTTCCAGTTCGTAAGAACAGGATTTTTCTGTGCAGATATCCATGATTCTAAAGAGGGTGCACCGGTATTCAACCGTATCGTGTCTCTGAAGAGCTCATTTAAACTTCCGAAAAGCATAATGAGACTGAAATAGTAATATAATCAGAATAAAAGGGAATGTTGCTTCTACGATTGTATAATCGTGAAGTAACATTCCTTTTTGGTTACGTTACTGTGAACGGTAACGTTTATTCTTCAGATTCAGATGCAGCGTCCATAGTCTCTTCAAAATTCTCGGGTTCATCGGCATCTTCTTCCTCTTCTGCATCTTTAATCTCAACTTCAGCAGCTTTATCGGAAGACTTCTCAGAATCGTCTGTATCAGCAGCTTCTTCGTTTTCGGTGTCATCTGTTGCAGACTGTTCGCCTGTATGTTCCCAGGACTGGAAATCTTCGGCAGGTTCCTGATCTTCCTTAGCAGTTTCCTTTTCATCAGTCAGATCGAAATCATCAAAGTCATCTTCAAAATCAAAATCCTCTTTACAGGATCCTTTTTTGGCAATAAGGGCAGCTACAGCACCGGCAGCAGCTGCTGTAAGGGCACCTATTGCAACATATCCCCAGTATTTATTAATTTTAGCCATGATAATCATAAACTCCTTTCTGATATTTTCCTATTTTTGACAGCGAGTCAGGATAAAAATATCTTTTACTCCTGACACCATTTTATTCAGCTATAGGTTATTGTTATTTTAATACTTTTCAGATAAAAAGAAAAGCGAAATTTTATGGAAAGAGTTAATGAAAGCAGTTGCATACCAAAAAGATACAAGGTATACTATGACAGGAAAGAAGAGGTTATTATGAGAAAAATTATTTTGGCATCTGCTTCACCCAGACGAAAAGAACTGTTGGAACGGGCTGGCGTAGATTTTGAAGTGTTGCCTGCATCAGGTGATGAGAATCGTATCTCAGACAATCCGGGAGAGGCAGTAAAACAGCTGGCTTCGGATAAAGCAGCTTCTGTTATCCGCACTATGAAAGATAGTGCCGACGGAACAATTGTGATCGGATCTGACACAGTGGTAGTGTTTGAGAATGTGATCCTTGGCAAACCTCATGATACAGAGGATGCAGTGAATACATTAAAGAAACTTCAGGCAAGTACTCATCAGGTATATACCGGCGTTTCTGTATGGGAAAAGAAAGAAAAAGTCTGGACAGAACATACTTTTTATGAAAGTACAGATGTGACTTTTTATCCGGTTTCAGATGAGGAGATCAGAGAGTATGTTGCTACAGGAGAGCCTATGGATAAGGCTGGAAGCTATGGCATCCAGGGACTTTTCGGAATTTATGTAAAGGGGATCAACGGAGATTACAATAATGTGGTAGGACTCCCGGTTGCCAGATTATTTTATGAAATGAAGAAATCAGGAATTAACTTAAGAGGATGACAAAAGATGATTAAAGCATGTATATTTGATTTGGATGGAACACTGGCTGATACGCTGGATTCCATGGCTTATGTGACTAATATTATTATGGAAAAATTCGGGTTGAAAACACTTCCGGTGGATAATTTCAGATATTACAGCGGAGAAGGGGCAAATATGCTGATCCGCCGCGCACTTAAGGATGCGGGGGATCCGGAACTTGCGCATTATGATGAGGGACAGAAGCTTTACCGGGAAATGTTTGAAGCAGATCCGATGTATAAAGTAGTTCCCTATAAGGGAATGCCGGAAACCTTAAAGAATTGAAGGAACATGGAATGAAGCTGGCAGTTTGTTCAAATAAACCTCATCCTGCAGCTGTGAAAGTAATTGCGCAGCTTTTTGATGGGGAATTTGATATGGTAGTTGGTCAGAGTGAAGCAATCCGCAGGAAACCGGCACCTGATGGTCCGCTTATGGTTGCGGAAAAATTTGGTGTAAAACCGGAAGAATGTATGTATGTGGGAGATACAAGTACAGATATGAAGACCGGTAAAGCAGCAGGAATGTATACAGTAGGTGCGCTATGGGGCTTTCGTGACCGAAAAGAACTGAATGAGAATGGAGCAGATCTTGTCGCTGAGAAACCGACAGATCTGGTAAAAATTTGCGAGGAACATGGAAATGATTAAGTTGGTTGCAAGTGATCTGGATGGGACGTTACTTTTACATAAGGCACAGTCTCTGCCTGAAGAAATTTTTTCGCTGATCAGGCAGTTAGAGGAACTGGGGATTATGTTTGTAGCAGCCAGTGGAAGGCAATATCCGAATATGACAAAGCTGTTTGCACCTGTTGCTTCAGAGATTTCCTATATTTCGGAGAATGGTGCGCTGGCAGTGGATCATGGAGAGGTACTGTATCAGGATTCTTTTGACAGAAAGCTGGCAGGGGAGATTATTTCTGCAATCCTGGAAAAGAAGGATGCCGAGTTTACCTGTTCTGCAAAGGATTACCACTACCTGATGCCGAAGACAAAGAGATTTCATGACCATATGTTATATGAAGTAAAAAATGAATGCAGATTTGTAAACAGCATGGAAGAGATGACGGCTCCTATTATGAAGCTGGCTGTGTTTGAACCGGCCGGCCTTACAGAAGAATCTGTGAAATACTGGATGGACAGATTTGGAAAAGAATGTGTTGTTGTCACTTCGGGAAATGAGTGGATTGATTTTATTCCTTTTGGAACAAACAAGGCAAAAGGAATCAGAGAATATCAGAAAAGATATCATATTTCGCCGGAAGAATGTATTGCGTTCGGAGACGAATATAATGATATAGAGATGCTTAAAGCGGTAAAATATGGCTTTGCCATGGAGCATTCCAAGGAGGGGTACGGGCAGCTACGTCCTATATGACAAAACAGGTTGAACCGGTCCTTGAGAAGCTGATCCGGGCAAAGGGAAAGATTGAGGAGGTTATTTAAATTGTTTACAGAAGAATGTATTAATACGTTTCTTGAAAATCAGGAGCAGCTTTTTCCACAGGCGGTAGCAGAATCATATGAAGCAGCGGAAGCATTCCTTGAGGATTGCATGGCGCAGGTTGTGGATTCTATTGAAGAAGTGAGAGAATATCTGGAAGAGTCAGGCGCTGATGTGGAAGGAATGTCAGATGAAGAACTGGAAGATGCAAGTGAAGTATTTGCTCTGCCGGATGGAAAATATCTGATAGTAGAAGGATAAAAACTGTTCGGTCAAATTATGGATATCACGTGATATATCGGAGAAATAACTGTAAAACACAGTTCGGTCCCTGAATATTGGAGAAAATTGAACTCTGATACTCAGGGGCTGAAGTTGTTTTAAGGGAGAAAATACAGATTACATTTCCGGAAAATGTGATGCTATAATGCTTTTATACAGAGAAAAAACGATGTTGTGGTCTGTGATGGGAATGAAAAGGGCAGACAGACACAGAAGCATCACAGAACTGTAATTATTCAGTACCTTCAGAGTGGCTGCTGAATAATTACAAATCTTATTATAAATGAAAAGGAGGACTACAGATGGAGAGAAAGAGATTTCTTGCAGTTGTAATGACTGTGATGATGGTTATTTCAATGATTCCATCCATGGTTTTTGCGGCAGCTCCGTCAGGAGAATTGGGCGGTAAGCTTAAGATTAAGGGACTTGCAGCTGTAGGCGTAGTGTTGAGTGCAGATTATGCAAAGGTTACACCGGAAGAGGTTACGGATGAAGATTTTACTTTTCCTGGTCAAGACAGACCGGGGAGAAGGAGTTAACACAGGTAGGTACTGAGAAGACCTATACGATCACTCAGGATGATCTGGGATGCAGACTGGTGCTTGATCTGACCCCTGTAGATGGAAGCGGACTGACAGGTACTCTTACTGCAAAGACGTTAGAGGTAGCTGCAACTGAAGAAGAGGCGAAAGCAGTGGAACAGGAAGCAGAGGATGCACAGCAGACAGAAACGGCAGATGGAACAGAGAATGCACAGCTGGAAGAAACGGCAGATGGAACAGAGGATGCACAGCTGGAAGAAACAGCAGATAATGCAGAAGGCAGTCAGGATTCTGAAAATCAGGATGTAGATAGAACAGAAGATGTACAGCAGAATGCAGGGAATGAACAGGAAGATGAATCTCAGAACACAAAAGGTCAGCCGGAGGAAACAACAGAAGGTACTGATGATTCCCAGATGAAAATTTATACAGAAGATCAGCTGCAGGTGGATGAGAACGGAAATGTGCAGACAGATGGATCAGAGAAAGATGGACAGGCAGCAGGTGAAGATGATAAAGATAAAAGACTTACGAAGCGACTGTCACTGTAGAGGACAGCGAAGATCAGATCTGTGATTTTGGAACAGTAAAGAGTGATCTTGAGGATGTGGAAGCACAGTATGTGCAGATTACGAACACCGGAAATGAGAGCTTGAATTTTCAGGAGATCAGTCCGGAACATTTTATGGCTCAGGATATTATAGAACCGCTGAGTGCAGGTGAATCTGTAAGCGTATGGATACAGCCGAGGGAAGGGCTGGAACCGGGTGAATATGATGATATGATCACATACCGGACGGAAGAAGGTATTGAGGTTTCTTTTGAAGCGAAGATTGCAGTTGAAGGTGAGGATGATTCATCAGATGACGAAGACCTGAAGCCTTCGGATGAGCCTTCTGCAGAACCGACAGAGACGCCGGATGACAGCGAGGCTCCATCGGCAGGTGACAATGCAGATGCATCTCTTGAGGCACAGTCTCTTGAGGTAAATACAGGAAGTCTTAATTTCAGCGATATCGAAGAAAATTATACACAGGCCAATGAGACACTGTCTGTAACCGTAATAAATACAGGGGACGGAATTATCACTTTAAAGATACCGAAATCAGATTATTTTGAGGTGATGAACGAAGATGGAAGTGAAGCTGTATCAGGAATACAGATTGCAAAAGGTGATTCTCTTATGTTCATGGTACAGCCAAAAACCGGTCTGACGAAGGGTGATTACAGTGATACCCTGATATTTGAAAGTGAAGAGGATCCGGAAGTAGCAGTGCAGGTAACTGCGGAAGTATCTGTAAAAGAGGCAGAACAGGAACAGATCACAGCAGTTCAGGCAGATCCGGAATCTTTCAGTTATGATGATCTGAAGGAAGGTTATGATACTCCTGAAGCGACGACCATTACACTTACCAATACAGGAAATACAACTGTTTCGCTGATGCAGCCATATGCAGAGTATTTTGATATTGGGGAACTTTCGGCATCAGTGCTGGAGCCGGGAGATTCTGCTGCATTTACAGCAGTACCGGTGACCGGTCTGAAAGTCGGCAATTATCTGGACAGTATTCAGATAGCCCAGACCAGTTCGGAAGGACAGGAAGATGTATTGACAACGATCAAAGCTTCTGCGACTGTTTCGGAAGTGAAAAAGATTTATAAATTATCCGTAACACCGGAAGAACTGAATTTTGGAAAAGCAAAAGAAGGATATAGTGAGGCACCGGAAGCGCAGAAAGTTACAGTGACGAATGAGGGGAATACAAATGTAACTTTAAATGCACCGTCAGGTAAAAACTTTAAAATCGGGAAACTTTCAGCCACAGAGCTTGCACCGGGGGAGAGCTGTACATTTAAAATCCGCCCGAAGGAGGGTTTAAAGGCCGGCTCCTATACAGAGTCAGTTGTGATTGATAATGAACAGCAGATCAGTGCAGAAGTGAAAGTTCAGTTTACGGTTAAAACTGCCCGCAAGGCGAAAATTGCAGATCCGGCAGATAATAAGATTACAGGAATCAGTTCAGATGGATACACAACACAGTCAAAGATTACATTTACAGCAGTCGGAGCGGGTATGGACAATGAAAGTCCGGGAAAGGGAGATGTCCGCTATGTACCGTATAACTGGAAAGTGATCAATACAAATAGCTGGAGCAGTGCACCTTATACTGCTGCATTTGGAATTACAAAGGCCGGAACCTACACATTGACAGTTACATTTGACCGTCAGAAGTATAATGGAAGTGAATGGGAGAATACAGGGGAGCAGGATACTAAACAGGTGAATTTCAGTATTACACAGGCGCAGACTGTAACCGCAACTCCGACTCCGCAGCCGAATGGAGCAACTGCGAAATCAGCGGTAAAGACAGGAGATACGACTAATATTACACCGTTTGTGATTATTCTGGCGATTGCAGCGGGATGTATTGTGGGAGTTGTGGTATACAAAAGACGAAAGAAATAAGAGTTATCTGAAGAAAAAAATACAGGGGAATATGTAAAATATAAAATTATTAGCACTCATTTTTGGTGAGTGCTAATTTTTTCTTGACTTTTGGAATAAATGGTATTACTATATCTTTCAGAGAAGCAACTTACAGGAGTCAAAAGCTATTTCAAAGGATAAACAGGAGAGGATAGTTTTGGCTCCGGAGGCAGAGCAGATAAGAATGCAGTATATTGACAGATAAAGTTGCGGCAAATGATTAAAACAAAAAGGAGTGTGGACAGCATGGCTGTAAAACATGGAAATTTATCAATTAACAGTGAAAATATTTTCCCAATCATCAAGAAATGGTTATATTCCGATCATGATATTTTTGTAAGAGAGCTGGTCTCCAACGGATGCGATGCGATCACTAAACTGAAAAAACTGGAAGTAATGGGAGAATATACTTTTCCGGAAGGATACAAACCGGAGATTCAGGTAATTGTTAATCCTGATGAGAAAACTCTGAAATTCATCGATAATGGTATTGGCATGACTGCTGATGAAGTAGAGAAATACATTACCCAGATTGCTTTTTCAGGTGCAACTCAGTTTCTTGAGAAATATAAAGACAAAACTACAGATGATCAGATGATCGGTCATTTTGGACTTGGATTTTATTCTGCATTTATGGTGGCGGATGAAGTGCATATTGATACACTTTCCTATACAGAAGGTGCACAGCCTGTACACTGGTCCTGCGATGGCGGAACAGAATATGATATCCAGGAAGGCAACAAGAATACGATTGGTACAGAAATCACCCTGTTCCTGAATGAAGACTGCCTGGAATTTGCAAATGAATACCGTATGCGTGAGATTCTTGAGAAATACTGTTCCTTCATGCCGGTTCATATTTACCTTTCCAAAGCAAATGCACCTCAGGAATATGAGACAATTGATGAATCTGAGTTAAGAGACGATGATGTAGTTGTTGAACATATTCATGAGGAAGCAAAGACAGAAGAAAAAGAAAATGATAAAGGTGAAAAGGAAGTTGTTGAAATTTCTCCTGCAAAGGATAAAGTAAAGATCAATAAACGTCCGGTTTCCATCAGTGATATTAATCCTCTCTGGATGAAGCATCCGAATGAATGTACAGATGATGAATACAAGGAATTTTACCGCAAAGTATTTATGGATTATAAGGAACCGTTATTCTGGATACATCTGAATATGGATTATCCGTTTAATTTAAAAGGTATCCTGTACTTCCCGAAGATCAATACAGAGTATGATTCCATTGAAGGAACGATCAAACTTTATAACAATCAGGTATTTATCGCAGATAATATCAAGGAAGTAATTCCTGAATTCCTGCTTCTTCTGAAAGGTGTGATCGATTGTCCGGATCTTCCATTGAACGTGTCACGAAGTGCATTGCAGAATGACGGATTTGTACAGAAGATTTCTGAATACATTTCCAAAAAAAGTGGCAGATAAGCTTACCGGAATGTGCAAGACTGACAGAGAATCTTATGAGAAATACTGGGATGATATCAGCCCGTTTATTAAATATGGCTGTATTAAAGATGCTAAATTTGCAGAGAAAATGGGAGATTATGTACTCTTTAAGAATCTTGATGGCAAATATCTCACATTAAAGGACT
>ENA-OQOA01000808-OQOA01000808.1-human-gut-metagenome-genome-assembly--contig:-NODE-808-length-11597-cov-3.479163_pt1 | contig 11597 bp, 13 predicted proteins | sample MGYA00242633_ERZ504888 | MGnify/ENA primary metagenome ERZ504888 (study PRJEB26092, sample SAMD00036372) | human gut metagenome | host: Homo sapiens | study: EMG produced TPA metagenomics assembly of... | reverse complement strand
GAGGAAGAGACACAGCAATGCTTTGATGAAGCCTATGATGAGCTGTTAAGAATTATGTTAAAAGAATAATGCTTCAGCAGATTATATTACACAGGATATATGTATGACAGATAAGCTTGCAGAAGGTCTTATAAGTGTAAGCATGTATCCCTCAGATTATTCAGTAATTGATTATGATGGTACGGTGCATAATGAGATGTTAAGTGAAGGCGATGTTAAAGAGGTGTCATTAACATACGTTATGCAATATGAGGAATATGAAAGACATGGTGTTATAGAGTTGAATGTACGGGCAGCCGGGGAATATGATGATGAATCACAGAAGGTAATAGCACAGAATACTATCCAGAAGGCCGTAGATAATACAGTTAATAAAAATATAGACGAAAAGGAGGCAGCTCTGCCGTCAAATATAGGGCAGAAGGATATATATTACAGATACACAAAAGAAAAAATATCATGGTTATCATATGTTATTGTGCCTGCAGCTGTTGCGGTACTTATATTGTACAGAAGAAAAATGAAGAAAAAAAGAGAACAGGAGCTAAGAATAAAGGAATTAAAATACGATTATTCAGAGCTTATAGCCAAGCTTACATTACTTCTTGGTGCCGGTATGACCATAAGGAAGGCATGGGAGAAGATGGTTGAGGATTATATGAAGAAAAAGCAGGCTGGTGGTGGAGTGAAGATAGTATATGAAGAAATGTATATAACAGATTGTAATATAAAATCAGGAATATCTGAATATGAAGCTTATGAGGAGTTCGGATACAGATGTAACACAAGGGAATACTTAAAGCTTGCATCGCTGCTTCAGACTAATCTTAAAAGAGGAACGAACCGGCTAAGGGAATTACTCTGTCAGGAGTCGTATGATGCGTTTGAACAAGAAAAATATTGCAAGGCAGAAGGGTGAAGAAGCTACAACAAGACTGCTTATACCAATGATTATGCTGCTTATGGTAGTTATGGTTATAGTTATGGTTCCGGCAGTTATGAACTTTTATCTTACATAGCAGAAAGCAGAGATTTCTTCTGTCATGTTATATGAAGATTAAACAGGAAAGGAAGAATAGTGTGAAAATAAGATTTTTCACACGCAAGAATGGAGGATTATTATGAAAACAGATGTTATAAAGACAGCAGTGAAAGAAAATAAGAAAAACAAAATGGCAGTATTATGCGGAAAATTAAAAGAAAATATAAAAAATTTCTGGCAGGATGAAGATGGCATGGGAGTCGTGGAAATAGTACTTATTATCGTTGTGCTTATAGGTCTTGTCATCATATTTAAAAGTCAGATAACAGCATTGGTTAATAAGCTGTTATCAAAAATGTCAAGCCAGGCAAACAAGATATGATAAATACGGCAGCAATATCACATATAAAAACAATATCACATATAAAGACAATATCATATATAAGGACAATATCATTAAGGGCACAGATTACGGTTATGGCGGCAATGGTGTTTATGCTTGTTGTTTCATTTGTAACAACATGTGTGGATAGTGCAGCAATGTCAGGATATAACACGATAATAAAACAGTCATGCAGCTTGTCTGATGAATCAGTATTTGCAGCATATAGTAATGATTTATTAGAACAATTCGATATATTTGCATTGAAAAAATCGGACATAATCAATGAAAAAATCCCCCAGTACATCAAAGAAAATATAAAAACATATTCTAAGGATTTAAGCCTTACAGAAGCATCATATACTGGTTATAAGTACATGACTGACAATGGCGGATATGGTGTTGAAGAGCAGATAATAAAATATATGAAAAGTGGTGGGTATGCTGATGTTGTTAAAAACTATAATGCTGTCAATAACCGCATAAAAGAATCAGATGCTGTAAGAAGGGTTACAGAAGCTATATGTTCAACACAGGCTGCAGCCGGTGAGAGCAGCAGCGTGATGAGCCTGCTTATAAATACATGTTCGGATATGGATGAAAAGGAAAATGAAATATCCAGTATGGTAGCTGAATGTAAAAAGAATATGGATGAACTGCATTATATGTATGAAGCAGATGATGTAAATATACTATCGCAGTATATCAGAAAAATCGAAAGAATATCAGACGAAATACATAACATTTCACAAGATATATTATATCAGGCTTCGTCTTATGAAGAGTTAAGAACAAAGTCAGAACAAAGCATAAGGGAATGTCATGAAAAGCTGAACTTTAACAGGAGTGATATAAGTGATGAGCTGTATCAGGAATTATCAGAGGATATAGATAGACTGTACACAGAATATGGTGATGCTGATGTATTATCGGAGGGATATATCAGGGATAGTGTGGATAATGACAACTCAATCATAGAAAATATCGTCGGTAATATGCAGGCTGTTCAGGATATTTGTATGAAAATATCAGAGCCTGACGTAGAAAAGCAGGAGTATATCACAAAGATAGAAAAAATATACGAAGATATAGAATCAGAAATAAACGGATTTAGTATCAAAACAATCGTACAGGAATATGAACAATATACTTTCAGAGCAGATGATTATAACACCAGCATAACTTCACTAAATAAAATCTATCAGATATTAAAGGAAGGAGCAGCAGGACTGGTGATTGATGGTGAGATATCAGATAAGACCATAGATTATTCTGACCTTGCAGATACATGTGTATCAGGAAGTTATGGAGGAGATGGTATATCCAATATAGATATACGTCAGGCACTTGTCAGTGAATATATAATATCAAGATATGCAGGTTATACAGATTATATTGAAAAAAACGGACAACAAACCGGTTATATTGAAAAAAACGACCGTGCTGTTGGCAGGCTGCTGGATTATGAAATCGAATATATTCTGTGTGGAAGGCAGTCAGATAAGGATAATCTGAATGAAGTTCTTTTTAAGCTTATACTGATAAGAGAGGGACTTAATCTTTCATATCTTGTAACAGATGTACAGAAGAAGAATGAGTGTTTTGGATTAGCACTACAGCTTCTTGGATATACGGGGAATATGGTACTCATCAAGGCAGCCCAGTATTTTATTATGTCTATATGGGCGTATGCTGAATCAGTTATGGAGTTAAGAGAGCTGTATGCGGGTGAAAGTATTGCCACAGTAAAAATGCAGACAACTGGATAACAGATATTAACACAGTTATAAGCAGCGGTGCCGCAGGTTTAAAGACAAGTCTGTTTTCGGATAAGAATAAAGCTGGGAAAGAAACAGGCAGTACAGCTGGTTATAACAGCCTTGATTATATGGATTATATGCGTATCCTACTGCTTATAAAGGATAGAACTGCTAGGAATGCAGGTATTATGTCAGCCATGGAACTGGTAATGATCGCACTAGGACATGAGGATTTTAGAATGAAGGAATACATATACGAAGCATCTGGCACAGCTGTGTTTGTATATGTAAAAAACGGACAGACATACAGTCAGAAACTGGAGTATTCGTATATTTAAGATAGCAGTGTCAAAAGGTCTAAACCCACATGAGCCAGCTTTTTAAAACATATAGTGATAATATGCAGGATAAGCAGCTGCCTCTTTATGTGCAGATAAACTTATATTAAAAATAAATGATGTGGATACGGCACTTTACGCTGTGTCAATCATAAAGTACAAAAAGAAACATTATAATTAAACCTAAAGGAAAAAACGAAAATTTAAAGGAAGGAGAAAGATAAGACTTATTCTTATAAATTAACAGGTATGATGTTTATAACGCCAGAAATACATAAACATAATACATCCTCTGCTCAAGTCAATAATGTAGTTTATCTCAATAAAGAGGCATATATTAAACCAGCAGCTTTTAATGCATTAAGAGCATCATCCACAGTGGAGGCGGCACTTGTTATACCTTTATTTATATATGCAGTTATGGCAGTAATGTATTTTATACAGGTTATGGCAGTGCGCTCACATGTGAATGATGCATTATATATAACTTTAAAGAAAAGCGCGGGTTACGCATATATATACAAAAATTTTAGTGAGTATGCAGGACAGAAAGCCATAGAAGATGGAATTGTGGATGATTCTACAATAGACAGTGCAGGTGGTGGGATAAAAAAGGCATGGTTGTTGAGACCATAAGGAGAATGTTTATAAAAGAACTTGGTAAAGATTATGCAAAAAATAATAACATTGAAAATGGTGATGCGGGCTTTATATTTATAAGTTCAAGAGTTCTGCAGGGAAATTCAGTTATAGATATAAAGGTTTCGTATTATATTAAAAATCCTTTTGATATATTTGGCAATACACGTATAAAAATCGCTGACAGAAAGAGGATTAATGCGTGGCTTGGTGAAGACATGGATGGATATAAAAAAGCTGATGGAATGTCAGAGGAATATGTATACATAACGGCAGGTGGGGAGGTATATCATACAGATTCAAAGTGTACACATTTGCTGCGTTATATAAAAAAATGTGATAAAGGTGATATAGAAGAAATGCGTAATACTTCTGGTTCAAAATATTATGAGTGTAAGGTATGCAAAAAAATACAGATGATCAAGAAACAGATGATAAAGAAACAGGAGATACAAAGACAAACAGCGTGTATTATACAGAATATGGCACACGTTTTCATAGTAACAGTATGTGCACAGAGCTAAGACGCAATATCCAGAAAGTGAAAAAATCGGACATAAAAGACAGGGAATTGTGTGAAAAATGCAGTGGATGACTATAGACTATAAATACAGGAGGTATCACAGGAGATGTCACAGGAGGTGCTACATGTTTAAAATAATATATTTAATAATATGTCTTGCTATACTTTCATATAAAGATATAAGAAGCCGTACAGTTCCTGTTATGTGGCTTATATTAATGGGAGCCGCAATACCGGTTATGTATGTGTGTGATTATAAAGCAGGTGGTGAAATAATACAGTACAGCCAGATAGTACTGTCAATAATTATAGCAATAATATTTATACTTTTATCGGTGTTTACGCCGCTGATCGGCGAAGCAGACGGGATAATTATTGGTTATGTCTGTCTGCTCTCGGATGTGTATATAGCAGTTTTTACAGTGTTGATATCATTTATTATGCTGGCAGTTTCAGGTGGTATATGGGTAGCTGCTAAAAAATGAAGATTAAAACAGCCGTACCATATATACCATTTTTACTATCAGCATATATGTTAACGTTGTTTTGTATATAGAAGGGAATGATGATGGTATGCATACAGTTGAGAATGCGGTGATTGTACCTGTATTTACGCTTATTATAGTAGCACTTATAAGTGTCAGCGGATATATGCATGATAAAGTTGTTATGCGAAATATTCTTAACCAGTTATCAATAGAATATTCCAGGAATATAACAAGTAATGAACAGAAAGCTCTGCTTGTAAAAAGTGAGGAATATATAAAAGACAAAACAATATTTGTAAAAAAAGTAAGTGTTAAGCCAGGTTCATATGCAGGAAAAGAAAATGCAGCAGACGGTATAAATCATATTACATGTACTGCACAATGGCCATTTAAACTGGATTTTTTCGGAATCAATATTGGAAATATAAGTATGAGCAGGGAGGTATATAGAAACCATTCAGAACAGATTATAAGAAAGACTAATATAATGCTGCATAAATAGTGGCTCATTACGTTAAAAGAGAATGGAGAGTATTTATGGAAGATACATTGGAAAGAGAAGTGAATGTAAGATACGAAAGGGATAATAGTATTAACTATGCTGTTATAGATGCACAGAAGGAATGGAACTGTGAAGATGACTATGAAGTAAAGATGCTCATGTTTAACATGCCAGAGCATTTTCTTGCAATCACAATGAATGAAATTGATGGAAGAAATTGTATATATTATGATATTTCTTCAAAACAGCAGCTTAGTAAGCTGTTTGAATATGGGAAGGTTACAATGGAAGAGGTTAAGACAATGTTTAACAACATAAGTGAGATGGTACGTGTGGTTGATGAATATATGCTGGATCTTGACAGAGTTATACTAAAGCCGCAGCATATATATGTTTCACTAGCCAATAAAAATACAGTTTCATGTATTCTCCCATAGCTGGTAATTCTGATTTCTATGATAATATGCGTTCGTTATTTGAATATATATTGGAAAGATTCGATCATTCTGTTGAGAAGTCAAGTCTTGTCCGCTTTTATGAAATATATCAGAGAATTCTTGTAAGAGATTATACACCACGCAATCTCATGTCTTTTTTTGAAAACGATGATAATACACAGATAGACATAGAGGATGATGACAATAAGCATATGGGTAAAACGTATCACGATGATGTACAGACATGGAATGGGGAAATTAACAGAATGAAAAGTGAAAGCGAAGCTGTTGAACATGTAAAAGACGGCATCGTGAAAGATTACAATCGTAAAGACGGCATCGTGAAAGATTACAATTGTAAAGACAGCACAGTAAAAGATTACAATCGCAAAGATGTCAGAGTAAAAGACCGTAACCGAAAAGAAATAACAATAAAAGATATCACCTGCAAGACAGATGAAAATAGCCTGAATAATGGGAAAATAATAAAAGATGTGCTTCCAGAAACAGCAGAGGATAACAAAAGTAATAAAAGCAGTAAAAAGGCAGTATTTGTCATGAAAGCAGTGGCCTCAGTTATTTTATTAAACGCATTCCTTAGCATGTTTTTAAAAACATATGCGGTAGTAAAGCTTAATATAGCTGCATCTGTAATATGCATAATAGCTGGCGTGCTTATATTCTATGTGTCTGGAAAAGTGGCTGATATTATAGGGGAAATTGCCAGTGAAGACAAGGTGACAGAGGATGAACTTATACCATATAGAATGCATAACAATACAGATAAATCTTATGAACGTAAGCCGGAAACTGAACATGAATACATGGAGGATGCAGAAAAAACTTCATATAGCAGTATGGTAACAGCAAGGGTGATGAAGGATGAAGAAGAGCAGGAAATAAAAGTCAGTCATACAATGCTGCTAAGCGATTATCTTAAGATGTTAAAGGATAATAAGCTTACACTAAGCCTTCTTGATAACAAAGATAACAGGTTATACATGAAAAATGAGGAGGCATATGAGCAGCCATTGGAAAATATAGAACCAGTAAAATATCCATGCACAATAGGAAGCCTTGAGGGAAGTGCAGATATATTCATAGATTCACCAGTTATAAGTAAGATGCATGCATGTCTACTTAAGGAGGATGATAAGTTCTATATAGAAGATATGAATTCTACTAACGGAACATATATAAATGATGAGAGAATAGCCATGCATAGCAAGACACGTATAGCTGATGGAGATATACTAAGAGTAGCAGCTTATAATTTTAAGGTGTGCATATCATAGTATAAAGAATAAATAAATATATGTACCAGTATATCGCCAAATCCCTTTTCATATGATACAATCTAGTTTACTGGTAAATCAGTATATGGAGGACTATTTTATGAATGTTAATATATACTATGGTGGACGTGGTATGGTCGATGATCCTACAATAGTTGTGATAAACAGAATACAGGAAGTGTTAGAAGAGCTTAATGTAACGGTAACAAGATATAACCTTTATGAGATGAAAAACACGATAACGACACTTTCCCAGTCGGTAGCAGATGCAGATGGTGTTATATTTGCAACAACAGTAGAGTGGGTTGGAATGGGCGGATATATGCAGACGCTTCTTGATTCCTGCTGGTTATATGCAGATAAAAGCAAGGCAGCATCTACATATATGTTTCCGGTTGTTATGTCAAGGGCATATGGAGAAAGAGAGGTTGTGACCGCACTCTGTAATTCGTGGGAGATAATAGGTGGTGTTATAGGAAGCTCACTTAGTGCATATGTTGATGATACGACTGATTTTGAATTCAATCAGGAGTATAAAGATATTATTGAAAAATATGCTGAGAATATATACAGAACTATATCAAAGAAAGTAAAGAGCCTGCCTTCAAGCAGCCAGACTATAAGAAAGAATGTTATAAAGGAAGTTGTAAGCTTTACACCTCAGGAGAGTGAGCAGTTATCAAAGTATGCTTCTGATGATGAGTTTGTAAAGACACAGAAAGAAGACATTGAATCACTTGCAAGTATATACAAGGAACTTATGAATGACCAGGCAAATGGAGGCGATGATTATTATTTAAGTGTATTCAGAAACCATTTTAAACCTGAACTTAGTTATAATGGCAGATATATGTTCATGATAAGTGACAAGGATAAAAATATTATAGTGAATGTTGCAGGTGGACAGCTTAACGCAGAGTTTGGTGAAGATATGACAGCAGATGTCATAGGTAAAATGTCCAAGGAGACATTTGATAACATAGTACAGGGAAGAATCACCTTTCACAGGGCATTTATGACAGGAGATATGACTGCAAAAGGTAACTTCAGGACACTCAGGATGTTAGATGAAATATTTGATTTTGGAGCATAGAATGGTATGAGAAAAGGTCATGCTTTGTCATGACCTTTCAAGAGTAATACAGGTTGTTGTAATATGTGAAGCGCTATTATAGGTCATGCTAAGTGAGGCTCTGCCAAGTATGCACATCTGATAGACACTGGGTAATCCAAGACCAGAGTGGCTTTTCTTTGTCGTAAAGAAAGGTGTGCAGAGTCTGGATAAATCATAACTGCAGGTGTCTGGTGTACCGGACTTATCAGCTGAATCTATCATGTCTTTTAAAAGGCTCTTGTCTGGTTCACTGTCTGATACGTTTGTTATAGACAGATGCATAAGCTGATTGTCGCATTGTATCTGCAGACAGATTGGTTTGTTACTGCATGCTTCATATGCGTTATCTATAAGCTCATTAATACCAAGTGTAAGCAGATGTGAGGATATATAGAAGCTTGTTTTTTTCGTCTGCATTTATAAGTTCAGTGTTTAATGGGAGCTTTTCACTGTGTGCTTCATTGCTGTATTTTTTTCCAATATATGTCTTAATACGCTCCAGCAGCTCTTTTACATTACATTCAACCATTTCACTATCTTTAAAGCTGTATCTGTATAAAGAGGTGCGGTTCATATATCCAACCAGCTCATCTATAGTCGTGCCCATGTTGTTCCAGAATTTATTATCTTTAAGTTCAGAATTCTTATGGGAAATAAACTGATAAGATGTTTTAAGATAGGCTGCGTAGTTTTTATTTCGTGGGAAACGACCGACAGCTCTTCCAGAGAGTCTTTTCTTAAATCAGATAATGCAGATGATAATTTGCTGCTTTTTTTACATTCCGATACGATAGTATCATATTCCTCTTTATTAAACATATAAAACCTCATTTCTAAAATTATACATACATCAGAATAATTGTTGAATAATTATCTGCAAAAATATTGTAATCAACCTTGCTTTAAGTTATTATACGAGTATATACTTAAATATAAAATAAGTAAATGATGTATAAGGAGGAAGAAAGAGTTTATGAAAAAAGATGATTGCATTTTTTGTAAACTGGCTAATGGAGACATACCAACCAATTCAATATATGAAGATGAAGTAGTTAAGGTTATATTCGATGCAAGTCCGGCAGCACCAGGACACATACTTATATTACCTAAGAATCATTATGACGATATATACTCAATGGATGATGAAACAGCTGCACATGTATTTAAGGTTGCTGTTAAACTGTCTAAGGCATATAGAAAGGCACTGGATTTTGATGGGCTTAACATAGTCCAGAATAATGGTGAGGCAGCAGGTCAGACAGTATTCCACTTCCATATGCATATTATTCCAAGATATAAGAATGATACAGTTAATGTAACGTGGAAGCAGAATGAGGCAGATGCTTCAGTTATAGAGGATATTAAGAGTAAGGTTTCTGAATATCTTAAAGATTAACAGAATACTAACGTGATTGGTATAGTTATTTACGAAACGATGTACCAGAAATCACATTATAAAAACGGGAAAGGAAAAGAGTTTGCAATGATTAAGTTAAGCAAAGGTGGAGCATATCTCATTAACGGAACAGAGGTTATTGAGGATAGCCAGACAGCAGCACAGGAGGTCGCTGCAAAGACAGGTAAGAATGTAACTAAGGAAGAAGCAGCTAAGAATACTATAGCTTATGGCATATTAGATAAGCATAACACTTCTGGCAATATGGATAAGCTTAAGATTAAGTTTGATAAGATGACTTCCCATGATATTACATTTGTAGGTATTATACAGACAGCAAGAGCTTCAGGACTTGAAAAGTTCCCTATTCCTTATGTACTTACAAACTGTCATAACAGCCTGTGTGCTGTAGGTGGAACTATCAATGAGGATGACCATATGTTTGGACTTACATGTGCCAAGAAGTACGGTGGAATCTATGTGCCACCTCATCAGGCAGTTATTCATCAGTTTGCAAGAGAGATGCTTGCTGAGGGTGGAAAGATGATTCTTGGTTCAGACAGCCACACACGTTATGGTGCACTTGGTACTATGGCTATGGGTGAAGGCGGACCTGAATTGGTTAAGCAGTTACTTTCACAGACATATGACATTAATATGCCTGAAGTAATCGGTATCTACATGACAGGAGAACCTGCTAAGGGTGTAGGACCTCAGGACGTTGCACTTGCAATTATCGGAGAAGTATTTGACAAGGGTTATGTTAAGAATAAAGTTATGGAATTTGTAGGACCTGGTGTTTCTAACTTAAGCGCAGATTTCAGAATCGGTGTTGACGTTATGACAACAGAAACAACTTGTCTTTCATCTATTTGGCGTACAGATGAGAAGATTAAGGAATTCTATGACATCCATGGAAGAGTAGATGAGTATAAAGAATTAAATCCTGGCGAAGTTACATACTATGATGGAATTGTTTATGTTGATTTATCTAAGATTAAACCTATGATTGCAATGCCATTCCATCCAAGTAACACATATACTATTGAAGAATTAAATGCTAACTTGGAAGATATTCTCCATGATGTTGAAAAGAAAGCTTTAGTTTCATTAGATGGACAGGTTGATTATAAACTTACAAACAAGATTCGTGATGGAAAACTTTATGTTGACCAGGGAATCATTGCAGGTTGTGCAGGTGGTGGATTTGAAAACATTTGTGCAGCAGCAGATATATTAAAGGGACATAGCATTGGAGCTGACGAATTTACACTTAGTGTATATCCTGCTTCTATGCCAGTATATATGGAATTAATCAAAAACGGATGCGCAGCAGATATTATGGCTGCCGGCGGTGTTATGAAGACAGCATTCTGTGGACCTTGTTTCGGTGCAGGTGATACACCGGCTAACAATGCCTTCAGTATCAGACATTCAACACGTAACTTTCCTAACAGAGAAGGAAGTAAGTTACAGAATGGACAGATTTCTTCAGTTGCACTTATGGATGCAAGATCTATCGCAGCAACAGCAGCTAACAAGGGTTATCTTACAGCAGCTACAGATGTTGATGTTGAGTTTAAGGGACGTAAGTATCATTTTGACAAGAGTATTTATGAAAACAGAGTATTTGACTCACACGGAATAGCAGATCCTGATACAGAAATCCAGTTTGGACCAAACATCAAAGACTGGCCGGAAATGGTTGCACTTACAGACAATCTTCTTCTTAAAGTTGTTT
>ENA-OQOA01000806-OQOA01000806.1-human-gut-metagenome-genome-assembly--contig:-NODE-806-length-11617-cov-3.217058_pt1 | contig 11617 bp, 8 predicted proteins | sample MGYA00242633_ERZ504888 | MGnify/ENA primary metagenome ERZ504888 (study PRJEB26092, sample SAMD00036372) | human gut metagenome | host: Homo sapiens | study: EMG produced TPA metagenomics assembly of... | reverse complement strand
ATCCTGAAGCTCGTCAGGTAGCTCGTGGTAATAGTTCATGGGATAGTACAAGAGGTGAAACTGTATATGACAGCAGTAACTACCCGATGACTAAGAGTTGTGTATTTGGAGTTAATTTAACATTCTAAAAAACGAAGAACTATGAAATTTAGAAATATATTATTAACAACTTTTGCTGCATCGGCATTTGTTATTGGGACTACATCATGCAGCGATAGTTTTCTGGATGAGAAAATGTACTCTAGTTATGGTCCGGAAGTATCAGATGTAAATGCGAAATTGGTAGGTCTGCACCGTCAATATGCTGCTATATGGGGAATGTCCAGTCAGCAGGGATTTGTAGGATGCTGGCAGGTAGGTACGGATGTAGGTGCTCCCGGTGACACTCAGGGGGTAGAGGGTTCCTTTTTACAGATATCAGGAATTGAATGCAGAGAATGCAGGGGTAAGTTTCCTTTGGGAAAATTAATATGAGCTCATTAATAGTGCGAATCAGATTATCGCTTCACAAGCTGAAGGCGGTGATGCGGCGGCAACAGCCGAAGCCATGTTCTTTCGTGCTTATGCATACAATATGTTGGTGACATTATGGGGAGATGTACCTTTGGTGACAGAATCTACTAGTATTCCGCGTACAGATTATACCCGTAATGCGGTTGCCGAGGTGGATGGAGTCATTGATTCTGACTTGGTTTATGCCATGTCTAATCTTCCGGTAGTGGGAGCTGCCAAAAATGAAAGCCGTATAAATCAGGATATGGCAAGACAGTTGGCAGGAGAAGCCTATCTTCGGATGGGTATGCGTGATGCTTCCTATTTCAAGAAGGCGGAAGATGCGGTGACGCCTATTATAACAGGTGGTAAATATGAACTGATTTCAGCAAGATATGGTAAATATGCGGCCGAGCCGGGTGATTATTATCATGATATGTTCCGTTGGGGGAATCAGCGTCGTTCACAGGGGAATATGGAGGCTATCTGGACTTTCGAAATGGAGTATAACCGTGATGTGAATGGCGGTACGATTGACAATCCGCAACAACGTCGTAACTGGGTTCCTGCTTTCCATAAACTGGATGGTATGGTGAATGCGGATTCCATAGGCGGTCGTGGTAATGGCCGTTTGCGTATCAGCAATTTTGTGAAATACGGATTGTATGAGAAAGGTGATATCCGTAATTCTAATTATAATATCCGTCGTGTAATGTGGTATAACAAGCCCGGTTTTTCAAAAGAAGTTGGTATTGATGCTAAAGGGTTCTTGGTGGATAAAGACAAAGGTGTAAGAAATGTGACATTAAAAACGGGCGACCAGGTCATCCCTCACGAGGGAGATTCATTGAACGTATTTTATCCTCATCCCACTAAATGGGGGGCTTATGATGAAACCGATGATTTTGGTTATGCTGTAGTGAAGGACTGGCCTGTGATGCGTTTGGGAGAAACTTACTTGCTTCGTGCAGAGGCTCGTTTCCGTCAGGGGAATACACAGGGGGCGGCTGATGACATCAATGTGTTGCGCGACCGTGCCTTTAAAGACTATCGTGCGGTGGCTCCGGGTGCCGGTAAAGTAACGGCTGATCAGATTGACATTGACTTCATTTTGGATGAACGTGCCCGTGAATTGATTAGTGAGGAGAACCGTCGTATGACTTTAGTTCGGACCAATACGTTGGCCGAACGTATCAAACTGAATGGGGATGTGGAACCTGCTGCACCAAGCAATAAGGTGATTACAGGTTTTGATGCCAATATCCATACACTGCTTCCGATACCTCTCACCGAGATTCAATTGAACAAAGATGGAAATTTGAAACAGAATCCAGGTTATTGATTCTGTCGGATATAAGTAAGATATATATAAAATATTGAAAGAGCATGAAGGGCATATCTCTCAAAGAGAATGCCCTCATTTTATTTCCTCCAGTTTGGGAAATTCGACGTGATTTATTTCTTTAGAAAGAATAAAAAGCGACTTTTGGCTGATTTCTGTCCCATTTTGCACGAATTATACCCCCTTTTTTATTAGCAGAATATGTATTTTTGAAGAATAAAAAACAGCTGTATCGGGTTGGGACTCGATGACAGGTAATGAATAACCCCATAAAATACTATGATGCGTACTTTTATTATCCCTTTTATTGCTTTTGTCATTCTTGCAGATGAATGCACAGACTTATCCTAAAGTGATTCTTCCGGGTGATTATCCTGACCCTTCCATTATGCGTGACGGCAAGGATTACTACATGACTCATTCTCCTTTCTATTACGCTCCCGGATTCTTAATCTGGCACTCGCAGGATTTAATGAACTGGGAGCCGTTATGTCGTGTCATGCCTCAATATGAAGGTTCTGCCATGGCGCCTGATTTGTTGAAATACAAGGATACTTATTACATCTATTATCCTGCCGCAGGAACCAATTGGGTGATGTGGGCGAAAAACATCCGTGGTCCGTGGAGCCGCCCCGTTGACTTGAAGGTGGGAGGGATTGACCCCGGTCATGTGGTGGATAAGGAGGGTAACCGCTATCTTTATTTGGATAAAGGGGAAATGATCCGATTGACAGAGGACGGACTTGCCACCGTCGGGGAAAAGAAGAAAGTATATGACGGATGGAAATATCCTGACCATTGGGATACGGAATGTATGTGTCTGGAGTCCCCGAAACTGAATGAACACAACGGATATTATTATCTTACTTCCGCCCAAGGAGGGACTGCGGGACCCGCAACGAGCCACATGGTTGTGTCCGCCCGTTCAAAAAGTGTGACCGGCCCCTGGGAGAATTCACCTTACAATCCCATTGTGCATACATATAGTGTAACGGATAGTTGGTGGTCTAAAGGCCACGGCACGTTGATAGATGATGTGAACGGCAACTGGTGGATCGTTTATCATGCGTATGCCAATGACTATCACACGTTGGGACGCTCCACCCTGATTGAACCGGTAGAATGGACGGAGGACGGCTGGTACCGTACCGTATCTGCCGCTACCCCTGTCACTCCGGAGCAGGAAATCAAACATGGATTGGAACTGTCCGATGATTTCAAAGGTCCTCAATTGGGACTTCAGTGGACTTTCTGGAAAGAATATGCTCCTCAATCCCTGACTTTCAAGGAGGATATCTTATGGATGAAAGCCAAAGGCCGGACTCCTGCTGACGGACGGGTGTTGCTGACCACCGCTGAAGACAAGAATTACGAAACACAAGTGGAAATCCGGACAGGGAATGGAAATGTGGCCGGGCTTATCCTGTATTATAATGAAAAAGGCTTACGCCGGAGTCGTTTCCGATGGAAAGACATTCTATATTTACCGGGATGCGGAGCACAAGACGGAACTTCCCAACCGCATTGGGAAACATTTCTTTGCCAGACTGCACAATTGCGGTAACCGTCTGTCCGTAGAGGTGAGTAAGGATGGAAAGAATGGACTCTTCTAACTGGTGATATGGATGTTTCCTCCTTGCATCACAATAATTATGGTGGTTTTTATGCTTTGCGTGTCGGTCTGTTTTCTGCCGGAAAAGGAAGTGCGGGTTTCAGCCGCTTCCGTTATCGGAATGCGGTTCCGCAAGAGAAAGATATGAGCGCCTATCTGATGGTCTTCCACAAAGACGAGGACCATGGACTTCACATGGCAATCAGTCCCGACGGCTACACTTTTACCGCTTTGAACGAAGGAAAGCCCGTCATAGCCGGAGATACGATAGCCGAACAGAAAGGTATCCGCGATCCGCATATCTTCCGCGGTCCGGATGGAGCATTCTATCTGTCGATGACCGATTTGCATATTTATGCGCAGCGTGACGGATATCGTGATACAGAGTGGGAACGCGACGGAAAAGAGTACGGATGGGGTAACAACCGGGGGCTGGTATTGATGAAATCCTGGGATCTGATTCACTGGAAGCGTACCAATCTGCGCTTTGACAAGTTGTCTGCCGTTTTTAGTGAGATTGGTTGTGCCTGGGCTCCCGAAGTGACCTATGATGATAAAAAAGGAAAGCTGATGATGTACTTCACCATGCGCTTCAAGAATGAGGCGAACAAGCTTTACTATGTATATGTCAATGACGACTTTGACAGGTTGGAGACTTTACCCCAGCTTCTGTTTCAATACCCCGACGAGAAGATCTCTGCTATTGATGCGGATATTACCCGTATAGGAGATAAGTATCACATGTTTTACGTTTCACACGACGGGGGAGCCGGTATCAAGCAGGCTGTTTCGGACAGGGTAAACAGTGATTACGAGTATAATGCCCGTTGGTATGATCCTGAACCCACGGCGTGCGAAGCTCCGAACTTGTGGAAACGCATCGGTGAGGATAGATGGGTGTTGATGTATGATGTGTACGGGCAGAAGGTTCATAATTTCGGATTCAGTGAAACTTCCGACTTCGTACATTTCACTTCTTTGGGACAGTTTAACCAAGGAGTAATGAGGACTACTAACTTCACTTCTCCCAAACATGGGGCAATCATTCATCTTACCCGCCAGGAAGCGGAACGCCTGGCAGAACATTGGGGGATGTCTTACGATGCTTTGCTTCCATCTGAATAAGAAACATTTTATATAAAAATAATTTATGATGAGTAAACTGAGAAACAGCTTGTGTGAGTTGTGCACAGCTTTGATTTTCCTTTGCGGATGCAGCAATGAACCGTTGCAACCCATTCGTTCAGGCGAGATGTGGCCTGATAACAACGGAGAGCATATCAATGCCCATGGGGGCGGAGTAATGTACTATGACGGAACATACTACTGGTTCGGCGAGAATAAATGTGATACTACCAGCAGTGCCATGGTGGGAGTAATGTGTTATTCTTCTCGGAATCTTACTGACTGGAAGAACGAAGGCGTAGCGCTTTCTGTTGTTGATAACGACAGCAGCGACATAGCGCGTGGATGTATATTGGAACGTCCTAAAGTGATATATAATGCGAAAACAGGGAAGTTTGTGATGTGGTTCCATCTGGAATTGAAAGGAAAAGGTTATGCAGCCGCCCGTGCCGGGGTGGCAGTCAGTGATACTCCTGCCGGTCCTTACCGTTTCATCCGTTCGGGACGTGTCAATGCTGGTAAGCTGCCTGTTAATATGGACGGGCAGGCTGTTGCAGTGCTGGATACTCTGAATGCCAAGAATTATGAGAAATGGTGGACTCCCGAATGGACGGATGCTGTGAACAAAGGCTTGATAGTAAAGCGTGATTTGGATGGCGGACAGATGTCTCGCGATATGACCCTTTATGTAGATGAGGATGGTAAAGCCTACCATATTTACTCTTCTGAAGAAAACCTTACACTTCAAATAGCGGAATTGAGTGATGATTATCTTTCACACACAGGGAATTATGTGCGTGTGGCTCCGGCAGGACACAATGAGGCACCTGCTATCTTCAAAAAAGACGGAACCTACTGGATGATCACTTCCGGTTGTACCGGTTGGGCTCCCAATGAGGCCCGTATGTTCTCGTCTTCTTCCATCTTCGGACCATGGTCTCAGCATCCCAACCCTTGTGTGGGACCGAAGTCGGAACTTACGTTCGGTGGACAGAGCACTTATATTCTGAAGGTGGAGGGGAAGAAAGATGCTTTTATATTTATGGCAGATATCTGGCGTCCGGAGCATCCCAGTGATGCCCGTTACATTTGGTTACCTGTTCAATTTAAGGAAGGAGTTCCATACGTGGAGTGGATGGACAACTGGACACTGGATTTCTTTCAGTAATCCCTGTTGAAAATAGTCCTGAAGGATGGAAAATAGTGCAATAGTCTGTTCTTGACCGATTATTGCATCCATCTTGCTCGATTTTACCTCTATGGTTATCAATTAGATTTTTTATCTTTGCTATCGGTAAAAAGAGATAATAGGTATTAAAGATAGGGTTTTAGGAAGAAGGTTAACATACTGTGATGTGATAATAGAATTTTAGGTTAGGTTAAGTTAGAATTGAAGGCATATTTCGTGAGGAAATGTGCCTTTCTGTTTTCATAGCCCTTCTAGGTTCGTATATTTGTAATGTTGAATTTGTGAAACTTAAAATAGAATATGCATGAAAAAGATTGGATTGTTTTTATTGTTAGGTGTTTCTCTTTCATGGTTGGTGTCTGCTTGCCAAGGACGTCAGCAGGAAGTGCGGAAGGAAGTGCCTTTGGATTCTATTGTGCTGAGTGACCCTTGCATTCTAGCAGACAGGAAGACGGCTATGTATTATATGACTGGAACCGGAGGTATGCTTTGGAAAAGCAAGGATTTGAAACTTTGGGAAGGACCGTTCCATGTGGCAAAGACTGACTCTAACTCATGGATGGGACCTGATCCCATGGTCTGGGCCGCTGAGTTGCATCCATATAAAGGCAAGTATTATTATTTTGCCACTTTCACCAATCAGGCGGTGAAGATTGATACGGTACAAGGGAATGTAATAGAGCGTCGTGCCAGCCATGTTTTGGTAAGCGATAAGCCGGACGGACCTTACGTTCCGATGAAGGACTCTACTTATTTGCCTGCTGATAAACCGACCTTGGACGGAACTTTTTGGGTGGATAAAGACGGAAAGCCTTATATGGTATATTGTTATGAATGGTTGCAAGCCTTGGATGGTACGATAGAGAAAATAGAACTGAAGCCTGACTTAAGTGGAACCATAGGCGAAGGGAAATTACTGTTCCGTGCCAGCGAATCGCCGTGGAGCCGTGAAAAAGATGCGGATGGCAAGGATAAACCGAATAAAGTCACTGACGGTCCGTATCTGTTCCGTACAGGAACAGGTAGACTCGGTATGATTTGGACTAGTTGGATTTATAATGTGTACACTCAGGGAGTGGCTTATTCTGAAAGCGGAACCTTGGATGGACCATGGATACAGGAGAAAGACCCGATTACTCCTCCCGATTTCGGTCATGGGATGTTGTTTCAGACCTTGGACGGTAAATGGTTGATGTCTGTACATCGTCATAAGGATGTAAACGGACGTTATATTCGTATTCCTCGCTTGTTTGAAGTCGATTTTTCCGGAGATAAATTGATGGTGGGAAAACCATATATTCCTTGAAAGTGCTTTATCTTTTTTCGAGAGGAAAGGTAATTACTTTTGCCTTCAATGAAAAGAGATGTGTAGAAAGAGTTGGAGGGACAGCTTTATGAGCCTGTCCCTCCAAATAAATGGCCGGGTTAATCCCAACCCGGATTCTGTTTCAGTGCACCCTGAGCCAGGTCTACCTCTTCCAAGGGGATAGCCCACAGATAGTCACGGTTGGCATTGAATTTGCGGGTTTCAATAAAAATGCTTTCTCCTTTTGCATTTATCCCGTATACTGGTTTAGTAACATCCTTTTCGGTTGTTTTATAGCTACGGGTATCAAACAGGTGCATTCCCTCGAAAGCAAATTCCAAACGACGTTCCAAACGGATAGCTTCGCGCATTTGGTCTTTGGACAAGCCGGAGGGCAGAGGAGGAAGACCTACGCTGGGACGCTGACGGATTTGATTGACCGCATCATATACTTCCGTATCCGGAGCAGACAGATTTTCGTTACGAGCCTCGGCGAAAGTTAGCAGCACTTCTGCATAGCGGATATAGATAAAGTTGGTCCAGTCGTAATTATTGATACCGTCATTGTCCGGATTGATATACTTTTTCATGCTATATCCTGTACGGGTATGGCTGCCATCTCCCATATTGTTCAGGTTGAAAGTCTTTCCTGCTATTTGCGAACCGTTCCACAGTACGGAGAAGCCTAGACGGGGGTCACGGTCGGCAAAAGGGTCTTCCGGATTATAGAAAGGAGACTCTCTGATTGATTTGCCATCCTTACATGGATAGGAGTCTATCAAGTCTTGAGTAGGTGATAAAGCTTCCCACCCTCCCATCATGACGGGAGCGAAGAACTGTCCTATATAACTGCCTTCATTGGAGTTTTTCGGGTTTTCCAGATATTCGCGATCAAAGATGATTTCATTACATAACTCTGCTACAGGTTGGAACAAGTCACCATAGTTATCATACAGTCCATACACATTCATGCCCATTACTTTGCGTGCGGCGGCTTCCGCCACATCATATTTGTGTGCGTAGAAAGCAACTCTGGCTTTCAGTGCGTAGCAGGCTCCGGCACTCGGTTTTCCGTGGTCACTGTTGCTGCGGATATCGGGCAAGCTGGCTGCTGCTTTATCCAATAATCCTACTATATGATTATAAGTCTCCTCTTCAGAACTGCGTGAAGGAAGTTTCTCGTTCAGTTCCAACGGATGATCCAGCAGGGAGGCGCCACCCATATATTTTAATATGTTAGCGTATGAGAAAGCTTCGAGAAACTGTACTTCGGCTGTCAGTTGCGCTTTTTCTTTTCATCCATCGGCACATCGCCTATATGCTCGTAAAATACCAGGCATCTGCGGATGCATTGATAGGCATTTTTTCCTATAATTGTAGGAAATGTGGATTGCTGGAAGTAGCCGTACCAGCAGACAACTGCCCCTGTTCGGCTGTGACATGTACCGGAATAGCATTGTCGGTGTAGCAATCTGTCATGATAGTATGGTTCTCCGGTTCTATCAGATACAGATAGATTCCGGTTGCGAATTTCTGGGCATCTTCTGCGTTTTTCCAGAAAGATGCGTCGGATAATTGGTCTTTTGGATTTCTGTCCAGAAAACTGTCATTGCAAGAGCTCAGACCAAGGCCACATGCCAATATTAATCCTATAAAGTTATATTTTAGTCTCATAGTTGTCAGTGTTTAGAATGTTACATTCAGACCGAATGAATAATTTCGGGTCAATGGATAATAGTTGCCGCTGATGGCTTCGGGGTCTACACCGTCGAAGCTGGAAATCATAAAGAGATTGTCGATACTGCAATACACTCTCAGACGGCTGATTCCGTATTTGGATATCAGCTGTTTGGGCAGGCTGTAACCTACTTGCAGGTTTCTCAGCTTGGCATAAGAGGCATCCTGCATCCAGAAACTGGAAGTCACGCGGTTTTTGGAGTCACTCATGGACAATCGGGGATAAGTGGCATTCGGGTTTTCCGGAGTCCAACGGTCCAGATGCTGTTCCGTTACTTTACCGCCATTGTAGAAGGCGTATCTGATTTCGGCTACAGGAGCGCTCTTTACATCAGCCGCACCTTGCAGCAGTGCACTTAGGTCGAAATCTTTATATTGAACTGAAAGATTCAGACCGAAGTTGATTTTCGGAAAGTAGGAACCCAATACTTGTCGGTCTTTGCTGTCTACCACTTTGTCCCCGTTCAGGTCACGGTATTTTAAGTCACCCGGAACCGGAGTACCCATGCTCTGTGTAGGATGATTCTTGATCTCTTCTTCGTTTTGGAAGATGCCGTCGCATACGTAGCCGTAATATGCCCACAGTGGATCGCCTACAGATTGTCCTGGTGTGTCACCGCCTTTCAAATCTATAATTTTGGTAGTTTACATAACTGAAATTGGCTCCGATAGAATAGCTCCAATCATTGATACGGTTGTTATGTTCTAGTTGCAGTTCGATACCAGTATTGCGCACTACGCCGGCGTTTTGCATCGGAGCACTGACTCCCATCATGTTGGGAACGGGAAGTTGCAGTAATATGTCCCGTGTTTCCTTGCGGAACCAGTCTGCGCCCAAGGTCAGTTTATTGCTCCAAAAAGCGGCGTCTACACCTACGTTCCATTGGTCTGTTTTTTCCCACGTAATGTCTTGGTTGGCCATCGGGCTGGAAATGGAGATACCTGGAGTCAAAGTGTTTCCGAAACTGTAGTCATAACCGAATAGATAGGTGTTCTGATACGGATAATAGTTGGAACTGTTGTCTGAGTTTACGGTTTCCTGATTACCCAGCAATCCCCATGATGCACGTAGTTTCAAATTATCCACCCAATCAACTTTGAAGAACTCTTCTTCTGAGATTCTCCATCCGATGGAGAAAGAGGGAAATGCGCCGAAGCGGTTGTTCTTAGGGAAGCGTGAAGTACCGTCATAACGCAGGTTGGCTTCCAGTAGATAACGGTTATCGTATGAATAATTCACGCGTCCGAAAACTGAGCGAAGAGCGTATTCTATTTCTGTACCGTATGTTGTCTGTCCCGTCACTTCGCCGGCGTTGATCTGGTCCAGCGAATTGGAGTTGGGCAGGTTCTTACGGTAAGCTTGCAGGTAGCGTGTCTGTTTATAAATTTGTGAATAACCCAGTAAAGCTCCTACAGTGTGTTTACCGAAGGTTTTGTTATAGTCCAGATAAGCTTGCAGGTTTAGTTCCATACTTTTGATATCATACTCTGTGATGGAGTTGGTGGTTTTCTTTACCGGAGTGTCTGAACCTGCTTGATAGAATGTCATGGTATTGACGTGGGTGGGATTGTCGGTCAGGTTGAAAGTCGAAGCGGCAATCCCTCTCAGTTTCAGTCCGTCTATAATGTCTAGTTCCATTCCTACGTTACCTTGGAAATTGCTGTTTGTTTCTTTGTAGGTTCCTCCTTCACGTGCATAGGCTACGGAGTTGTGCTCGTTTTTGAACAAAGCATAGTTGCCGTTGCTCAGTTGGATGGGAGTAACCGGAGTTTCACGGAAAGCATAGTGCATCAGGTTACTGATACCTGCTGCTGGAGCAGTCATATTACTGCGGTATACTGCCATATTTGTAGTCAATTTCAGACGACTGTTTATCTGAGCGTCAATGTTGGCGCGTACATTGAACTTGTTGTAGTTGGTATTGACTATCAATCCGTCTTTATCGTGATAGTTGAATGCCAGCGAGTAAGTTACTTTGTCTCCACCGCCTTTGATACTCAAATGATGGTTGTTGAACAGGCCGTTTTCACTTAGTAGTGTACCCAGCCAGTCGGAATTGGGATAAAAGTCGGGATCATTTCCGTCTTTGAACTTTTGCAAGGCTGTTTCGTCATACGGACCTTTCAAACCGTCATTGGTGTAAGCTTCATTCATCAGCACTGCATAATTGTAAGAATCCAAAAAATTGGGCATACGTGAGGCACTTTGCCAGCCTGCATATCCATCGTAAGATACAATGGCACGTCCTTTGGTTCCCTTTTTGGTTGTGATAAGAATAACACCATTGGCAGCACGTACACCATAAATGGCTGAGGCGGCTGCATCTTTTAATATAGAGATGTTTTCAATATCGTTGGGGTCCACGCTACTCATGGTAGACTCTACTCCATCTACCACAACCATGGCACTGGCATCTCCCATGGTTCCTAGACCACGTACACGCAGTACTCCGGCATCAGCTCCTGGCTGACCGGTATTTTGGATAATGGTGACACCCGGCATTTGTCCTGCCAGCATGTTGGTGACATTGGCACTAGTGCGGTTGACTAGTTTATCGGATGAGATGGTTGCCACAGAACCTGTCAGGTTTACTTTTTTTGAGTACCGTATCCCACTACTACCACTTCATCTAAAGATTCAGTATCTTCTTTCAAGATAATGGTGTAGCTGTTGCTGTTACTTACGGTAATTTGTTGGTCGTTGTAACCGATATACGAAACTTTCAGTTTTAGCCCCTACGGATACATTCAACGTGAATTTGCCATCCACATCTGTAATGGTACCGTTGGTGCTTCCCACTTGTACTACATTGG
>ENA-OQOA01000803-OQOA01000803.1-human-gut-metagenome-genome-assembly--contig:-NODE-803-length-11684-cov-2.745090_pt1 | contig 11684 bp, 10 predicted proteins | sample MGYA00242633_ERZ504888 | MGnify/ENA primary metagenome ERZ504888 (study PRJEB26092, sample SAMD00036372) | human gut metagenome | host: Homo sapiens | study: EMG produced TPA metagenomics assembly of... | reverse complement strand
TTTCTCCGGACTGGCTTCCATGCCGAGCCGGTCGAAGCTGCGGGCTTTGGCAATATCCCAGTTTTGGCAGAATCGGCAACCGGAATTGCAGCCAGCCGTGCCGAAACTCAGCACACTGGAACCGGGGTGGAAGTGGTTGAGCGGCTTCTTTTCCACTGGGTCCACGGCGAAGCCGGAGCTGCGGCCGTAGGTGTCGGAGACGATGAGTCCGTCGTGGTTTGAGCGGACGAAGCAAAAGCCGCGTTGGCCGGGCTTGAGGACGCAGCGGCGCGGGCATAGTTCGCAGCGAGCGCGGTTGGTACCGTCGTGGAATTGCGTTTGCCAGCGGGCTATGGCGGGGTTACGAACATCTGTGACTGACGCCGTATGACCGCACGATTCCCGATGACCACCCTCCGGCGCTTCGCGCCACCTCTTGCCAGCGGGAGGAGATATGGTTGCTGCGTTAATGCTCGGCATAGGCGGTCACCTCGTAGCGTTGACAGTCGATTTCGCTATCGGTCCAGTCGTAGGAAGGGCGGATACCGGCTTTGGCGAGCAGGTGAGCGACGAAATCGTGCGGATCGGGCAGCTCATCCCACACTTGTGGCAGGAATGTGGCGCTGCGGCCACGACGGTCGGCGAGAATCAGACCGTCTTTGCCGGGGCGTAATACTTCCTCAAGTTCAGTGCGCGAACGTACCGGGCGTTCGACGTTGCTGCCGTCCCGTTTGACGGCGTCGGTCTGAGGTCCGGATTGCAGCGATGCCAGAGTCGCGGTCTTCGAGCCGGTACCGCGCGAATCGGCGTCACAGGAGTTCACTGTAATCGGCTCGGGCTCACCCAAGACGGATACCTCCACGTTGAGCAGCGGGTATTCCGCGGCGGTGACCGGGGTGAAACGTGGGTCGCGGGTGGCGGCATCCACTGCGTGCTCGGCCACGTCCTTGCCGAGCGAGCGTGGGCGACCAGCGAACCAATGCACCCGCGTAGCCGGCCACCCTCGGTCAGGGTGACGAAACAGGCACCGGGCTCGTTCAGCCATGGGTTTGCGGCAAGAATGGACGCGGTCGAATCAGCGGCGGTCGGATGCTCGATATGCAGCCGTTCCCGGATAGCGGCACGGGCAAGTTTCAGCAGCACCTCACCGTGGGATGGCGTACCCGATGTGCCTAAGTCATCTGCACCGGCTAGAGCATCTGCTTCCGGCTTGGATTCCCACGCGGCAAACGAGACATATCCCACTACCGGCTCGTCGGCGTCTCGCATTGCGGGGCGAGGTTGGCCGGCGAGCGCCACCACGCCGTCGTCGCCGGAAGTGGAACAGCCGAGCTCGAAGAGCCTCATGTCCTTGCGGCCTTTTAACACATCCAGAAGGCCGTTGATCGGGTATGCGCCACAGGCCCGGCGAGGGTGAATCGGCAGATGCAAAGCCGCAATGTCCGCAATGGTCTGGTCATCCAACGCGCGGGCGACTTCGTGCGGATGATAGTGCGAGAGATCCGAACTAATCACGATGACGGTTTCCGGGCCACCCCACAAAGCACGCAACACATCACCCACCTCTTGTGGCGTGGCATCGCCCGCGTTCAACGGCACGATAGTGAGGTCTGGGCCGAGCACGGTCTGCAGGAACGGAATCTGCACTTCTACCGCATGTTCTTGTGCGTGGGTTGGGGCATTGACGATCATTGCGGGAGCCGGCGCGCCCGGACGGGCATGTGTACCGGAGCGCAATGGCTCATTGACAGACAGGCCCAGAGCCTTACGCTCGGCTGCAATGTCTACCGGCACAGTGCCCAGCGGCGTTTCAAACGCCGCTGCCGTGGAACAGGCGACGCCTCGCACGGCCACGCGGTGAGTCGGCCCTACGATTACCGCGCGAGTCACGCTCCCCCGCCCACGCTCCAAGAGCGCGTAAGCGAGCGCAGCTGCCGTGCCGGAATATATGTATCCGGCGTGCGGCACTATTACCGCCCTCGGCACCCCCGCTGGAAGTGTGGGCTCCAACTGTTGCAGAAGCTTTCGGCCGTAATCGAGCTGCTGGTTGATTAGCTGTTTGAGCGCGGTGCGGTCAGCCGGATAAAACGAACCGGCCACCGCTGACGGACGTATTGCGCCAGTGATTTTGCCGCTGCCGTCTGCCGCGCTTGCTGCATCTGACGCACTAGCCACACTGACCGTATCGATTTGCACACCGGCTCGGGCGGCCTCGCGAACCTCATTGTTTCCACGAAATATCTCGGATAGCACCATAACTACCACCTCTTATTCCATGGTAGCTGCTACGGAGCGCTTCTAAAGATCAGAACAACGCGTCCTGGGCGAAGTCATCGTCGGGATTGGCACCGAATTCGTCCGGCTCGGCGGGTTTGAACGCGTTTGCACCTTCATCGGCCAACTGGTCGGAGGCCGCGGCCGAGGCTTCGCGCAGGTCGCCGTCGAGCACCACGGCATCGGGCGAGACGAGGAACATGCGTTCGTTGACGCCGGCCAAATAGAGGCCGCCCAGCGATTCGACTCGGGACAGCGCCACATATCCCATGCCTGGCGCGAAGGTGCGCTTCAGGTCCATGACCGCACGGTCAAGCGTCATGCCTTGCGACTTGTGGATGGTGATGCCCCACGCGCAGCGCAACGGCACCTGGAAGACGGAGGCGAGCACGGTGTCGCCGTCCATCATCTCCCATGTGGCCTGTTTCATGGTGACGATGTTGCCGTTCTCGAATTCCACGATCGGCCAGCCGCCCTTGTTCTCCTGTGCGAAGCCACGCACGGTGCCGAGCGAGCCGTTGACGTACTGGCGATCGGTGTCGTTGCGCAGGGCCATGACAGCCGCGCCTTCCTTGAGTATCAATCGCTCGGGGGCCAACATGTTCTTTTTGAGTCGGTCGACCAGGTTGGCAGGGCCTGCTGTCTCGGCGTGGAACTCGTGTGGATCAAGCATGATCTGGTTCAGGCGCATGTCGTTGAGATTGTCGGCCTGCCGGTTCACCGGGAACAGGTGGACGGCGACCTGGCCGGGCTCGGGCAGTTTGCCCAGACGAGTGACGAGCACGTCACGGTCGGACTGGGTCACGTCGCCTTCGCGAATGTCGGTGAGCACGGTCAGCAGTTCGCCGGTATCCTGACGGTGCTGTTCGGTCAGATAGCAGATCACCGGGTTGAGTTCGGGCCATACCAGCGATTCGGTGATGAAGCCTTCGGGGTTCAAGCCGGCACGGGCATACCGTTCGCGACTGGCGATGAATTCGGGCGTGGGGGCGATGAGGTCGCGGTTGCGCCCGGACACCGAAACCGGCGGCAGCTGGAAGAAGTCGCCGGACAAGACAACCTGGATGCCACCGAACGGGCGTGGATCACGGCGTACTTCGCGGCAGACTTGGTCGACCATGTCGAACAGCCAAGCGTGCAGCATGGAAACCTCGTCAATGACGAGGATGTCCGTGGCCTGAATCTTGCGTTTGCGCCGGGATTTGATGAGTTTGAGCAGGCTGGCGCTCAGGGCGGTGGCCACGCCGACGCCGCTCCACGAATGAATGGTTTGGCCGTTGATATGCGTGGAGGCGATGCCTGTGGACGCGGTGACTGCTACACTGGCGCCGTCGGCCCGAGCCTGGCGGATGAACTCGTTCAAGACATAGGTCTTACCGGCACCGGGCGCACCGGTCAGGAACACGTTCGCGCCGGCGTTCAGAATGGCCAGGGCTTCGGTTTGGCGCATATCAACCTCTCTAGACTCCCCTCAGGGAGGGGAGCCAAGTACGGCGGACTACTTATTGAGGATGCTGGTGGCTACGATGTCGGCGGCGATGGCCTTGGATGCGGCATCGTCCGGGCCGGGGGCGGGAGCCATAAACGCCTTACGGTAGTAGCGCAGCTCATCCAAGGATTCGATGATGTCTGCGAGAGCACGATGGCCACCGTTCTTTGGCGGGCGGTTCTCGTACACGGCCGGGTACCAGCGGCGGGCGAGCTCCTTGAATGTGCTCACATCCACGCTGCGGTAATGCAGGTGGCTCATGAGGTTCGGCATGTAATGGTCGAGGAACTTCTTATCGGAGCCGATGGTGTTGCCGGCCAGCAGCGGGCGCACGCCTTCCGGCGTGAAGCGCAGCACGTATTCGGTGACCTTCTGCTCGGCCTCGGCCAGGCTCAGGCCATTCTCCCACTCGTTGATCAGGCCGGAACGGGTGTGCATCTGGCGCACGAAATCGTTCATATGGTTCACGGCCTTCTCGGACGGCTTGATGACGTAATCCACGCCCTCGTCCAGCACATTCAGGTCAAAGTCAGTGGGCACTACGGACACCTCGACGAGTTCGTCGCCGCCGAAGATATCCAAGCCCGTCATTTCGCAGTCAATCCAAATCAGGCGCGAATCCTTTGCGCTGTAAGTTTCTGCATCATGGCTGTCGACCATGGTAAGCCTCTTTTCGTCATGTCACCCGTTATTACAAGAACAGTTCAGACTATACCCCAGCGCATACAAGCTATCTCGAGCCACATACGCGAAAAGGGCCTGCATAAGCAGACCCTTTTCACAAGGAATCAACCCCTAACTAGCGCAAGCTAGCGGGCATCAACCGATCAGTTGTTGTGGAAGCCGGAGTAGTTCGGGGCTTCGGTGGTCATCACGATGTCGTGCGGATGCGACTCGCGCAGGCCGGCGTCGGTGATGCGGATGAACTTGCCACGCTCCGGCATCTCGGCGATGTTGTGGGCGCCGATGTAGAACATGGACTGGTGCAGGCCACCGAGCATCTGGTAGAGCACGGCGTTCAGCGGTCCGCGGTACGGCACTTCGCCTTCAACGCCTTCCGGAACGACCTTGTCGTTGGAGGTGACGTCGGCCTGGAAGTAACGGTCCTTGGAGTAGGACTTCTTGCCGCGCGGGGCCATGGCACCGAGGGAGCCCATGCCACGGTACAGCTTGTACTGCTTGCCGTGCAGGAGCACCTTCTCGCCCGGGGCTTCCTCACAGCCAGCGAGCGTGCCGCCGAGCATCACGGAGGAAGCGCCAGCCACGAGGGCCTTGGCGATGTCACCGGAGTAGTGGATGCCACCGTCGGCGATGCAGGGCACGCCAGCGGCACGGCAGGCCTGGGCAGCCTCGTACACGGCGGTGAGCTGCGGGACACCGACACCGGCAACGATACGGGTGGTGCAGATAGAGCCGGGGCCAATACCGACCTTGACGGCGTCCGCGCCAGCCTCAATCATGGCCTGAGCACCGGAGCGGGTGCCGACGTTGCCGCCGATGATCTGCACGCCGTCGAAGGCGGAGTCGTGCTTCAGGCGGGAAATCATGTCGAGTGCCAGACGGGCCTCACCGTTGGCGGTGTCGACCACGAGCACGTCCACGCCAGCCTCCATCAGAGCGGAGGCACGCTGCCAGGCGTCGCCGAGGAAGCCGACGCCGGCGGCCACGCGCAGACGACCCTGCTCATCCTTGGTGGCGTCCGGGTACTGCTCGGTCTTGACGAAGTCCTTGACGGTGATCAGGCCGGTCAGGTGGCCTTCCTCGTCAACGAGCGGCAGCTTCTCAACCTTGTGCTGGGCGAGCAGACGGTGAGCGTCGTCCTTGGAAATGTTGGACGGGCCAGTGACCAGGTTCTCCTTGGTCATGACATCCTTAACCTTCAGGGTGTCGTAATCCTCGGAGGCGATGAAGCGCATATCACGGTTGGTGATGATGCCGACGAGCTTGTTTTCCTTGTCCACAACCGGCAGACCGGAGATGTGGAACTTGCCGCACAGCTTGTCGAGGTCGGCCAGAGTGACCTCGGGGTTGACGGTCAGCGGGTCGGTGATCATACCGGACTCGGAGCGCTTGACCACATCGACCTGGGCCGCCTGGTCGTCGATCGACAGGTTGCGGTGCAGCACACCGATACCGCCGTTACGGGCCATGGCGATGGCCATCTCGGACTCGGTCACGGTATCCATGGCAGCGGAGAGGACCGGGGCCTTCATCACGATCTTGCGAGTCAGATGAGTGCTGGTGTCCACTTCGGACGGAATGACATCCGTCTCGTTCGGCAGCAGCAACACATCATCATAAGCAAGGCCGAGCTTGGCGAAAATCGGAGGAAGGGGAGCATACGCCGATTGGGCGTTCAATTCATCGAGGTTTGTAGCCATACAAACACTATATGAACACGCGCTGACCTTCACGACACACGCTTGTGAGCGCTCACTTATCCGCTGCCGGGTCCTGCACCTCACCCGCCTGCGAGTCCCGCGAATCCGCAGGCGAATCAGTCATCGAATCCGCTGCCTGAGAGCCAATCGAATCCCGGCTCTCCCCTACTGCAGACTGCGACTTAACCGTAGCATGCTGCGCGTTCTTGCGTGCGGATTCGAGCGTCAGGTTCTCGGCTTGGATCTCGGGAATACGATGCCGCAGATAGGGGTACATCGTGGCTATGGTCAGCACCACCACGGCGATGGGCATGCCCACGGCCACATGCTGCGCTTTGAAGAACAGAATCGTCAGCGAACCGAATGCGATCAGCGCGGCCCATCCCCACAGGATCAGCACGGCGCCACGCACCGAATGCCCGATCTTCAGCATGCGATGGTGCAGGTGCATACGGTCCGGATGCATGGGCGACTGGCCTTTGGCCAAACGCCGCACAATCGCCAGACACATGTCGAGCACAGGCAGGAACAACACCAGAATCGGCAGCAGAATCGGCATGAACACCGGCAGATAGATGCTGGCATGAATCGAGGCCGGGTCAAGACGTCCGGTCATCACAATCGAAGCGCAGGTGATGAGATAGCCAAGCAGCATCGAACCGGAATCACCCATAAACAGTTTGGCGGGATGCCAATTATGCAGCAGGAAGCCCACGCAGATACCCACCATCATCACGTCGATCAGCGTGGCCAACGAAGCATAACTCGGGGAAGACCGGGCGATGATATACGAATAGGCGGCGAACGCTATGCCACCAATCGCCACGATACCGGCCGCCAGGCCATCGAGGCCATCAACGAAATTGACCGCGTTAATCGAGGCGACAATCAGGAATGCGGTGATCGCCATGGACAGACTCGGCGAGGCGGTAATCAGCGAACCGCCCAAAGGCAGTGAGATGATCTGCAATCCGCCCCAAGCCACGAATACGGAAATCAGCAGCTGACCGGCAAGTTTCAGCATCCAATCGAGATCCCACAGGTCATCGGCCATGCCCAGCAGACTGATCATGATGCCGCCGGCAAGAATCACCCACATCTGGTAATTGCCGTTGAACAATCCCGAGAGAAAAGGCAGCCGACTGGCGAATACGGTAGCCACGGCAAAACCGATCAGCATGCCAAGGCCACCCATGCGCGGCGTGGGAATGGTGTGCACGTCTCGGGCACGCACCTCGCCAACCGCACCGATTTCGATGGCGACGTGGCGAATCAGCGGAGTCACCAGCCAGGTGACGCCACCGGCGATGGCGGCAATCAGTAGGTAGATTCTCATGCGCCGAGTCCACCGCCGTTGAGGTGGAGGGCCTTGCGAATCACGTTTTGGGCGATGACGCCTTCACGCAGGATCTCGATGCCGTCGCGCGCGTACGGATCGGCTTTGACGACGGTGCTGGAGACATGGCCTTGGGTGGGACCGCCGTCCAGATACAGGTCGACTTCGCTGCCGAACGCGTCAACCGCCTCCTGGACGGTCTGCGCGCTTTCGTCGCCGGAACGGTTGGCGCTGGACGCGGCCAGCGGGCCAGTCGCCTTGAGAATCGCGAGGCACAGCGCCGAATTGGGGATGCGGATGCCTTGCGTGCCGGGGCGACCATCGGCGGTGTCGGCCAAAGTCTCCAACGTGCAGTCGGGCCGGGCTACGGCAATCGGCGAGAACGCGCCAGGCAGAAACGCCGCCGACAAACGATTCAGCGGGGACGGCAGGTCGAGACCGAGCTCATCAAGCTGGTCGGTGGATGCGAGCAGTACCTGCAACGCCTTATAGCGCGGGCGACGCTTGAGCCGGTAGATACGGTCGATAGCGGCCTTATTACGCGGATCGCACGCCACTCCATATACCGTATCCGTTGGAATGACGACCAATCCACCATCCCGGATGACACGCGCCGCCTGTGCCAGCGATTCATCCGTGACTTTCAGCGTTGTTCCGCCTTCCACGCTCACGCCACCTCCGTTCGCTTGTGTATTCACAATCTACCATTGCACCATTGCGCCCCGACTTGCATAGTTCATCATCGCTCGTTTGCCGTACTGCCGTTTTCCGATTCGCCCCACACGCACAGACCGTAGATACAATGAGTCCATCCATGCTCTTTCGCGAAATTACAGGAGTGTTCAATGAGCGAAATCAATGCTGAATCCACCACCATGCCTCCCGTCGAACTGCGTATGCCGCGCGCCAGCGAGCGCGAGGAGATGCTCGCCGGCAAACTGTACAATTCGGTAGACCCTGAATTGAATGCCCTGCGCGAGAAGGCCGGCGACCTGTGCGCGCGCTTCAACGCCGCGTCGCGTACCGATCATGCCGCCCGTGCCGCGATTCTCGATGAGCTGCTGCCCGGCCACGGTGCCGGCCTTGACGTGATGGGGCCGATTTTCTTCGACTATGGCTGCAACATCACCATCGGAGAGCGCGTGTTCGCCAACTTCAACTTCACTGTGCTGGATTGTTGCCCGGTGACGATTGGCGACGACGTGCTGTTCGGCCCGAACGTTTCGCTGCTGCCACCGATGCATCCGTTGCGTTGGCAGGATCGTAACGTGAGGCAGGCACCTGATGGTTCCGCATACGACTGCGAGTATGGCAAGCCGATTGTCATCGGCTCGAACTGCTGGTTTGGCGGCAATGTGACGGTAATCGGCGGCGTGACGATCGGCGAGGGTTGCGTGATCGGTGCCGGCTCGGTGGTGACGCGCGATATTCCGCCGCACGACCGTGGCCGTCGGGTAATCCGGCCGTCCGATTCGCGAGATTACGGATAAGGATGCTTCCGCGCTACAGTATTACGCGCAGTGATATATGAATGCTCCCGCTGGCGAGCTGTCAGCGGAGCTGACTGAGGGTGGTTGCCGGAAATCTCCGATAACCACCCTCAGCCTCACTTCGTGAGGTAGCTCCCGCCAGCGGGAGCATAGTAATGTGAGACGTCACGCGCCGAGGTACGCCTTGCGCACCTTCTCGTCGTGCAGCAGGTCGGAGGCCTTGCCCTCCATGGTGATCTTGCCGGTCTCGAGCACGTAGGCGCGATCCGCGATGGACAGGGCCATCTTCGCGTTCTGCTCCACGAGCAGCACGGTGATGCCACGCTTGCGCAGCGTGACGATGATGTCGAAGATCTCCTTGACCAGCAGCGGGGACAGACCCATCGACGGCTCATCCATGAGGATGGTCTTCGGATGGCTCATCAGGGCGCGGCCCATGGCCACCATCTGCTGCTCACCGCCGGAAAGCGTGCCGGCCAGCTGGCGGCGACGTTCCTTCAAACGCGGGAAGTAGTCGAACACCATCTCAAGATCCTTACCCAGACTGGACTGGTCTTTGAGACTGAACGCGCCCATCTCTAGGTTCTCCTGCACGCTCATGCGGGTGAACACGTGGCGGCCTTCCGGCACATGGGCCATGCCCAGCGTGACGATCTTGTTCGCATGCGTTTTGAGCAGATCGTGGCCATCATAGGTAATGCTGCCGGATTTGGCAGGCACCAGACCGGTGATGGTGTGCAGCGTGGTGGTCTTGCCAGCGCCGTTCGCGCCGATCAGGGACACGATCTCGCCGTCGTTCACCTTGAGGCTAATGCCCTTGACCGCGTCGATCGCGCCATAGGAAACGCATAGATCCTTGATTTCCAGCATCAGCGCGCTCCTTCCGTCAGTGTCTTGGCAATGCTTGGCTCCGGTTCCGCCTTGGTGGTGGAATCGCCGTCCGCGTCATCGTTGTTGTCGCTGCCCAAGTAGGCGGAGATGACCTGCGGGTTGTTGGCGATCTCCTCCGGCGTGCCGGATGCGATGGTGCGGCCATAGTCCAGCACCTGGATGCGCTGGCATACGCTCATCACCAGGCTCATGTCATGTTCGATGAGCAGGATGGCGATACCGAAACGGTCGCGGATCGTGTTGATGCAGTGCAGCAGATCCTCGGTTTCGGTGGGGTTCATGCCGGCGGCCGGCTCGTCGAGCAGCAGCAGTTTCATGCCGGTGGCCAGGGCGCGTGCGATCTCGAGCTTGCGCTGCTGGCCGTACGGCAGGTTGGCCGCCTGGGTGGTGGCCAGTCCCTCGAGGTTGAAGATGCGCAGCAGGTCGATGGCCTTCTCGTGCATCTCGTTCTCCTGCTTCCAGAAGCCCGGGTGCGGAAGATGGCGCTGCCCATGTGGTAGGTGAACGACTCATCGAAGGCGACGAGCACGTTCTCCTCGACGGTGAGCTGCTTGAACAGCGGATGTCTGGAAGTTCGGGCGATGCCGGCACGCACGACCTGATAGGTCTTCTTGCCGTTCATCCGGGTTCCGTCCAGCCAGAACTCGCCTTCGGTGGGCTTGTACACGCCGGTCAGCAGGTTGAACACCGTGGTCTTGCCGGCGCCGTTGGGGCCGATCAGGCCAATGAGTTCGCCCTTGTTGATGGTCATGTTGAAGTTGGACACGGCTTTCAGACCACCGAAGGTGATGCCGAGATGTTCGGCTTTTGAGGATGGGCTGGGTTGCGTCGCTCATCGTGAGGCCTCCTTCACGGTCTTGTCGTCGGACTGGTCATGCTGCTTGGCGCTGGCCGCGGGTTTCGCGCCCTTGCCGGCGGCGCCGCGGAACAGCATGCGGTTGACCAGACGCGGCAGTGAGAACTCCCAGGATCCGAAGATGCCCTGCGGGCGGAAGATCATGACGAGCACCAGCACCACCGAGTAGGCGAGCATACGGTAGTCGGCGAAGGCGCGCAGCAGCTCGGGCAGGATGGTCAGGCCGATGGCGGAGACGATCGAGCCGGTGAGCGAACCCATGCCGCCGAACACCACCATGATCACGTAGTTGATGGAGTTGAGCCAACCGGCCATGGTGGGGTTGAGCGAGCCGATGTACTGGGCGAAGATACCGCCGGCGATGCCCGCGAAGAACGCGGAGATCGCGAAGACGAGCACCTTGAGGTACGTGGTGTTGAGTCCGGAGGCGCCGGCGGCGATCTCGTCGTCGCGGATGGCCTTGACCGCACGGCCGTAACGGGAGCGGCCGAACATGAAGAGCACGACCACGGTGACCACCATGATCCAGAACACGACGTACAGGTTGGCGGTGCGTTCGATGCCGATCAGCGCCTGTCCGGCGGCGCCCTTGTCGAGGCCCATGCCGCCGGCTACCTTGAGGTTCTGGATGATCACGCGGATGATTTCGCCGAAGCCCAGCGTGATGATGGCCAGGTAGTCGCCGTGCAGTCGCAGGGCAGGAATGCCGATCAGGATGCCGAACACGCAGGCCACCACGCCGCCGATCAGCGTGGTGAGCAGGAAGCGGGCGTGGGGTCGATGGCAATGCCGGCGGCGACCATGATTTGGAGGTCAGTGCGGCCACGTAGGCGCCGATGGCCTCGAAACCGCAGCAGCCCAGCGTCAGCTGGCCGAGCACGCCGATGGTGAGGTTCAGGGAGGTGGTCATGATGATGGCGATGCACGCGGTCATCATGATGCCCTTGATGTAGGAGTCGGCCAAAGCCGGATTCGCACAGCGCCATCA
>ENA-OQOA01000802-OQOA01000802.1-human-gut-metagenome-genome-assembly--contig:-NODE-802-length-11686-cov-4.030020_pt1 | contig 11686 bp, 10 predicted proteins | sample MGYA00242633_ERZ504888 | MGnify/ENA primary metagenome ERZ504888 (study PRJEB26092, sample SAMD00036372) | human gut metagenome | host: Homo sapiens | study: EMG produced TPA metagenomics assembly of... | reverse complement strand
TTCATAAAAATATAAAGAAAGATAGAGGTAGGAAATTCGTTTTTCGTACCTCTATCTTTCTTTATATTTTTATGAATACTTAATACATTTCCGTCATACAATTAAAATTTACACAGTTGCATGTGTAGATCTATTATCTGCTCCTTCATGGCTTTTCTGGAACAGTTTCTTAAAGCAGGAAACTGCAACCATAAGTCCAAGTGCCATCAGAAGTAAAGCGACGATCAACTGTAATCCATCGATCATAAATACGAATCCACCTGTTACAAAGATCTTTGTAAAGATTCCGATCACGGCCTGTACAAGGGCTGTAAATGTTACAACTAACATGATGCACATAGGTGCGTATAACATCCATCCTTTTCTTCCTGTTGTTAATAAGAAGACAGATAATGCGATCAATACCAAAGATGCTAATAACTGGTTTGCGGCTCCGAATAATGGCCAGATGTTGTTGTATCCACCTAAGCATAATAAGAATCCGAAGAATAATGTGATAACAGTTGAGAAATATTTGTTTGTAAATAATTTTCTTACCCCTGTAAGATCAGAGCCATCAGCAGCTTCTCCCATGAATAATTCCTGGAATGACATACGTCCGATTCTTGCTACAGAGTCAAGGGATGTTAATGCAAGTGCAGAAACACACATTGTCATAAAGCAAGTAGCTACATGTTTAGGGATTCCAAGTAGTGTTAAGAATCCAGCTACATTTCCTGAGAAGATCTGGAATGGTGTTCCTTCAGGCATTTTACCACCGACAGCTGCTGCACCGACAACAACTAAGGCAATAACACCTAATAAAGATTCTACCATCATAGATCCATATCCAACACAAAGCATGTCTTTTTCATTGCTGACTGTTTTAGATGATGTTCCGGAAGATACCAAACTGTGGAATCCTGAAACAGCACCACAGGCGATCGTGATAAATAATGTAGGGAATAAGCTTTTTCCACCAACATTAAATCCACTGAATGCTGGTAAGTTCATTGCTGGATGAGCAACAAATACACCAAGGACAGCACCGATGATCATTCCGACTAATAAGAAGGTACTTAAATAGTCACGAGGCTGCATCATTAGCCACATTGGCATAACAGATGCAAGGAATAAGTAAACCATAACGACTGCGATCCAAGTATTTTTTGTAAAATATAATGGGAAGGCAATACCAACGGCTAACATAACGAGCAGTAATACAAGTCCTGCAACAAATTCTACTTTCTGGTTTGGTTTTACATATTTTGTGAATAATCCGAAAACAACAGCTCCTAAGATAAATAACATGGAGATAGAAGCAGCGGCAGCGTTTGGTGAACTTTTAGCACCTGTTACTGTGAATCCGTTAAATGTTCCTGCAACCATATCTGTGAAAGCTGCGATTACAAGTAAAGTAAATAACCAGGAGAACAGAAGAAATAATTTTCTTCCTGTTTTACCAATGTATTTCTCGATCAGGACACCCATGGATTTTCCTTCGTTCTTTACAGAAGCGTAAAGAGCTGTAAAATCCTGAACGGCTCCGAAGAAGATACCACCGATCAACAGCCAGAGAAGAACTGGCAGCCATCCAAACATTGCGGCGATGATCGGTCCGGTAACAGGACCTGCACCTGCGATGGATGAAAACTGATGGGAAAATACAACGGCTTTTGGTGTCGGGATGTAATCTTCACCATCTTCGTGTGTGTAAGCTGGGGTTTTCGCTTTAGGATCAATTCCCCATGTCTTAGCTAACCAGCGTCCGTAAAGGGCATAACCAGCAACTAATACGACGATTGCGATTGCTACGATTGTTAAGCTATTCATTCTTAATCACTCCTCTTAAAATAAACTCTATCATAAAATAAAATGTATTCAAAACACAGGATACAATAAAAATGAGTAAAAAAATCTCCTGAAATGCCTGCTCAGCATTCCAGAAGACGAATATTCTCCGCGGTACCACTTCTTTTTATTACTCAAATCGTAATCCCTTAGTCACATCATTTAATGTGCTCCTTGATAACGGAAGGATTCCGGTCGCACTTACTAATGAATCATCATGTTCAGCTGACTGCTCGCAGGGGATATGGACATAAGTTCTTTATTGCCTCACAGCAACCGGCAACTCTCTGAAAAAGAATTCAAATATCAATGTGTCCTGCTCATTGCATTCTGTATTTCGTTGCATTCATAATAGTCCTGTAAAAAAAGAATGTCAAGAGAAAATAATGTTCTATTTTTGATACAATCAAGCCATTAAGGCTTTGCTTACTTCCTTAAGATTCATACCGTTAGAGCCTTTGATCAGTACGACATCGTTCTTCTTTAAGTAAGTTTCAAGGAAAGCGATCAGTTCTCCGTTAGAAGAAAATGCACGGGTATGAAGAGAAGGATTTTCCTTCCATGCTTCCTCAATATAATGTCTGGAAAGTTCACCAGTGATAAAGAGATCTGTCACTTTTGTTGTAGCGATAAAACGTCCCACTTCTTTGTGGTATTCCGGTGAATCTGGTCCAAGTTCTAACATGTCAGATAAGACAGCGATCTTTCTTCCACGTGTCTTAAATTCAGATAAAATACTTAAACTTGCTTTTATGGAATCTGGGCTTGCATTATACGCATCATCGATCAGAATATAGTCGTTAACGTGGATAATATTCTGTCGCTGACCAGAAAATGTGGATAACTGTGCTTTGATAGCACTCATTGGAACATCATAGCGAAGTCCGATCGCAATGGCGGCTAATGCATTGGATACATTATGCTTTCCAAGTACATTTAAAGTGATAGGTTCTTTCATATCACCATAGTGGAATTCAAATAAAGTCTGTCCACCTTTTTCACGGATTTTTTCTGCACGGTAAGTACAATCATCTGCGAAACCGTAAAATTCATATGGTTTTTTGACATAATCGATATGTTTACGGATCATATCATTATCTCCATTTAAGAATAGGACACCATCTTCAGGCAGACCATTCTGGATATCTAATTTTTCGATACAGATATTGTCTCGTGAACCCATCATCTCAATGTGTGAAACACCAACATTTGTGACAACACCAACGTTTGGATGGATGATATTACCAAGAGTTGTGATCTGTCCCTTTTCACTCATTCCCATCTCAAGAACACCGATTTCATCTTCGGATGTCAGATGATCTAATGTTAATGGAACACCAACCTGGCTGTTTTTGATTTCCGATCGTTTCAAATACTTTGTATTTGCCCTTTTAAAACATGTGCGATCATCTCGCGGGTTGTTGTTTTACCAACACTTCCAGTAACTCCGATGATCGGAAGAGACATTTTATTTCTGTAATAGGCAGCAATCTGCTGCATGGCTGTCAAAGTATCAGGAACTTTGATGTATGGGGCATTTCCTGAAGCTTCTATATATTCTTGTGTTAAGCAGGCACCGCCTTCTTTTAATGCATTAGGAATAAAAATATGGGCATCAACACGTTCTCCGATGATCGGTACAAATAAAGTGTTAGGACCGACCTCCATAGAATTTGTACTTAAGTGGTCAATCTTCATGGAAGGATCACCACATAAAAGTGTTCCGCCTGTTGCTTCTAAAATGTCTTGAATTGTTATATTCTCCATAGAAAACCTCGTTTCTTTCACTGTTAGATTTCAGCATAGGTGTGATCAATGATAATGGTTTAAAAAATTTATGCTGTTATCTACAGATTATAGCATAAAATGAAGTTGTATGATAAAATGATAGCCAGAAAATACAAAAAACATATTAGAAAAGAGGGCTCATGAGTTTTACACATTTACATGTCCATACAGAATACAGTCTGCTGGATGGTTCCAGTAAGATCAAAGAGCTGGTTCATCAGGCAAAAGAGCTTGGCATGGATAGCATTGCGATCACCGATCATGGAGCGATGTACGGAGTGATCGATTTTTACAGGGCAGCGAAAGCAGAAGGGATCAAACCGATCATTGGATGCGAGATTTATGTAACAACTGGTTCGAGATTCGATAAAGAAGCCAGTCAGGGGGATAAAAGATACTATCACTTGGTACTTCTTGCCCAAAATGACACGGGGTACCATAACTTGATGAAGATCGTTTCTAGAGGGTTTACTGAAGGATTTTATTACAAGCCACGAGTAGATTATGAAGTTCTGGAAGAATACAAGGAAGGTCTGATCGCATTAAGTGCATGTCTTGCTGGGGAAGTTGCAACTTATATCCGTGAAAATAACTACGAAAAAGCAAAGAATACGGCGTTGAGATTACAGGATCTTTTTGGAAAAGACAATTTCTTCCTGGAATTGCAAGATCACGGAATTCCAGACCAGACAAAAGTAAATACGGCACTGCTTAAGATGTCAAAAGAGACAGGCATTGATCTGGTTGCTACAAATGATATTCATTATACATTTAAAGAAGATGCCGAGGCACATGATATCCTGCTTTGTATCCAGACGGGGAAGAAAGTGCAGGATGAAGAACGTATGCGTTATGAAGGAGGTCAGTATTATTTAAAATCTCCAGAAGAGATGCAGAGATTGTTCCCATATGCAAGAGAAGCGATCGAGAATACAGGCAAGATTGCCAAACGTTGTAATGTTGAAATCGTATTTGGAGAACAGAAAGTACCAGAATACGATGTGCCAGAAGGATACACGGCAGTTACGTATCTGAACCATTTATGCGAAGAAGGCTTAAAACGTCGTTATCCGAATATTACAAAAGAATTAAGAGAGCGGCTGGATTATGAATTGAAAACTATTGAAAATATGGGATATGTTGATTATTTTCTGATCGTATGGGATTTCATTCATTATGCAAAAGAACATGGGATCGCAGTGGGACCTGGTCGTGGTTCCGCAGCCGGAAGTATCGTTTCTTACTGTTTGGAGATCACAGATATCGATCCGATCCGGTATCAATTGCTGTTTGAACGTTTCTTAAACCCAGAGCGTGTATCCATGCCAGATATCGACGTGGATTTCTGTTATGAGAGAAGACAGGAAGTCATTGATTATGTTGTAAGAAAATACGGGAAAGATCAAGTAGTACAGATCATTACTTTTGGAACTATGGCTGCAAGAGCCGTGATCCGTGATGTCGGAAGAGTTTTGGATATTCCATATGCAAAAGTAGATGGAATATCAAAGATGGTTCCAAATGAATTAAATATTACGATCGATAAAGCATTAAAGATCAGCAAGGACTTGAGAAATGCTTATGAGCAGGACGAAGAAACACATTATCTGATCGATATGTCGAAGAGACTAGAAGGACTTCCAAGACATGCTTCCATGCATGCAGCTGGAGTCGTGATCGGTAAGACAGCGATTGATGAATATGTACCATTAGCAACAGGTGCAGATAACGCAGCTGTTACTCAGTTTACGATGACGACGATCGAAGAACTTGGTCTGTTGAAGATGGACTTTTTGGGACTTCGTACATTAACAGTTATTCAGGACGCAGAGAAAATGGTGCGAAGAAAAGTGCCGGATTTTGATATCACGAAAATTGATCCGACAGACAAAGAAGTTTATGAGATGATCGGAAATGGTCATACAGAAGGTGTGTTTCAGTTGGAAAGTTCAGGAATGAAGTCATTTATGAAAGAACTAAAACCACAGAATATGGAAGATATCATTGCTGGAATTTCTTTGTATCGACCGGGACCAATGGACTTTATTCCACGATACATTGAGGGAAAGAATCATCAGGAAAGCATACATTATGAATGTGAACAGATGGAAGAGATTCTGGAGCCAACCTATGGATGTATCGTTTATCAGGAACAGGTTATGCAGATCGTTATGAAACTAGCCGGATATACGCTTGGACGAAGTGACCTTGTACGTCGTGCGATGTCCAAGAAAAAAGGCGATGTCATGATCAAAGAACGACAGAATTTCGTTTATGGAAATGAAGAAGAAGGAATTCCAGGGTGTATCAATAATGGCATTGATGAAAAGACAGCGAACCAGATCTGGGATGAGATGTTAGACTTTGCAAAATATGCATTTTAACAAATCTCATGCGGCAGCATATGCAGTAGTCGCCTATCGTACAGCCTATTTAAGATGCCATTATCCAGTAGAATTTATGGCAGCTTTGTTAACCTCTGTTCTTGGGAATACAAACAAGATCTCAGAATACAGTTATGCCTGCAAGAAGTTAGGAATTAAGATTCTGCCGCCAGATATTAATTATGGAGAGGGTGCATTCTCTGTAGACCATGGAAATATCCGCTATGGATTGACTGCGATCAAGAGTCTGGGACGGCCAGTCATTGAAGCGATCATAAGAGAACGCAATCTAAATGGACCATACAGAGATTTTAAAGATCTTGTGGAACGCTTATCAAGCAAAGAGATCAATAAGCGAACCGTAGAAAATCTGATCAAATCAGGAGCTTTAGATTGTTTTCATGTAACAAGAAAGCAGCAAATGATCGTCTACGCCAGTGTGATCGACAGTATCCAGAAAGAACGGAAAAATGAGATCGCAGGACAGATGAGTCTGATGGACCTTCTTGGAGAAGAAGACCAACAGTCTTTTCAGATTTCCTATCCAGATGTTGGGGAATATGAGAAAGAGCAGAAACTTGCTATGGAAAAGGAAGTGCTTGGGATCTACGTCAGTGGACATCCTTTAGAGGATGATATAGACCGCCTTGAACGAAGCGTAACAGCACATACTTCTGATTTTGTGATCGATGAAGAAACAGGAAAGACAAAGATTCACGATCGGGAAAGCTGTATCATTGGTGGTCTGATTAGTGAGATGAGTGTGAAACTTACGAAGAAGAATCAGAATATGGCATTTATCACACTGGAGGACTTAAGAGGAACCGTGGAAGTTGTTGTATTTCCAAGACAGTATGCGACATATCAGTCTCTTTTAAGAGAAGATGCCAAAGTATTTATCAAAGGAACAACACAGATTTCCGAAGAAGAAAGCAAAGTTATCTGTAATCAGATCATCAGTTTTGAGGATAGCAGACAAGAATTATGGGTACAATTTGCAGACAAAGAAGCATTTTTTAAAGAAGAGGACGCATTAAAAGGTATTTTAACTTCCTATCCCGGTAAAAATCCAGTGGTGATCTATTGCAAAACAGAACGTGCTGTGAACCGTCTAGGGAGAGATTATATGGTTTCTGGTGACGAGAATTTATTATTTGATCTCAAAAAACGATATGGAAAAGAAAATATTCGGGTTAGATCGTTAGGAATATAACAAAGACTATTGAAAAATTTCTTTAAATGGATTAGAATAAAAGCCAAGTTAAGAATTGTATGGATTAATAATTGGAGGATATTGCAAATGGGAAAACCAAACATTAAAACAATTGGAGTTTTAACAAGTGGTGGAGATGCACCTGCTATGAACGCAGCAGTGCGTGCCGTAGCCAGAATTGGTAAAGAAAGAGGATTAAAAGTCAAGGGAATCCGTAAAGGTTACAATGGACTGTTAAACGAAGACATCATCGATTTAACACCAACAGAAACAGCCGATACGATCTTCCGTGGAGGTACGATCCTTTTCACAGCCAGATGTGAAGAATTTAAGACAGAAGAAGGTCAGAAACGTGGTGCTGAGATCTGTAAAGCACACGGAATCGACGGACTGGTAGTTATTGGTGGAGACGGTTCTTTCCAGGGAGCTAAGAAGTTAGCAGCACTTGGAATCAACACGATCGGTGTTCCAGGAACGATCGACTTAGATATCGCATGTACAGAATATACGATCGGATTCGATACAGCTGTTAACACAGCGATGGAAGCGATCGACAAGATCCGTGATACATCAACATCTCATGAAAGATGTAGTATCGTAGAGGTTATGGGACGTGGAGCTGGATATATCGCATTATGGTGTGGTATGGCAACAGGAGCAGAAGATATCCTGATCCCAGAAAGCTTTGATGGAAACCTTCCTAAGGTAGAACAGCAGATCATCGAACATTTACTTCGTAACAGAGCAAAAGGTAAGACACATCATATGGTAATCAATGCCGAAGGTGTTGGACATTCTTACAGTATGGCGAAGAGAATCGAATCTGCAACAGGTATTGAAACACGTGCTACGATCCTTGGACATATGCAGCGTGGTGGAAGTCCAACAGCAAAAGACCGTGTATACGCTTCTATGATGGGTGCTTACGCAGTTGACTTATTATGTGCAGGAAAGACAAACCGTGTTGTTGGATACCAGAACGGAAGATTCATGGATATGGACATTGACGAAGGACTCGCAATGACAAAAGATATCGATGAATATCAGCTTCAGATCGCACATTTATTAGGAAAATAAATAAAACATGATCTTAGAGGAATCCTGTTTATCTAGGATTCCTCTATTTCTCTATATAGGAGCATTATTTTATGAAAGAACTACGACCGGTACAGGTCATATTGCTTGGATTTTTAATTACAATATTTGCAGGATCGATCTTGCTTGCATTGCCGATCGCAACACAAAGCGGGCAGGCAACGCCTTATATTGATGCATTATTTACAGCAACAACATCTGTGTGTGTGACGGGTTTGATCGTTGAGACAACAATGACACATTGGAGTATATTTGGGCAGGCAGTGATCATATTGCTTGTACAGATCGGAGGACTTGGTGTCATTACGATCACAACTGGAATGTTTTTATGCTTCGAAAGAGGATCACTCTTGGAAATAGAATGTTGATCCAGGAGTCTATGGGACTTAATACGATGACAGGTTTAGTTCCATTAGTTAAGAAGATTCTGATCGGGACAGGGATCATAGAAGGAATTGGAGCAGTTCTTTATGCGACGCAGTATGTGCCGGAATTTGGCATTGGATATGGAGTATGGGCAGCAATCTTTAATTCAATCTCGGCATTTTGTAATGCAGGAATGGATATTGTAAGAGACGACAGTCTGCGAAGCTATGTAACGAATCCAGTTATGAATTTTACGACAATGGGGCTGATCATCCTGGGAGGTCTTGGATTTGTTGTATGGAAAGATCTTTGGCAGGGATTCAAAAAGATCGTAAAAGATAAAGTTCCTGTAAAAAGGATGATACAACAATGGAGATTTCAGACCAAGATCGTGTTATCCATTACGTCATTTTTGATCTTGTTTGGTACAATATTGATCTTTTTGTTTGAATATCATAATCCAGCAACTATGGAGAGTCTGTCATTGCCACAGAAGATACAGGCATCACTGTTTCAGTCTGTGACGACACGTACCGCAGGGTTTGAGACGGTAGCACAGGCCGCATTGACGGATGCATCTTCGCTGGTTTCTATGTTTCTGATGATCATCGGAGGATCACCAACTGGTACTGCAGGCGGTGTCAAGACAGTGACATTCGCAATTCTTGTATTTTGTGTGCTCTCTGTGGCAAAACAAGAAGAATCAATTACGCTATTTAAACGAAGAGTTCCACAGAATCTGTTGTCGAAGGCACTTGCGATCATTGTGATCAACCTGATCGTGCTGATGACATCTGTGTTATTGCTGTTGGTATTTGATCACGGGACTTTTATGGATTCATGCTATGAATGTGTATCAGCACTCGCGACAGTTGGTTTAACCAAAGGATTGACACCGAATTTGACAATCGCAGGGAAAGTGATTATCATCATTACCATGTACTTAGGGCGTGTCGGACCGATTTCTATGGCGATCGGTTTTTCACAGAAGAATAAGAAAAAGATGGTCATGTATCCGGAACAGGATCTGATCTTATAAGTGAAATAGATTCACATTATAACATGATATCGCAACGGAGGTAACGGAGAAGAATGAAGAAGTCAGTTGCAGTTTTAGGACTCGGAAAGTTTGGAAGCAGCATCGCAAGGTCACTTGCCAAAGGTGGAGCAGAAGTACTGGCAGTTGATAAAGATGAGGATCTTGTAAGAGATATCGCAGATAAAGTAACTTGTGCAGTCTGTGTGGATATATCTGATAAGGAAATGATGAACAACATCGGATTGGAAGGAATGGATGCAGTTGTGATCGCAACTGCAGAGCATTTAGATTCCAGTGTTATGGCATTGATGATCGTCAAAGAGATCGGTGTACCATATGTTCTTGCGAAGGCAGACGGAACTTTAAAAGGAGAGATATTAAAACGTGTTGGAGCCGATGAGATCGTTTATCCAGAAGAAGAGATGGGAGCAAGGATCGCAAACAATCTGCTTGGAGGAAGTATGACAGATCTGTTTGACCTTTCCGCAGACACAAGTATCGTTAAAGTACCAGCAAGAAAAGAATGGATCAACAAATCATTAGTAGACATTAATTTCCGTGGAAAATATAACGTTAACGTCATCGCAATCGAGGGAGAAGGTGGTGTTGACGGGGCTCCAGATCCAACGAAACCGATCAAAGATGAGGAAAATCTTGTGCTGATCGGTAAGAAAGACGATCTGGTCAAATTAAGAAAATAATAGATCGGAGGTGGATAAGAATATGATCACAACCACTCAGAATAAGCAGATCAAACAGATCATCAAATTAAAGAAGAGTGCAAGAGAAAGAAGAAAACAAGAATTATTTCTTGTAGAGGGAATTCGTATGTTTACAGAGATCCCAGAAGAATATTTATATAAAGTCTATGCATCTGAAGATTTTTATAACGAACATAGAGTGATTTTTGAACATATGGATGTGGAATTGGTATCACCTCAAGTTATGAAAGAGATTTCCGATACGATGACACCACAGGGAGTTCTTGCACTGGTGAAGATGATGAAATATTCTTTAGAAGATCTTCTAGAACAGGAAAAACCATTATTTCTGGTGCTTGAGAATCTTCAGGATCCGGGGAATCTCGGGACGATCCTTCGAACAGGAGAGGGTGCAGGAATCAATGGTGTTATCATGAGTCATGATACAGTAGATATTTATAATCCAAAGGTTACGCGTTCCACGATGGGATCGATCTTTCGTGTGCCATTTGTCTATGTCGATGATCTTTTAGAAGTTGCAGAAACGATAAAACAAAAGAATATCATCACGTATGCAGCACATCTCAATGGAACAGACTACACGAAGGAAGATTATCAAAAAGGAACCGCATTTTTCATTGGAAATGAGGGAAATGGTCTGACAGATAAGTTGACAGACAAAGCACAAAAGAAGATCAAGATTCCAATGTGTGGTAAAGTAGAATCATTAAATGCAGCTATGGCATCAGGTCTTTTAGTTTATGAGGCAAGACGCCAGAGACAGGGGGTGGATTAAATGTATGCAGTTTATTGGCTGATCGCATCCGCGGTATTTTTACTTGTTGAGATCATGACGCTTGGACTTACAAGTATCTGGTTCGCAGGTGGAGCCGTTGTTGCAGCGATCGCAGCACTATTTGGTGTTCCATTTTTGGTACAGATGTTGATATTTATCGTGGTAACATGTCTGTTATTTGCACTGACAAGACCAGTTGCCAAACGATATTTAAACAGCAAGGTGCAAAAAACGAATACCGATGCATTGATCGGACAGACAGCACTTGTCAAAGAAACGATCAATAACATGGAGGGCAAAGGGTTGGTTCAGTTAAATGGCCAGGATTGGACTGCAAGAAGCTTTGAGGCTGGAGAGATCATTCCAGAAGGCAGCGAAGTAATCGTAAAAGAAATCCGAGGCGTGAAACTGATCGTAGAAAGAGAGGTATAAGATTATGTCAATTATTTTATTTATTATTGTTGTTGCATTGCT
>ENA-OQOA01000800-OQOA01000800.1-human-gut-metagenome-genome-assembly--contig:-NODE-800-length-11702-cov-5.288553_pt1 | contig 11702 bp, 20 predicted proteins | sample MGYA00242633_ERZ504888 | MGnify/ENA primary metagenome ERZ504888 (study PRJEB26092, sample SAMD00036372) | human gut metagenome | host: Homo sapiens | study: EMG produced TPA metagenomics assembly of... | reverse complement strand
ACCCGGCTAGCCGTAGCAGAAAGCCGGAGACGAAGTACCAAGCGGCCCAACCGGACCAGTACCCCGAGTACGCGTAACGAAAACCGGCAAACGAGCCGTACCCCAGGGCGCCGAGGAACCGAACCAGACGGATTGTGCCTTTGACTTTGCCGCCGGAGGTGTCGAAGTAGAAGTAGTCACCGACACCGGTCGTCGCCGAGCCGCCGAGCCCCTTTTCCCAAGATGAGGCCGTTGACGAACTGGATGTCGAGCATGTAGCCATCTGCCGTCGGCATGCACGCCGCCGTCGGGGTCACCCCGTCCGCCACGGCGTTCTTCTTCTCATTGCGTGTGTCGGGGTTCACGGCGATTCCGAAGCCCGTGCCGTCGGAGACGAAGAGCGTATCGCCCATGAACTCCCACGCGCCCAGCGCCAGCTCGACGCCGCCGACCTTGAACGGGTGCTTGCCGTCCTTCGCCACCTGGCCGTCGCCCACGAGGGAATCGGTGTTGCCCGTGCTCCACGGTGCGCTCTGCAGCCACGTGTTCACGGTCGTGTCGAACGCCTTTGCGACGTCCATGAGCAGCGCTACGTTGCCGTCCGCGAGTGTCTCCTTGCCTCCGACGACAGCGCCGTCGAACACGTCGTAGGCCGCCGCAGCGCCTCGGTCGGGGCACGTGGTACCCGTATCCATGCCGTACATCAGCGACGCACCTACGGGGATGCTCGCGGCCTGCGCTGCGGTCACGACGACGCGCGTGACGCCCGTCTCGGCCAGCGCCGGGTGAATCTGCACGTTGAAGTCGGTGCAGCCCGGGAAGTCCACCTGGGAGGACTTGCAGAGCGTCTTGGTGAGCTGGTGGAAGTTGACGTACCACTGGTCGTAGGCCGACATACCCGAGTAGCCAGTGGTCGCCGTCTTGCACAGGTCGATGAGCGAGTCGTGCGAGGTCACTCGATTGGCGATCTTCGCGCCCGAGACGGAGCGCGGGCGCCCGTCGGCGTCGATGCTCATGGGGTATGTCGGCGTCAGCATGTACGGTCGCAGCGTGCCGTCCGGCAGCAACGCCTTGGGGTTCGGCTGCGAGCCGCTGAATCGGCTGTCGGACCACGAGACGAGCAGGTTGCCGTTCGTCAGCACCTCGACCGCCTGCCACACGACCGGCGCGATCTCGTAGACGTTGTTGCCGTGTCCGTTGTCCACGCGCGAGAAGCCGTAGTCGACGCCGTCGATAGCCTCGACCCACGGCACGCCGTCGGCGTCGGCACCGGCGTTGGCGGACACGTGGAACCACGGGCCGCCCTCGGCGTCGAACGGGTCGACAGCCGCGCTCGTCGCCGTCGCGGGCACGAACTCGGTGGAGGCCACGCGCTTCGCGGCTGCGCTCATGGGCTGGATGTCGGTGGGGCTGCCCGCAGGGATGAGGAATGTGTACACCAGCCCCGTCTTGTGCTTGTCGACCATCGCGGCGACGGTCTCGTTCTTATAGTGCCCGGTCGAGGCGTCGCGCTCGAGCGTCTTCTGGTCGCCAAGGTTCTTCACCGCGCCGACCAGCGCCCACACCGCCTCGTCCGATGCCAGCGGGTCCGCGTAATCGAACCCCTCGGTTGCCTGCTCGGTTGCCTGCGTATCGGCCATTTAGGCACCTACCTTTCGCATTTGGCAAATCTTGCCGTTTACCTTCTTGAGTCCCAAGGCCGTAACCGCAGCCGCCGAGTCGATAATCGACTGGTAGTTCAGGGCTGCCGTCTTGGCGTCCTTGAGCGCCGCCTGGGCGTCGGTGAGGGCCTTTGTCGAGTCCTGCTCGCGCTTCTGCTCGGCAGTCTTGCGTCCGGCCTCAGCCTCCTTGCGCTCCATCTCGGAGGTCTTGCGCTCCAACTCGGTCTGCTTACGCTCCGTCTCGGAGTCGGCGCGTCCCTTCTCAGCAGTTTCGACAGAAGCCTTGAGCTGCTTGAACTCGTTATTGACCTTGTTCACGCCAGCCGCCGCGTCCGTCGCGGGCTTCTTGAGCTCCGCGATCTGCTCGGCGGTGAGGTCGCTATATCTCAACGCGTCGCCCTTCGGCACGCCGACGACCAGCACGTTGTTCTCCATCGTCGCCGTTGCCTCCGAGCCCGAGGCGAGCGTCGTGGCTCGTGCCCCCTTGACCTCGGCGGCGACAGCCTTGTCGCGTGCGGCCTCCGCCGCCTTCTGCGCGGCCTTGGCCTCGTCTCGCGCCGTCTCTGCGTCCTTGATGGTGCGCTGGTCGCTCGGCTCGTAGATGTACTCGGCGGGCTTGGCTCGCCTCTTCACGTCCCAGAGCGCCTCGATGCGCGTGCGTCCGCCGTATGCCTCGTCCGTGATGTAGGCCCACGCGTACACGCGCCCAGCCGCCTGGAGCAGCTCGTCGGGAATCTTCGCCTTGTTGCCTGCCACCGCGACCGTGTAGCACGTCCCTGTGGTCGACTTGGCGAAATGCACCTGCTCGCAGCCGACAACCTCGACCTCGCGCCCGGTGTCCCACTGCCACAGCTCGCCGTCAAGCACCTGCAATGCCGCCATCACTCATCACCTTCCTCATCCTCGTCGTCCTCGTCGCCCTCCTGGGCACCCTTCGCGTTCGCCGCCAGGGCGGGCGGCAGCACTGCCATGCGCTCCTCCTGCTCCCGCTGCTTGCGCTCCAAAATCTTCGCCCTCTCGTCGGGCGTGATGTTCGGCAGCTTTCGCAGGATCGTCTCGTCGTCCAGATACTCGGCCTCCAGGCACACGGTCTCGACCTGCTCCTTGGTGTTGCTGATGCGAGTGTGCGTGAACACGGGCGTGTCCTCGATGCCCTGCAACGCAAGGATGTCCATGATACCCTCGCGGATGTGGCGCTCAAACTCGGCGGCCTCCTCGTCCATCGGCTGGTATGCCGCGTCGATATGGTCGTTGGTCGCCCCCGCCGCGATGGTGTGGACGTCCAGCGCGCCGAAGTCCTCGTAGATGTCGGCCTTGATCTGCGCCAGCGTCTCCTTGCGGCCCTCGACGGGCACCTCCTGCGTGTACGGCGTCACGGACTGCCCCTGCTCGGCGTCGACCTCGGCCACGTGCGTCAGCTTGAGCTTCGCCCGCCACAGGTCGAGGTCCCTGTCGTCCATGCCGCCGGCTCCGTTGATGAGCCAGTAGATCTGTGCGCAGTCGCGCGTGTCGTTCACCAGGCCGCTCTTGATGAGGTCGTAGGCGTCGATGCTCTCGCGCATGCCGACGAGCGTGCTCTGGTGCGCGTCGCTGCCCCAGACCGCCACGATTGGCAGGCGGGAGTAGTTCTCCGCATCGACGGCCAGCTTCATCCCGTCCGCCGGTATCTCCCGATACGTGACCTTGTAGGCGCGCTTGGCCTCGGCCACCTCGAAGTCGAAGCCGCTGCCGCCCGACACCATCTCCGTGTAGCCGTCCTGCTCGTAGAGGGTCGCGTGCCACGGGTGATCGGAGTCGAGCCGCCAGAACCTCACGCCGGCGTATAGCGCCCCCGAGTACTCGTCCCACACCGGGCAGAACTCGTCGGCGGTGAACACGTCGATGTGGTCGAGGTTCCAAAACGGGAATGACACACCGTGGATGAGCGCCTTGAGCCCCATCTCCATGACGTCATCGTCGAAGCGGTCGCCAAGCCCCTCCTTGGTCGTGTCCTTGCCGCCCGCCGAGACGTCCACGAAGCTCACGCCCTTACCGAGCGAGTACGTGCAGCGCTGGACGTTTAGGCGCTTGAACAGGTTACTCGCCAGCCTTAGCTTCGAGGCCGTGAAGTCCTCGGCCTCGGCACCGGAGCACGAGTAGATCTTCTGCACGAAACGGTTGATCGTGACGTTGTGCTGGCGGTAGTACTCGTTCGCGGTGACGGCGTTGCGGTACATCTCGCTCGACATGTGCCGCTCGATGGCATCTGCCGCGAACGCCGTCGCCGACGCCGCCGCCTTGAGGTCGCCATCGGTCACCAAAGGCCCCTTAGACAAGCCGCTACCTCCCTCCAAAGAATGGGTTTACCTGCTCTTTCGCAGGCTTGTACATGCGCAGTGTTGCCACGCCGTAACGGAGCGCGTCGCAGCTATGGTCCTCGACCTTGACGGGCCTGTCGCCGTCCGCCTTGGCGTCCCAGCAGTAGCCGCCGAGCTCGCCTATCAGCCCCGTGCAGGCGTCGGAGATACGCACCGTGCCGTTGCCCAGGCACACATCCGTCTCTCGTATGCCGTCCGCGACGTCGTTGCGCCCATTTTTGGTCTTGAACCCGGCCTGCCGCATCGCGGCGATGAAGCTCGTGGCGCTCGGGTCGATGATGAACTTGGGCGCCTTGCTCAGCCCGCGCACGAAGTCGGCCATGTCGGCCACATAGTCGGCGTCCGTCTTCTGGTGCCCCGTGTCGCGGCCCGAGTAGCGGTACTCGTCCACCACGTGCCACACCTTGCCGTCAAACGCCCACAGCAGCGCCGCGAAGGCGTTCTGCGTGCCGTAGTCGCAAGACACCGCGTACTTGGCGGCGCTGCCCGTATATCGGCTCTCGAGGGCACCCTCCCACTCGGGGTAGACCAGGCCCTCGGCCAGCGTCCACTTGCCCAAGATGTAGCGGTCGTAGTACACGCCGCTGCCGTAGTCCTTGATGAGTGCTTCGATGACATCCGGTGCCAGCGCACCGTCCCAGATCGTGTAGTCCTGCCTGTAGATGTCGCTGTCGCCGTCGAGGAACCGCTTGAACCAGTGGTTGGGGCTGTCGGGGTTGCAGGTACCGTCGAAGCAGCTATGCTCGCAGCGCAGGCGGCTCTTGAGCATCTGGAACACGTCTTCGCTCCACGTGGCGACCTCGTCGCCGTAGACCCACTCGAACGTGGCGCCCTGAATCTTGGATACGCTTGTCTTCTTATCCGCCCCGAGGCAGTAGACCTTGCGACCGAAAATCTGAGCCGTGTTGTCCCGCCCGATCTGGCTGACGACGTCTTCGCTGTAAAGTGAGCGCATCGGCTCGAGGATGTTGCGCTCGAGCGTCGAGCGGGTATTCCCGATCATCACCGCCAGCCCCTCGCCCCTCATGGCGAGAAGCCTCTGCGGTATGGTCACGGCTATGTCGACATAACTCTTGCCCGAGCCCGTCGCCCCGCACTTCACGTTGTAGCGGTGCGTGCAGTTGGCGAGATACTCGCCCTGCATCCTCGTGAGCGGCATCGGTTACTCGTCCCCGCCGATTGAGGACGGCACGGACAGCACGAGCTCCTTGGCGGCCTTGAGCACCGCCGTGTCGGTGGTATCCATGATGCGCTGCGCCTTGGCGTACTCCTGCGGGTACTTGCGCTCCAAAAGCCACGCCGCCGCCTGCCAGCTGTCGCCGCTCGCGTCCATGATGCGGCCCACGAGCGTCGCCTTACGCTCGACCTCGGCCTTTTTTAGAACGTGACACAGTTGACGCTGATTGTCTGTTCTGGGGTGGTTGATCCAGCGGCTGTATGTCTCGCGTGCGACCCCGAGATATGCGGCAATGTCCCTGTCGGTCATTCCGGCACGGCACAGGCGGACGGCATCCTCGATGCCCTCCTTGGTCAGTTTTTCACGCCCTTTTCCCGCCACAAAATCACATTTCCGCTGGTAGATAGCCATATGGAAACGCGAACGTTCCCACCTTTTTACGCACGTGGACAAGCGCGTGCGTTTGCCCACGAGCGTAAAAAGGGGGTAACGTTTAAAGAAAGGGCCCCGGGAAACCGGGGCCCTTTCGGCTACTCGACCTTGGTCGACTTGATTCTGATTACCTCGGCCAGCCTCTCAAACGTCTCCGTCCAGCTTCTGCCGTCTGTGCGCGGCCTGTCGTATGCGGTTGCTCTCTGCCTCTTCCTCGAGCCGCCTTTTCCGCTCCGCCAGATAGCACCCCTTGCACAGCCTCCACTTCTTCGCCTGCGCCGACGTGTCGAACACGGGCCGCGCGTCGCACACGATGCACAGCCCATCCGTTCCGGTCGAAAAGCGCCCGTACCGCTGCCGCGCGTGCCTCACGGCGCTCGGCGTCACCCTCAGCTCCGCCGCGATCTCCGCCGCCGTCCGCTCCGGGTGCGCCTGCATCCGCCTTATCATCTCGTCCGTCCACAGGACGTAAGAGGAGCGCCCCTTCCGGAGCGCCCACTCGTCCCTCAACGGATGTGTTGACTTTGTAGATGGGCCTTTTGGCCCATCTCCTACAGGTGGCCTACACGCCATTCGCATACCCCCTAAAGCTCGCCCGCCACGGCAGAACCTTATCAAGCGCCGGAGACCAACTCACCGAGGACGCTCGATATTCTCGCTCGGGCGGTCAATGAGGTCGGCAATTGCTCGGTAGGTCTCCTGTGGGTTGGCGAAGTCAACCTCGCCGGTTACTATCTCCTGCAAGCGCTGCCACCACTCGCCAAGCGAGCCGCTGCTGTATGCCGCCTGCCTGCGCAGCTCATTGGCTATCTCGCGGCGTTCTTCGTCGGTAATCATTCGTCCTCCTCTATCATCTTATAGAGCCTGAGCAGCAGCACACGCGCAGACCGAATGCTGTTCAGAACGCTTGTCTTGCTGAGTTCGCGAGGCATCTTCTCGTACTCCGGGTGATACGAATCAATCCATTCCTCATGTTCCTCAACCAACTCGCTAACGGTTTTTGTGTAGTCGGCAGCTATCTGGGCTTTTTCGGTTATCTCGTAGCTCATTGCGCCCTCCTGTTCCATGCTTCGATGGCACGCTTCTTCGTTGTGTATGCCGGAAACGGCACAGCTTGTAAATGGCAACGCTCGTCGCCACAGCACTTCACTGAATAGCCCGACCAGACCTTATAAAGCTTGCCGCAGCCGCCACAGAACGGGCATGGCTTCAGCTTGATTTCGTCGGTCATTCGTCCTCACCATGTCCTCTCGCGCTGTTCCTCAATCATCTCGACCTCTGCCTTGACTCGCGCGTCCTTATCGCGGAAGTCTTTCGAGCAGCGCTCGGGCAGCTGGATTGACTCGGCGATTGCGTTCGCCAAAAGCTCCCCGCACTCATTACAGTAGTCACCGCATACCCACCACTCGTACCAGACCTCGCCGTTGAAGCTCACGGTGATGTACGCGCGCGCCTTGTCGTCAATCTCGGCGCCGCAGCAGTCGCAGGTGTAAGCATCTACAGTCTTTTGGCGCTTCATCAGGCATCACCCCTCAGCTTGCGCCCGCAGAACGGGCAGAATGTGATCGGGGCGCTCCATGCAAACGGCGGGTCTACGGCGATGACAGGAGCATCGCTGATCGTGTTGTCAATCCACATCCATACGCCCTCGTCATCGTCGCCAAAATTGCTGCGACCTTTGCCGCAGTAGGGGCAGTCGTTATCCATCAGTCCTCACCCAACTTTCTCCCACAGAAAGGGCAAAATCTGATGTGCTTGATGTAGCCCGCTGCCGTCACGCTTACATCGGTGGTGCCATAGCCAGCTCCATCAGCCGAGACACTAAGCTCAATCTCTGTATCCAGCTCAACCTTGACCATCGGTTCACCATCGCATCCGCGCATCAGTGTCATAGTCCCAATCGGAACGTTTTGGCAGCCATTATGCGGAGCGTCGTATGTTGACATGACGCGAGGGCCGTCGCAGAAAAAGCAGCTCATTCGTCCTTACCCCCTCAGCTTGCGGATGCGGTCGGCGATGTCGCGCATGGCAATTCGAACGCAGCCGTCCTCGCCACCGGGGCACGATGCGCAGCCATCTTCGTCTTTGTCTCTGTGAAAGTAGGCACAAGCCTCTTGATACCGCGCGTCACCTGCCTCGCTCAAGTCATCAAGCAGCCTCTCCCAAGTGTCGGGCTGTGTGAGGTGCATGTTCTTCGGCTTGAAGCTGCTGTAGTACAGGTTGCCTTCGTACATGGCTTCAATCGTCCATTCGGTTTTCTGGCTCTCTACCAACGTTCTGAAGAGAAACTCCTCCACGCTTACCTTTGTTCCGCAGCTGTCGTACAGAACCTCGGTGTCCAGCGGAATCTCTCGCCCCTCGGCATCTTTTGGCAGCTCAATCATTTACCATCACCGCACAGACAGTGAACGCGTGCCGTGACGTCTTGCACCAAGGCGTCGACGCAGTAGAAATGGTCCTTGAACTTACAGCCATCGCAATCCCTTCTCTCTCGATTGAGATACGAGCAGACGGTCCCATTTTGGTTGCGGACAAACCTGTCCAGATCGTCTCTCAGCCTCTCTAAGCTGTCAGGCGAGACAAGATAGAGACTGCCTGGATTCGTCAATACGGGGCCGCTTCCTTCCTTGATGCAGTAGAGCTTCGATTTAGCGAGAGCTTGATGGTCGGGGACCCTGATACCGGTCACGCGATAACGGGTGCCCTTCTCGTCGTAATACGTCCCGCCAAGCTCGATTTCCGCGCCGTCGGCGGTCTTGATGTCGATATTCATAGCCCAAACTCCTCGTAGTCGCGACACTCGCCGCACTCGTCCTCGCAGTACAGCAGGTTCCCCATGAGCCACGCCACGGCCCACTTTGCCAGGCGCCAGAACCCTTCCTTGCGGTCAGGCGCCTCCATGTCGTAGGCGCGCTCGAACTCGAGGTGGCAGTAGCCGTAGTCGACGTGGATGTCGCTGCCGCAGAAGTGCCTGCAGTTCCCGCACATCCTGGGGCCCCGCAGGCCCCGCCGAAGTGGCGCTCGATGGCGGCATCGGTCACCCCCATCGGGTAGCCGCCGACCCTCGAGTCACTCATCGCAGTCCGCCCCCCCCTACGCTCTCGTCGAGCAGGTCGATGGCATCCCCGACGGTCGCCTCGATGCTCGTCAGCTGGCGGCGCAGGTTCTGCACGAGGCTCGCGTCGGCGACCTCCGCCCTTCCCGCCTCGTAGGCGCGCTCGATCATGTCGGTCACCGCGACCTGCATGGCCGTGTCGTTGTAGCCGCGCCTGACGCGATACTTCCCCAGGTAGGCATGCGCCCTGTCCTGCGGCCTGCACTCGCGGTCGAAATGGAACACCTCGACCGCGTCGGCCTTGATCTGCTCCAAAGTCTCCATCACAGACGTCCTCTCTCTCGGTTCCTCTCGTTGCAGCGCTCGATTGCCGCGTCCACGTCCCCCTGCGTGAACCCCTCGGCGTCGAGCAGGCTGACGACCGCCTGGACCACGTCCATGCACTCGTCGATAAGGTTCTGGCGGTACTCCCTGCGCGCCGTCATGATCGGGCTGAGGCGCATGTCGTCGCAATCCTGCCAAGCGCCGTATACCTCGGCCGCCTCCTCGAGCGGCTTGAGCGCCTGCACCTTGGGTGCGTCCGGCTCATCGAGCGCCCCGAACTCGAATCTGTATCCGTCCCGCATCAGATTCGTCTCCCCTCAGCCAGCGCGGCGCGCATGGCGTTGACCTCGCGGCCCGACTCGCTCCTCGTCCCGAGGTACACGTCCACGGGCCGCTTGCTCTCATTCCTGTGAGCCACGTTCTCGCACCAGCCGCAGCAGTACCGCTGGCGGGCGCCCCTCGCGCGGAACCGCCTGCCGCACTGACGGCACACGAGCACGTTGCCCCCTCGCATGTCTAACGACTCATCCCTCATGGCGCGCCTCCCAGTAGTTGCACCTCGCGAGCCCCTGCGTGGTGTGCACGAAGTCGGGGCACCGCATGCACGTGTACCGCTTGCGGCCCTCGCCGGACGCCGTCATGACCGCCTCGCTCACGGCGCAGAACCCGCACGTCTCGCAGCGGGCGCTGCGCGGCCCGTCGTCGTAGATGCTCACAGACCCCTTCGGTCTGCCCATGTTCTCGCTCCTCTCGGCGTCCAGGCTCATGACGCCCTCCTCTCGCATGCGGCCCTCGCATCAAGCAGACGCCGCGCGTCCTGGTACGCCTTGAGCGTCACCGGGTCGGCGGTCGTCCCCCTCGGGGCCTTCACCTTCGCCGGGTCGATACCCGGGTGTTCCTCGCGCCACCTGCGCTCGAGCTCCGCCCTCGTCTGCTCGGGCGTCCTCGTGGGCCTGAACGTGGCCGCCTCGACCTCCGAGGCGGTGGGCTTGCCCCTCGCCCGGTCGTCGGCGTCGATGCGCTTCTGGCGCCTGGACCAGTCGAGCGCGAGGGCGCCCCAGTTGCTCACCGGCTGGCCGTTGCCCTTGACCCAGCCCTGAGACTCGAAGTAGGCCCAGAAGGCGTCCGGGTCGCCGCTCAGGCAGTTGGCGCCGAAGTAACCGCGGGCCTCGTCGAGGGTCGGCGGCTCGAACTCGGGCGGCGCGGCGGGGGCATCGCCCCCATCACAGGACAGCTCAGCACAATCCAGTTCAGGACAGGACAGGACAGGGTAGGTTAGGTTAGGGTTTTCACTTTCCGAAACCTGCGTTTCGGGTTTATCGGAAACTGGTTTCTTGCGCGGGCGGCCGCCCTTGCCGCCTCTGCCGCGCGCGTCCTTGGAGTTGTCGATGGCGTTCTTCATCGCCTTGAAGACGCGGCGCAGGGGCTTCGGAAGGTCGGCCTCAACGCCGTGCAGCCCGTACATCATGATCGCGTCGGCGAGCATCGCGCGGTCGCGCAGGTCCTCGGGGTCGCTCGCGTCGAAGTCGTCGTAGACCTCGGCGAAGCTGTCGAACACGGTGAAGGCCATCAGAACCACCCCCAAAGAAGCGAAGAGAAGAACAGGAAACCCGCGGAGAAGGAGGCGGCGAACAGGGCCGCCTCCCAGTGGTCGCGGATGATGTCGGGTACGTGCCTCATCAGAACGGCACGTCCTCGTCGTAGAACTCGGACTGCGGGACCGCGGCGTAGGCCTGCTGGGCGCTCCACTGCGGCGCGGTCTGCGCCTGTGGCTGCACGGGCACCGTGTCCGCGAGGCTCTGCTGCGGCTGGGCCTGCGTCTGCCCCTCACGGCGCACCATGACCTTCGATCTCGTCGACGATAACCTCGAGCTTGGAGCGCTTCTGGCCGTCGCGCTCCCAAGAGCTGTAGCGCAGCTTGCCCTCGATCGCGACCTTCATCCCCTTGGCGAGGAAACGGCCAACGGCCTCGGCGCGGTTGCCGAACATCGTGCAGTCGACGAAGTTGGGGTAGTCCTCCCATTCACCCGTCTGCGCGTTGCGGCGGCGGTCGTTTACCGCCACGCCAAAGGACAGGACCTGCGTGCCGCCGGCGGTGGCGCGAAGCTCGGGGTCGCGGGTGAGGTTGCCGCTGATGTTCACTCGGTTGATGCTCACTGCCCGTCCTCCTTCGCGGTCATGTTGTTCTTGATAAACGCGACAAGGCGCGGCCCCTGCATGTACCCCAGGCCGCTCACGCGGCGACCATCGGGGATGTCAAGCGCCTTGACGATCACCTTCGCCTTGACCGTGCCGATGCCCGGGAACGAGCGGGCGAACTCCTCGACCTTGAGCCTCTGCGCGATGGGCGCTTCGATGGCCGCCTCGGGCGGGATGTTGCCCGCCTTGCAGGCGGCCTTGAACGCGGCGCGCTCGCGGCGCGTGTGGACGGCCTTCGCCATCGCCTCCTTGCGCTGCTCAGGCGTTCGGAGCGGCGGTAGGTTTTTCTCCTCCATGTCCTACATCCTCTCGACGTATCCGTGAATGCCGTTGTCGACCATGACGGCCCTCACGCGGCGCAGCTCGTCCGCCGTGGCGCACTCGATGACCACGCGGTAGCCCCTCTGCGGTGCCGAGGCCGCATCCTCGGCCACATCCGGCTCGGGGCGCGACGGGACCACCCGCACACACCTCGGCACGCCCAAGGGCGGCTCAGGCTCCTCGACGGGCATCGGCTC
>ENA-OQOA01000798-OQOA01000798.1-human-gut-metagenome-genome-assembly--contig:-NODE-798-length-11751-cov-2.679370_pt1 | contig 11751 bp, 16 predicted proteins | sample MGYA00242633_ERZ504888 | MGnify/ENA primary metagenome ERZ504888 (study PRJEB26092, sample SAMD00036372) | human gut metagenome | host: Homo sapiens | study: EMG produced TPA metagenomics assembly of... | reverse complement strand
TGTACCCCAAAAATATTCGATGTCGCAGTAATAATGTCATTTAAAATAAATAGGCAAAAAATATTTTTATTTGGAATGAATATCACATAAACATTGGGAATTTGATATAATTGAGAATTCATTCTTTTTTAGCCATCAATAAATTCGCCATGTTATAACCTAAATTTTGCATAGTTTTGTGTCCCATTTCATCCAGACCTTTTTGCGACTGATTTTCAAATAGCATATTCCAATAACTACTGCTGACTATTGGCATCTCACTGAACGTGAAATATTTGTTTAATCGGTCGATTGCAGAATTTGCCCCTGAACGAATACAACTTGCTACTGCTGCGGCGGGTTTTCCCTTAAATAAGTTGCCGTGAGTGCTCGCTGCATAAAAAACTCGGTCAAGTAGAGCACACAATGCTCCATTGGGCGCCGCAAAATAGACAGGTGTACCTATTATAATACCGTCTGCTTCCAATATTGCTTCAATCAATTCATTGCATACATCGTCTGTAAAGTTGCATCGGAAAGTTTGAGCACAAAGCCCACAATCAATACAACCTCTCACCATTTTATTTCCTATCCAAAACCATTTTCGTATCTATCCTTTTTCATGTAATGCTTTTTCCACTAAAGACAAAGCATAGGAAGTCCCCCCTTTTGAGTGGGGGCTTCCGTTTATCATCAGAACCGTCATTTTCTATTTTTTTTAATAAAGGTAATTGTTCGAGCATGTTTTTAATACGTATAGCTGTACGTGGCATAGCCTCGGCAACAGTCAATCCGACAATTTCTTTTTCTTTGGAAATGTCATTGATTACTTTGACTACTTCCGCTATCTTCATTCCATCGGGGACAACTCCAACGGCAGCAATTATTTCTGTTGGGTCGAGTACATCCATGTCAAAATGAATGACAACTTTGGATGCACCACATGATTTCAGCCATTCTTGAATAGCATTGCTATTGGCTCTTACATCTTCCGGTGTCAGGTGTTTGATACCGTATTGCTGTTGCCGTGTTTTGATTTCTTCTCGTTCCCAATCACGTATGCCAACAAATAAAATTTTAGACGGAGAAATTTTTGCGGGAAGTTCCGAAATGATTTTATCGTTCCCCAATCCCATACAGGCAGTAACAGCCATAGCATGATAAGCCGGATAAACATCGCCGGGTAATGTAATGTCGGGATGTGCGTCAATCCAAATCATGGCTACATCGTCCTTATACTTGTTTGCAAGATAGGTGAATGGCACGACGCTGACGGAACATTCCCCACCAAGAGTTACAATTTTGCTTGGCTTCTCTATATTCAGTATATCCAAAGCTGCTTTTGTTTGCTTTTACAATTATATCCCGGTCAAGTACACCATCTGTAACTTTACGTTCCGAAATATCCGTTGTTATGGGCACGGTAAATGTCTTTTGCCCGTTGTCCGGCGCAAGGAAATTGAGCAGTTGCGCTCCTAAATAATAACCTCTTGACGCATCATCCGGGTTAGGTACTTCTGTTATCCATTTGGCGATGTCGCCACCCTGCCATTGCGGATAAATTAAACGGATGGTTTCATTTTGCGCATAAATGCTGTTAGCGCTTAATGCTAATGCTGCTATTGCCATTTTCAATTTCATATTATTCTTATTTAATGTAAATTACTCCACACGATATATATAATTGGTCTTTCTTGCTTTCGGCAAGGGAAGCTCTTGGCTGTTATACCCGAGAATACAATTCCCTATTCCTTCATAATCACCTTCAATACCCCATTCTTTAAGCAAAGCCTTTCCTTCGGCTGTTTCAAAAACTTCTTTTGCCCGATGAACCCAACAACTGCCAAGTCCTACCGCATGAGCAGCATTCATCAGATTACCCATCACAAGAGCACCGTCATAAAGGTGGGTCGGATGATTTTTGTCTGCTAAAACCACTAATACGACAGGTGTACCATAAAATGGGTCAGAGTTACTTCCCATGACGTGGGCATTGAGTTGAGAAAGGCGGTCACGTACTTTTTTATTCGTGACTGCCACGATGATTGGAGATTGGTCACCCATTCCCGTAGGTGCATAAGTACCTGCTTCCAATACTTTTTCAATCAAATCTTTATCGGGCATTTTATCCTGATAAGTCCGTATAGCTCTACGGCTTTTTAATACTTCTAACATTCCATATCCTTTCATGTCCTTTTCTGTTTTGATGTTTGAACAAGATGTTGCTAATATGAGCAACAATGCTGATAATAAAAATATACGATGTCTCATTTTGATTAAATTTATTCAAGAGCAAAGCCTAATTGCAGTGCTAATTTTAATTCTTCACACATATACCACATATCTGTTATTTTGCCATCAGTTCCAAAACGTATAATGGCTACTTCATCCCATTCTACCCGTTTCTGTGTAGCAGGTTTACCACAAAAGTACCCTTGTGAAGAACGGAGTAATGATATTGTGCTATTACTGTGTTTTTTTCTGCCACAATATTTTCAATGGTAACTTTTTGTTCACCCAATGCTTCCGATAATGGCTTCCATCCGGTTTCCACCCATTCCAAAAATTCCCTTTTTGCGGAATGACATCACTTGTAGCCTCATACAAAGCTGCAAAACCAGCTCTATGTGTGATGCAGTTAGGAGAAACGACTTTTTTAATAAAATCTAAATCCCCATTGGGTAATGCTTTTGATAATAGATTTTCAACTATACGTTTGTTTGTTTCCGTATCTGTTTTACTGCTTTTTTCATGTGAACAAGATACTGCACAAAAAGCAAACAACACTAATAGGCATCCTAATCTCATAATGTTAAATCTCTGCGTTGGAATAAGTTTGTTCATAATTTTTTTGTTTTGAAGTTTGTTTATCTAAAAGAGAAATAATCTTTTGTTTGTTGAATATAAATGCGATAATGGCAATCATTCCACCCGCATATCCAATATAGTGGATTGAGGTTAAAGTTTCTACTGCCCCACCAATAATAGAACCACTGCCAATACCTATGTTATAAATGCTGGAGAACAATGCCATTGCAATGATAGTTGCTTGTGGTGCAAAACGAATAACCAATGCTTGAGAAACAAGATTAAATATAGTTATAGTCATTCCCCATACGATGCAAAGAAAAATAATAGCATAAGGATGTATAGAGAACAGTTGCATTAATATCAATAGACAAGCTATTACAACTATCGGGAGCAATATGAAACGTTTGGTGTATTGGGTAAACTTACAAGCAAATAGAATACTTCCCCCTATTCCTGCAAGTCCAAACAACATTAGTATTATAGTTATGAGTTTGTCGCGAATCAGTTCCGTTTCCAATAAATATGGCTCAATATAGCTGTATGTAGTATAGTGCGCTGTAACAGCGAGATATGTAAATATATTTAAAGATATTAACTGTTTGTTCTTAAAAAGGGATGAAAGCTCTTTTATATGTATTCGTTGTTGGTTGGGTACTTTGGGAAAACAGAAAAAAAGCAATAATAAAGTCGAAAAGGATGCAACAGCAATACTAAAAAATGACATTCTCCACCCCCAATAAAGTCCGATTATCCGCCCTAATGGTAGCCCAGCAATCATAGCAATGGAAGTTCCGCTTGCGACCATTCCCAATGCGACCGTATCTTTTCCTTTAGGGGCTATGATAACAGCCAAAGGTGATACAATAGACCAAAATATGGCATGTGAACAAGCAACTCCAATACGAGATAAAAGTACAAGTATGAAATTATTAGAGATTGCCGCCACAATATGGTTTACAACAAAAAATCCAATCACACAAAATAATAATTTCCGATACTCTGTTTTAGAAAATAAAATCATTAATGGCAGTGATAATGTGGCAACTCCCAGTGCATAAACAGAAATCAAAAGCCCAGCATGTGTTTCTGATATGTTGAAAGAAGAAGCTATATTAACCAACAACCCAATAGGAATGAACTCCGCTGTGTTAAAGATAAAAGCGGAAATGGTTATTCCAATTAGCGGAAGCCATTCTTTTATATTTGTACATTGTCTATTCATAATACAGTATTGCTGTTTTTCAGGTGCAAAGTTATTGTCTTATACAATATTACACAAGTACGGCAAAATTATTCATATATGGGTAAATTTATCCCTATATACACTTTTGTCCGCATTAAATAAAAGACGTATCTTTACAGCGAATATTTAAGAGTAATATTATGTACGAGAAAAAATACCCTTTGATATAAATTGTGATATAAAAATCACGATGGAAATAATAAGTGGCAAGTGGAAGTGCTGTATCGTAAATCGTTTGGCAAACGGCCCGAAACGTCCGAGTGAACTTCACCGGATTTTTTCAGATGTAACACCACGAGTTATCAATCAGCAATTAAAGGAGCTTGAATTTCACGGAATTATACAAAAGAAAATTTTCACAGAGCTACCACCACACTCTGAATACTCGTTAACGGAAGCTGGGCAAACATTACTTCCTTTGATTGCAGAACTTGAAAAGTGGGGAGCAGGTTATCGACCGACACTAAAAAAATTTTAGAGATAGAATAAATAACATTATGAAAGAAAATCATTGGGTGTTTAATGCAATTAAAAGAGGTATCAAAACTCAATTTTTGAAACGATGAACTTATAATTTGGAATTAGAGTATCCTAAAAGATTAAAGAAAGGGTCGTATCATTACTCAATACAGAGCATGATACGACCCTTTTAAGTATCATAGTTACAATCTGTAACTTTGGGGAGCGACCTTTTTAGTTTTGACACACCCTCTTTTTATTAAATTTTAATGCCATTATTTTATATTTTGATTCTATTTGATGATCCGGGACTTACAACGATAATTTGGCTGCGTATAAAATCCTCCGAACCGGTATCCGTGTTTTGTCTGGCGGTATCCGGCTGCTGTTCCCGTTGTCCGCCCTCCTGCTGCACGCCGTCGGTCTGTTCCTGTCCGGCTTCGGGTGCGGGCGGTGCGAGCGTAAGCTGTATCTTGCGCTCCAACGCCGCAACCTCCGCTTTCAACGCCTTCAACTCGTCCTCCTTCTTCCATACGCCGCCGACCGTTTCCTGCAAAATCGGAATATCCCGCTCGTAGGTTACGTTCTGCGCCTTGTACTGCTCCACGAGCTTGGGTATGCGTTCCAGCGCGTTCAGGAAGTTCATCGACGCCGCTTTGGTGTCGGCCATCGCTATCTGCCCGTTGTTGTAGGTGTACTTGAACGCTCCCTCCACGAAGAAACGGTTCTGTTTTACCTCCTTGCCGTCTTTCAACTGCGGTTCGGTCTTTACGAGCAGCGGAAATCCGTACAGCTCGCCGATACGCACGTATTCGCCGCCCGTCGTAGCGTTTTTGGCGATCTCCTGCAAGCGTGTCCCGACGCTCTTGTGGTCGGTAGCCTCCAATCCGTCGAGCCGCACGGCGTTGAGCTTGTTGCCCTCCTTGTCGGTCTGTATCCGCGCGAGGAACGCCTCGTAGTCGGCGGTCATCTTGACGATGCAGTCGTTGTTGTGGGCGAGCTTCTTAGTGTAGTCCTCCAATTTCCACGAGGAGGCGCTCTTGGCCTTGTGGAACGTCTTGCGCTCGCTCTCCAACGCCGCGACCTTCTTTTCCAGACGGGCTTTGTCGAGCAAATCCGTGTTCCCTGAAAGAATAGCCATGTATTCGGAGAAATTCATGCCCGATTTTTCGTCCATTGCCCCCTCGTCGATGGTACGCGCACCCATCGCGCCGCTTTTGAGCTGTGAGATGAAGGTCTGCTTGCAGTGCAGCAGGTTGAACTTGTAGCTGTCGAGCGACTTCTCCACCGCGTAGATAATCACGTCCACTTTGCCTCCGGCGAAGAACTTGGCTATCTCGTTGCCTTTGCGCACGGCACGCCCGTCACGCTGCGCGAGGTCGGACGGTCGCCACGGCGTGTCGAGGTGATGCACCGCCACCGCCCGTTTCTGCGCATTCACACCCGTACCGAGCATGGAGGTCGAGCCGAAGATCACCCGCACCCGTCCCTCGTTCATCGCGTCGATGACGGCCTTGCGAGCCTTTTCGTTTTTGCACTCCTGAATGAAGCGTATCTCCGACGAGGGTATGCCGTAATCCTCCACGAGCTTGCGTTTGATCTCGCTGTACACGTTCCATTTGCCCCCGGCTGGAACGTCCCCAAATCCGAGAAGACGAACTGCGTACCTTTCTGCGCGTCGTATTTGCGGTAATACTCCGCAATCATTTTCGCGCAGTGGCTCGCCTTGTTGTCGGAGTGGTCTTCGTACAGGTCGGGGTCGATAAGCCGCATGTCGAGCGCCATCTTGCGGGCGTAGTCCGTTGCGATCAACATCTTGGCCTTTTCTTCGGTCTCCGAGAGCTTGTCGCGTCCGAGTATCGTGGCGTCGCCCGACTGCGCGAACTGCATCAGCTTCTCGATGAACTCCTCCTGCTGCGGCGTGGGCGGGATGTTGTGCAGTATCTCGTTTTTCTGCGGCCTGTCCACGCCTACGTCCTCCGCCGTGCGGTAATCCGTGATCTCGTTGTAGAACTGCGCCAGCTCCGGCACTTTGATAAAGTAGCGGAAGCGCTCTTTCTGCACGATGTTGTTCGTTACCGAAAACTCGAAGTCCGTCGTTTTCTTGGCGAAGATGGCCGCCCATGCGTCGAACGAATTGATGTTCTGCCGCTCCAATTCCTTCGGGCGCAGGTACTTGAACAGCAGGTACAGTTCCGTCAGCGAGTTGCTGATGGTCGTACCGGAGAGGAACGTCGCGCCCAAATCCTTTCCCGTCCGCTCCTGAATGGTTCGGATGGCGTAAAGCATGTTGAGCGCCTTCTGGCTGCCGTCCTGATTGCCCAGCCCCGCCACGCGGTCGTGGCGCGTGTTGAACATCAAGTTCTTGAACTGGTGGCTCTCGTCCACGAAGATATGGTCGATGCCCATCTGCTTGAAGTCCACCACATCGTCCGTGCGCGACTTGATGGCGTGGGCGATGGTTTCGAGCTTGACGGAAAGGTTGATTTTCCGCTTCTCCAACCCCCGCAGCATCGCTTTGGAAACCTCTTTGCCCTGACTGCGCAGAACTTCGAGATTCTCCTCCACCGTGTCTAACTCCGCTTGTAAAATCTGTTGCTGCAATTCGGGCGACTGCGGTATCTTGCCGAACTGGTCGTGCGACATGATGACGCAATCGTAGTCGTTGTTCTTGATGTTGTTGAAGAACCGCACGCGGTTTTCAGGCGAGAAGTCCTTTTCCGAGGCGTAGAGTATCTTCGCGTTCGGATAGGCGGTGCGATAGCACTCGGCGATCTCCGCGACGTTGGCTTTCAGCCCGATAATCATAGGCTTGTGCGCCAGCCCCAGCCGCTTCATCTCGTGCGCCGCGACACACATGATCAGCGTCTTGCCCGTGCCGACCTCGTGGTCGCAGATGCCGCCCCCGTTCTGTTTGAGCATCCAGATACAATCCTTCTGGCTCTGGTACACATCCTTGATGCCGAAACGCCGTTCGAGGGCTTTCAGGTCGAGGTCGGGAAAGGTCTGGTGCGAGCCGTCGTACTGCGGACGGACGTAACAGTTGAACTTGCGGTTATACATGTCCGCCAGCCGCTTCTGAAACTCCGGCGACTGCTCCGCGAGCCACTCGACGAAGCCGTTGCGGATCTCGTCGATTTTGGCGTTGGCGAGCTGTATGCCCTCGCTGTCGCGTACCTTGATGTCGTTGCCGTGCTCGTCTTTGCCGATACTCTTGCTCATGTCGGGGACGGTGTTCACGAGGGCGTGTTTCAGTAGGGCGATACCGTCGTAATTGCGGTAATAGCCCTTGACGCAGAATTGGTCGAGAATCTTGGCGTTCTTCACGCCGCACTTGACCGAATATTCGTCCATGCTCTCCGAGAAACCGATCCTCACGTCCGTATCGAACAGGTAGGAGGCATAGGCCGCATAAATCCCCGTCGGTATCCACCGCTCGCCGAGGTTGAAGTCCAGCTCGTCGAACGAAATCGGGCGCGGCGTGGCCTCCTGCAAGGCGCAAGAGCCTCCTTTTCGCGCTCGCCGTGCGGGTTCTCGGCCATCCACGCCTCGATGCGTTCCGCCTTATCGACGACATTGCCCGCGATGAAGCGGTCTTTGATCTCGTACCCTCCGGCCAGCGGATTGTAGAAAATACGCCCTTTCAGCGCGTCGATCAGCTCCTCGCGGCTGCTGTCCGACAACGCCTCCATGTAGTCGAGGTTCACGCCGCCGTAGCGGTTGAGCGACGCGGACAGGGCTTCTTCGGGCGTATCGACGTGCGTGAGCTGATTCAATGAAAAAGCAACGGGATGGTCGAAGATGTCGGCCTTGACGAACCGCCCGTCCTCCGCCCGTTCTATGGCGAGGATGTCGCGCCCCGAAGCGTCCATCATAAGGAGCTTGACGTTCGCTTTGGCGTTCAGATTGCCGTAACGCGCGACGAACTCGTCGTAGCGGGCGTTCAACGCCTCGCGTTGCGCCGACCCTTCATCGTGATATTCGGCCTCGTAAGTATAGAGCCGCTCGTAAGCGTCCCGCACCGAGATATATGCCGCAATTTTCTCCCGCTGCGCCTTGTCCAGTTCGAGCGGGTGGAACGTCGCCCCGTAGCGGGTAACGTCTTTCAGGTAGCCGACCTGATAACGCACCCCTGCGGTGTTCACCCTGACGAACGAACCTTCTTTCAGGTGCGGTTCCAATAATCCGTCGAACGGTCGAGGCTGCATCTCCTCCTCGTGCCTGCGCAGCCTTTCTTCTGCCGAGAGCTTTGCCTCCTCCTCGCGCATCTGCCGCTCGATGTCGGTGATACGGCGGTTCAAGTCCGCCGTGAAACCGTTTTCGACGGGATAGGCGGGACGGGGTGCGGATTCAGCGGAACCGTGCGCCGTCCGTTCCTCTTGGGTGGTCGCTGCCGCTGTAACTCGTAACTTTGCCGCATCACTTTTTCGTAACATTAAATATTTCACTTTACGAAAACTATATTTATGTAGAAAATGGATGCAAAAAAGATTACAGAAGACTACCACGACTGGCATAACATTGCCGAACTTCGACTTCTTGGCTTGAGCCGTTCTCAAATAGCAAAGAAGCTGCAACTTCCTCCCGGCAGAGTCATGCGGCTTTCCCGATTAAATGTTGATGAGCTTCTTCAACATGGCAATCGTCCGCGCCCTTCTTATTCCTGCCGTCTCGATCCTTATGAGGAGTCAGTTAAGCATTTGCTGATAACCTGTCCTTATTATTCTTCCACCCAGATTCATGAATATCTAAAGGAGAATAATCCCTCTTTTCCAAAAGTCTGTGAAAAGACTGTTTTCAATTACGTAAAAAAATACGTAAAAGATACGATATACCTGCAAGAGTATAATTTTTTGCAGCAACAATCTTTTGTTCAGAATTCAATAAGAATCTGAACTGCATCCTTATTACCGAAATTTAAATAAAAGACATTATGAAATCCGTTATTTCAGACAATAAGATTATTCCATTCCTGCCTTGTTATAAAAGGACATCACAGTTGCATGAAACCAAAGTTAGTGATCTGAAAACTGTATATGGATGTAATGGATATGCGGTTTATGATTATATAGAAAATGAGATATTCCGTACAGGAAACCATTCATTGTATTGGTGTAAGAATATGCTTTGCAGAGTAGCGGACTATTGGGCACTCTCTCCGGAAGAAGTGGAGAAAATCGTGGAGTATTGTATTCAGGTTGACTTGTTCAATGCTGAGTTGTATACCAAGTATCATATTCTTACATCCGCAGAAATCAGGCAACAGTATAATAATGCCGGTTTCTTCATGGCTGTCAATTCATAATCACTAATCCGAAAATACTATGTTGATAAGATGTGAAATGTTAAAAAAACTGGCAAACGCTTTTATAGAGGTAGCCAAAGAGGAGAACCTGCCTGTAAATATCACAATGGGCAGGTCTTATACAGACTCCGGCGGTTCCAGACAAGTTGGTATTATTCTTGAATTTGACAGTTGGAACTCGAAAATCATCAATGATAAATTAGCTGACACCATCAACAGAATCTTCGAACTTAAATAATATATAATAGAAAGGGAGCAATATGGAAATATTAACGGCCCTGCAATGGGCTAAAAAGGGTTTTATCCCCAATGAGGGGGCCAAAGGTACAAAACAATGGACTAACAGCTTTTACTCTGCCAAAGCTGTCTATTTCAAAGACAGTGAGGTCCATGAAGATAAGGACACTGCCAAAGCCATCCTTTTTGCCAAAAGGAAGGAGTACCGGGATGTAGCCAAGAAACGGAAAGAGAAAAGAATAAAAATGCTGCATACCGAGAGAAAATGAAAACCCAGTGGCAATGGTTACAGGAGGGAAGAATACCTAACGATAATGCCAGATGGGAAGTTGGAGAGGAGCTGAATAAGATGTTTTGTACATGTGCTTACGGAAGCAACTACTGTTATTGCCATGAGAGATATACTCATGAGCCTAAAAATGATGAAGAGATGCAAAAAGCCATTTTTGATTTTTAACAGAAATAACTGGGTATGACTATAAACAGAGTAAAAAAGAAGTTTTGCTCAATAACTAATAACAGGAACAGATATGAGTAAAAAAAGAACAATGCAAATAGACGTAATCGAGGAAGTAAAAGGAACTCAATTCATGCAATGCAAACTGTATATAGATGGCAATGCGAGTGTTATTCTTATGAATAAAATCGATTATGAAAGGCTGTTAAGCGATAGTTTTTTGTGCGTGATGGTAAAAATCGGGATTCAGCCGGAGTGTTAACTACTACTAACACTTTCATCGAAAAAGATTAATATTTAAAACGATATAGGTATGAATATAGATACTGAATTTAACGTAGGAGATAGCGTATGCTATCTGAGCGGGGATAACATTATCCATACAAGTATAAGCAAAATAATTATCGAAATATCCTATACTGATGATAGTTTTCTTATGGTTTATAAGCTGTCAGATGGGCTAAGTGTGCCCAGAAACAATTATCCACAATGGGGAAAAAGACTTTTTAGAGATAAGGATAGTTTAATGAGATATTTATCAGAATCGTAACGGAACAATGGACTAACAGGCAAGTCACCGCATTGTATGCAGGCTGGTGATACAGGTTCGAATCCTGTTTGTTTCACACTGAAAAAAAATTCTTAAAACGTATAATTATGGGAAGAATTGCCAGAAAAGGCTTTGAGTACTACAGGGCCGAAACGGACCGGTTCCGTGACATCAAGATCCGCAAGCTGAGAAAGGAACACAGCTGTGCCGGTTATGCGATATACCAGTATGTCCTGAATGAGATCTACCGTGTGGAAGGCTGTTATATCCGTTTCACACAGGACGAGCTGTTCGATTGTGCGGAATACTGGAACATGAGGGAAGAGGAGGTTCTCCGGATCATCAACTATTGTACGGAAACGGGGCTGTTCAATGCCGGAATCTGGAAACAGTACGGCATTCTGACAGGGCGCTCCATCCAGATCCGATATGTGTCCATGTGTCACGCGGCCAAGCGCAAGACAGTCATTCCGGAAGAAATAAATCTTCTTTCCGAAGAAAAATCCTCCTTCCCGGTTTCCCGGGCACAGCTTCCTGTGGAAGCGGCGTCCGTTCCGATCTGTGGATCTGTGGCAGTCACCTCTGTTCCCTTCACGGAACCTTCAGAAGCGCCCGTTCCTTTGAAAGAGGGGATTCTTCCGGAAAAAACCGGATTTATTCCGGAAGAATCCGTGAATATTCCGGAAGCTTACAATATAAAGGAAAGAAAA
>ENA-OQOA01000797-OQOA01000797.1-human-gut-metagenome-genome-assembly--contig:-NODE-797-length-11754-cov-3.423583_pt1 | contig 11754 bp, 14 predicted proteins | sample MGYA00242633_ERZ504888 | MGnify/ENA primary metagenome ERZ504888 (study PRJEB26092, sample SAMD00036372) | human gut metagenome | host: Homo sapiens | study: EMG produced TPA metagenomics assembly of... | reverse complement strand
ATCATGCATGGCATCATCAATCTCCTGTACAAAATCATCCAGGGACTTGTTTTCATCAGCCTCAAAAGTAGGTTCCCAGTATCTTTTTATATTAATCTGTCCGTTATGGAAAGTGAAACAGTGTCCAGGCATAAGTTTGTATACACCCTTAAAGAATGTCTCAGGGAGTACTGAGTACTGGAAAGTGAGATAATTCTCAAGAGCCACATCGTTAACTTCCTTCTTATAAGCAGGATGTGCCAGTATGCTCTTAATCTCTGAACCATATATTATATTTCCATCAACTATTGTGTAGTAAAAAGGCTTAATACCAAAGAAATCTCTTGCACCAAAAAGAGTTTCTTTTTCGCTGTCCCAGATAACGAAAGCGAACATACCGCGAAGTTTATTAAGCATATCTTCACCATATTCTTCATAAGCATGAATAAGAACCTCTGTATCGGAGTTGTTTGCAAAAGTGTGTCCCTTTTCAATAAGCTCTTTTCTTAAATCCTGGTAATTATATATTTCACCATTAAAAGTGATGACAATTTTTTTATTTCGTTAAACATAGGCTGGCTTCCGTTATCAAGGTCGATGATTGAAAGTCTTCTAAAGCCCATATATGCCTTGTTATCTATATACTGACCGGCACTGTCGGGACCTCTGTGGATAATTTTATTCATCATATCAGTAAGAACATCTTTACCATTCTCAAGGTATCCTGTAAATCCAGCAAAACCGCACATATTACAAAACCGTCCTTTCATAAACTAAATGTTGTTTGTGAGATAAAGATATGGGGTCAAAAGGAAATTCTGACACATATATCTTATAAATCAATTATGTAATTATAACAAACCAGAGTATTTAATACAAGAAAATGTAATAATATTATGCGTTATTGCGTGTTCTATAAATAATAAAAAATAATACCCATGATATTGACAATTAAGTATATATATGATATGTTTAGTTTAAATAATAAAGTTATGGCGCGGTAACAAAAAGACAGGAGATGATTGATTGGAAGAATATATATGACATTCCTGATATAAACACAAGATGACAAAATCAGGATAATAACTCTATAGATATTATTGACAGCAAAAAGAATATTTAATCTGGTAATCTTAATAAAACTATTCATCTGATGTGAATATATAACATAATGTTACATTGATTCATATTAATTTCCACAAGACACTTAATATTATATTAACAATATCAATCCGCTTATATAAGACATGTTGTGCATGTCATGCTTAGATATAACAAGATTATGTATATATTATTTTATAAACTCCCCCATATTCGCACATCGTGGGATATCCCACTTTTATGCTCATATTGGGGCGGGTCCTAAGGTTTTCACCCACCTATGGGCAGGCTCATGTGGGTTTAGACCTTTTGACCCTGGTATCATAAGATTAAAATAAAGAAGGGAAGAAGTGAGAAAGTGAGAATGAAACGAAATAATTTATTGAAGATAATATTAATAACAGTGACGATTGGAGCATTATTAGCAGCTGCAGCCGTTGTTAAGAAGAATGCGGATGATAAAATCAAAGTGCCAGAAAAAAATAGTGCTGCAGTTGAAACGATACAGACAAAAAAGCAACAGAATCAAATCTTGCAGAGCTAAAAGAATCCAAGGAACAGAAAGAATCAGAATTGGATTTTGCAGAACAAAAAGAATTTAAGGAACAAAAGAATCAGAATCAGACCTTGCAGAGCCAGAAGAATCAAATGAACAGGCAGATTCAGGAACAGATATAGATATAAAAGAACAGGAAGAATATGGGAAGCCAGATTCAGAAGGGAAGCCAGATTCAGAAGGGAAGCCAGATTCAGAAGGAAAGTCAGATTCAGAAGGAAAGTCAGATTCAGAAGAGAAATCAGAGGCAGAAGAGAAGACAGAGCCCGAAGAGAAGACAGAGCCCGAAGAGAAACCAGAGCCCGAAGTGAAGCCAGAACTAGAAGAAAAGCAGGAGCCAGCCATAACAGATAGTCCTTATGACCATGAAATCTATCTGGCTAATGGTGTGCTGCAATATGGCGAAAACGCAGATCGTGCACAGAGGGGAAAGGATGTTAATACAGGAAGTACGGTGGAATGTCCCTATCCTATGGAGGTTATGACAACAAGGGTTATGTTTGATGAGCAATATGGTTATCAGACATATAAAGGATATTATAAAGCTTCAGATAAAACTGACATTATTGAATGTATGCTTGATGCAGCTGCGAGTCCGTTGTTTAACATAGATACGGTTATGTTTCAGGGTGTTATGGGTATATATAGATGTGGTTCTGTGGTGTTTACATGTCTTGGAATAGTGGAATAAAGGGGGAGTATATATGGCAGTATGTCCTGTTAAGGACAAAAAAGAATAACTTTATTATGTGTATTATCGGTGTTAGTGTTATTGCTATTGTGTGGAGGTCTGGCATATGCGTATCCAGCGGGCAGTTATTCAGATGATGATTTTAGAAGACAGATAACTGTGGATTTTGCCGGTGGTACAGCTGATTTAAAATGGGTATATATGAATGATGATAATAAACAGATATATTTTGATGATATACCTTTTTATAGTGATAATGAAGAACCGCATGAAGGAACGTTTACAGAGCATGTGAACTGTCGTGGATATACACCATATCTTCTTGTATCCAATGCTTCGAAAGAAGGCTGTGTATTCAGTATGGATGCAACTGGCTATAAAAACTATAACAACTGGGACAATCCAGACAATAATGTTAAGGAAGGGCTTGACGGTTACCTGTTTGAAGCTGGCTGTAACATCAATTTTGATGGGGATGTGAATGATGGTGGAAGAAATTCTGATGGAACCTACTGGGGTTCGAAATATTTCGGCACAAGAAAACCATTAACTATCAGATTAGGGTGGATGTGCAGCTTTAACATCAATTGGGATGCTGGAGTCAGTGATGTTATAGGACACAGCACGAGTGGTCTTGATATGCGGTATTCAGATGGACAGACTATTACATATAAAGAGGTACATTGGTTCCTACATGGATATATCTTAAAGATGGATATGAACTTGATTATATACAGGAAGTGACAAAAAATGGTATGATTCCACATGGAATGAAGCATGTAAAAGATGGGATAACTACTGGACTATGAATAGGAGCCGGAGCATTTATATTCATACTAAAAGAAGAGGCTATAAATCATATAAGCAGACTGTATATATAAGATATCAGAATCAGGATGGTACATGGGAAAGATGGGATGACACGTCAGCAATAACTGAAAATGTATTATGTGGTTCAACATATACATTTGATACTAAGAATATAACTGGAAATCCAAAATGGAATTCAAACCTATACAGGATGCCAGAACAGTTTGATGATGGAACATCCTTTGCCTATAAAGTAAGTGGTGCAAAAACTAGTTATATAAGTGTAGCCAGATTAAAAATACAGAATGACCAGGAGATATATGTGAGGTATCAGAATGAGGATGGTTCATGGGGTGAATACTCAAGCACATACTGGCATACACCAACAAAGAAAGCACCTGATGGCTATTGGGAGAACTTTCTGTGGCATGTAGATAGTGGTACATCGTTTGGTTTTGGAGTTGAAGATATTAAACAGGATTCAAGGTGGGATGCCACGTTATATGAGTTTCCGGATACATATGCAGATGGTTCGTCGTTACGATATACAGTGACAAAGGCTTGTAAAAAATATGTTGATATATCAAGAAAATTCATATTGACATTATCACAGGAGGATGCAACAACAAGGGGAACACAATCAGTTATGGTATCTTACAGGAAAGGACTGCCTGATATAACGGTTCCTGAACAGAAATATAAAGCTTCTTTTTATGATGATAACTATAATGACAGACTGTTATTATCTGATATAGTCCAGATTAATAAGTTTAAAGGATATATGTTGAAAGAAAAAGAAATGAAGTCAGTCTGGGAAGTATATTAAATGAAAGTTATAATTATTCAGATGCTAATGCTGATAATTCTATTATTTCAACAGTAACATTAACAAGACCATATACTGGCAATTTGTATTTTTACTATGATGGTTATAATAGTACAGATGAAGAGGTTTCTGTTAATGTTGAGTGGAGTACTCTTGATGGTGACAGTGATAACGAGGAAATATGGTTTTTACCACATTCAAATGATAATAACTATGTAGATGTCTATGTTAATAAGCTTAACAGTATAAGAATCAGGTACTTCGGACCAGAGTATGGACCAGATAGTTATGGCAGCTGGAATATCAGTCTTAATATTGAAGAAATGGCTGATGTGAATGATTACTGGTATAATAGTGATGGTAAAGCTGATATTTACAGTTATCCATATGTATGTAACGAAACTGTTTATGCGAAGTGGGAAGAAAGTAAAATCACACTGCCAGATAAAGATGAGGTAACGAAGCCTGGTTTTGAGTTAACTGGCTGGTCAGATGGAATAAACACTTATGATCCAGGTGATAAAATATCAATAAAAAAAGATACAAGGTTTTATGCAATATGGGAAGAAGTAATACCTGAAAAGCAACTCTGAGAGTAATATAACAAAGGCCGCATCAACAATGTACTTTGATACACTTATACGGCGTACATCAGGAGATGAAGCATGGTATGACACAGTTGGAAGATATAGTATAAAAAGTCTTAAGGATTATAGCAATGATAGTTGTGTACAGATATGGAAGATAGATATTGCTGGTAATATAACAAGAATGAAATGAGGCATTTACAAAATCATGAAAATATTTTATAATTAAAGGCAGATTTTTTTATATATTTTGGACATAATTGCCATTATGGAAAGGATTGCGGTATGGAAAAGATAAAAATGACAACACCTCTCGTAGAGATGGATGGAGATGAGATGACAAGAGTGTTATGGGGACTTATTAAGGATGAACTTTTTACTTCCTTATGTAGATCTTAACACAGAATATTATGATCTTGGACTTGTTCATCGTAATGATACTAACGACCAGGTTACTATAGATTCAGCAGAGGCTACTAAAAAGTATGGTGTTGCAGTAAAGTGTGCTACAATCACTCCTAATGCAGCAAGAGTAAAAGAATATAACCTTAAGGAGATGTATAAGAGCCCTAATGGAACAATAAGAGCTATTCTTGATGGTACGGTATTCAGGGCACCTATCATTGTTAATGGTATTGAACCTTATGTTAAGACATGGAAGAAACCTATAACTATAGCAAGACATGCATATGGTGATGTATATAAGGCTTCAGAGATGAAGATTCCAGCAGCAGGAAAGGCTGAGCTTGTATACACAGACGAACAGGGTAACGAAACAAGAGAGCTTATACATAACTTCAAGGGTGCTGGTATCATACAGGGTATGCACAATCTTAATGATTCTATAGAGAACTTTGCAAGAAGCTGTTTTAACTTTGCTCTTGAAACTAAGCAGGATCTTTGGTTTGCAACTAAGGATACAATATCTAAGAAGTATGATCATACATTCAAGGATATATTCCAGGAAATATATGATAATGATTATGCTGATAAGTTTAAGGAAGCAGGCATTGAATATTTCTATACATTAATAGATGATGCAGTAGCAAGAGTTATTCGTTCAGAGGGAGGATATATCTGGGCTTGTAAGAATTATGACGGCGATGTTATGTCAGATATGGTTGCTACAGCATTTGGTTCATTATCCATGATGACATCAGTTCTTGTATCACCTAAAGGCTTCTATGAATATGAAGCTGCACATGGTACAGTACAGAGACATTATTATAAGCATCTTAAGGGAGAGGAAACATCTACTAACCCTATAGCTACTATATTTGCATGGACAGGAGCTTTAAGAAAGAGAGGAGAACTTGATTCTATTCCTGAACTTGTAAGATTTGCAGATACACTTGAAAAGGCTTGTATCAAGACAGTAGAAGATGGTAAGATGACAAAGGATCTTGCACTTATAACAACATTAGAGAATCCTGTAACATTTAATACACAGGATTTTATCAAAGCAGTACGGGCAACGCTTGATGAACTTATGAATTAATGTATAATTAACTGCTCCATTGATATTATAATATCAATGGAGCAGATTATGTTGTAAGAGGTATGAAACAGAACGTAACTTAAGGAGTGTTATGCGTAATATATTATTAGATTTCAGTTTCAGGGGAATGAATATTAACCAGCTTGCAGTCTGGTTTTTTATATATAGCTTTTTTGGATGGGCAATGGAGTGCATAGTTATAAGAAAGCAGCTTGGCTACTGGGAAAACAGAGGGTTTGCAAAGCTGCCATTTTGTGTAATATACGGTTTTGGAACATATATAGCTTTCAATATATTTGCACCTATACAAAACAACTATATTGCATTATATATATTTGGTGCTGTATGTGCAACAATATTTGAGTATATGACGGCGAAGCTTATGTTAAAGCTGTTCGGAGAAGTATGGTGGAACTATGATCACCTTAGATTTAATTATAAGGGTATAATATGCCTTCAGAGCACAATTGGCTGGGGATTTCTGGCAGTGCTTATATTTGGAGTGTTTAACAGGCTTGTAGAACAGGCAGTATTTTCTATGCGTATGTCAGCGGTTACAGTGATTTCAGTTGTTCTTGTTGTGTCATATGTATGTGATTTTTCATATCATTTTACAAAGCGTTTATTAAACAAAAGAATGGGAGATGCAGTTAAACATGCATCAGGCTGCAGTAATCTTCTTAACAGATTCCATAGGTGATTTCGGGGTGAGATATGTTAGAAAGTCTTAGAAATAACATGAAACTGCTAAAAAGCAGTAAAAGACATGTATTGTTGTTTGAACTTGCATATAAGCTCCTTGCATTAGCAGTGTTTTATCCTGTTATTACGGGCGTTATCCGTTTGTGCATGAGAATAACAGGGATTAATTATCTTACAAATGAATATATAGCGAAAGCGTTTATGAATCCTGTAATAATCATATTCTGCCTCTTAGGGGTTATAGGATTCATAGTTTACTGCTTATATGAAATGGCATATCTTGCAGTATGTTTTGAAACCAAGAGAAAAGGTATACAGGCATCTATTATTGATAACATATATAATGCCTTTTTGCGGCTTAAAAAGCTGTTGAGGATTCAGAGCATACCGCTTTTTTTATATTTTCTGATATCTATAATAGTTATTAATGTGACAGTTACTGGCAATATTATATTTAGCGAAAGTGTAAAAAATATTATAAAAAGTGAGGTAAAACGAAACAGAACTGTTATATTTATTGTGACAGCAATTATCATAATATGCCTGTTTTACTTTGTTATACGGGATATTTTTTCATTTAACATATACATGATGGAGGGAAAAAACTTCAGACAGTCATGTGCTAAAAGCAGAAGCATTGTTAAAAATAATGTACTGAAGATAGTGGGTGTAGTTGTACTATATAATCTTGCACTTTTAGCGGCTATTTATACATTTTATATAATTATATCTGTTGTACTGATTGCCGGAGTTAAACTGCTTGATCTTGCTTATATGGGTAGTGCGGTGTATCTTTCTGTGCTTAGTACATTAAGGACGATAGTAAGATTATTTCTTGTATTTTTATCTATACCTTGTTCATTCTCTATGATATCATATATGTATTACAAGTATGAGAATCTTTCGGATATTAATTTTGAGTTTGTTGATATAGATGAAGGAAGCGCAAGGATAAACAGGATTATTTATTCGTTTGTTCTTGTGATGTCGATAGTCCTGGATGTGTTATATGTTGTGTTAACATTTAACAGCAACCCTTTTGAGAGAGTTGCTATATTCCATGATACTAAGATAACAGCACACAGGGGTGCATCAAGGGAAGCACCGGAGAATACACTGGCAGCTTTCCAGCGTGCCATAGATGATATGGCTGATTATATTGAACTTGATGTGCAGATGACAAGCGATGGTTATATAGTAGTTATGCACGATGCATCAGCATATAGGACAACAGGTGTAGCCAAGAATATAACAGATATGACATATGAGGAAGTAAAGAAGCTTGATGCCGGGTACTGGTTTTCAGAAAAATATAGGGGTGAAAGGGTTCCATCTTTTGAAGAGGTGTTAAAGCTTGTTAAAAGCAGTCCTGTCAGTATAAAGCTTAATGTTGAGATAAAGTCATCAGCGGATAGCAACATAGCAGCTGGAAAGGTTATAGAGCTTATAAAGAAATATTCCATGGAACAGAATTGTGTTATAACTTCATTTGATTATGATGCGCTTCTTGCAGTTAAGAGCATGGATGAAGATATACAGACTGGATATATACTGTCTGTTGCATATGGAAGATTTTATGAGAATACCAACGTAGACTTCTTTAGTGTTAACGCTTCATTCCTTACAAAGAGAACAGTGGATGCCATACATAATACTGGTAAACAGGTATATGCATGGACAGCTAATAACGATACATCTATAAAGAATCTTGCTAATAAAGGTATTGATAATATAATAACAGATGAACCTGTTATGGCAAGGGAGGTTGTGTATTCAAGGAATACAAGTGAAACTATTACAAATATGATCAAATATGTATTTAATAAATAACAGTCGCATTTTGCTTCGCAAAACAATGAGGTAAATACCTCTGCTCCTACAGGGGTAGTCGCATTTTGCTTCGCAAAACAAGGAGGTAGGTATGTTAAGGGGAATAGGTACATCTAAGGGTATAGGTATAGGAAAGGCACTGGTGTTAAAAAATACAGGGTGCGAGGTAAAAAAGTATAAAATAGATGATGTAGATGCAGAACTTCAAAGATACAAGGATGGAGTGGACACATTCATAAAGGAGACAGACGAATTCATAGAGAAGCTGACAGCTAAGTTAAACGGCGATGATAAGAATGCACTTGTTCTTAAGAACCAGGAATATTTAGCTGGTGATATACAGCTTACGTCAGAGGTTTGTAATATTATAAAGAAGAATAATATTAATGCAGAGGCAGCCCTTTATGAGGCCTGCGAATCTTTGAAGCAGCTGTTTCTAAGTATGGATAACGAGGCTATAGCCCAGCGTGTAACAGATATTGAAGATATGAGAGAGAGATTGACAGCAATACTTCTTGGTGTTAAGAGTATTGATCTTACGCAGCTTCCTGATAACACGATTATTATAGCTGATGAGATACATCCATCTATGACAGCGAATATGGATACTGTGCATATAGCAGGCATTATATCTGAAAAAAGGTGGAGACACCTCACATGCATCGATACTTGCAAGAGCTTTGGAGATACCAGCAGTTCTTAGTGTAAAGGGTATATGCAGTGAGGTTAAGGATGGAGAAGACATAATAGTTGATGGTGCATATGGTGAAGTGTTTGTATCTCCAAGTGACATAACTAAAAAGATATACGCCAAAAAGAAAAACAGTACGATGAGAGTGTTATAGAACTTAAGAAATATATCAATAAACAAACAGTTACTAAAGATGGCAGACGTGTGATGCTGGCTGCTAATATAGGCAATGCACTTGATGCTGCAAAGGCAGTCAGGGATGGTGCAGAAGGTGTGGGACTGTTCAGGACTGAATTTCTTTTATGAATGGAAGCAAGCTTCCAACAGAAGAAGAACAGTTTACAGAATATAAGAAAGCAGCAGTTCTTCTTGACGGAAGGGAACTTACTATAAGAACACTTGATATCGGCGGAGATAAAGATATTCCATATATGGGATTGTCTAAAGAAACTAACCCATTCTTAGGATACAGGGCGATAAGATTCTGCCTTGACAGGGTAGATGTTTTTACGACACAGTTAAGGGCTATATTAAGGGCTAGTGCTTACGGTAATATCAGAATTATGATACCTATGATAACATCGGTTTCAGAGGTCAACGAGGTTAAAAAGATTATAGCAGGAATATGCAGGGATCTTGATAAGAAGGATATTAAGTATGATACTGATATTAAAGTTGGTATTATGGTAGAAACACCAGCAGCGGCTATTATGGCAGATGTTCTTGCAAGGCAGGTCGATTTCTTCTCTATAGGAACTAATGATCTTACGCAGTATACGCTTGCTGTTGACAGAGGTAACGAAAATGTTTCATATCTGTATTCGGCACTTAATCCGGCAGTTCTAAGAAGCATTAAAAGAATAATAGAATGTGCGCATAACGCAGGTATTGATGTAGGTATGTGTGGTGAGGCGGCAGCAGATGAACGTATGATACCACTGCTTTTATCTTTCGGGCTTGATGAGTTCTCAGTCGGTGTAAGCCGTGTGCTCGAGGTAAGAAAAGAGATTGCATCATGGAGTATGAAAGAAGCTGGTGATATAGCAGGGAATATATTAGGATATTCAGAGGAAAAGGAAGTATCGAATTATCTGAGTGATTATATATCATCAAGAGCTGAAACATCTAAGCAGACAGCTAAAGATAGTAATGACAGTGCATTATAAAATATGTTGTATGTGATAATACAAGGAATAGATGACATAACGGATAAATAATGCTATGAATAAATGTCATAATGAATAAGTAATGTGATAATAAAAATGATAGAAATGAGGAACATATGGCGATATATGTAACAGATGAAGAGCAGGAAAGAGTTATACTTGTAGGTGTGGAGCTTGACCCGGCAGATGATTGTGAGAAATCACTTGAGGAGCTATCTGAGCTTGCAAAGACAGCAGGGGCAGTTACAGTTGGAAAGATGATACAGCCAAGAGACAGCTTCCATCCTGCAACTTATATAGGAAAAGGAAAGCTTGAAGAGTTAAGAGCAATGATACAGGAGCTTGGAGCAACAGGTATTATATGTGATGATGAGCTGTCTCCTGCACAGTTAAGGAATCTTGAAGATGTTCTTGATACAAAGATTATGGACAGAACTATGGTTATATTAGATATATTTGCAGCAAGAGCGTCATCAAGTGAAGGTAAGATACAGGTTGAGATGGCACAGCTTAAGTACAGGTCAACAAGACTTGCAGGTCTTGGAATAACACTGTCAAGACTTGGTGGTGGTATAGGAACAAGAGGTCCTGGTGAGAAGAAGATAGAAACGGACCGAAGAATAATACGTGACAGAATATCCCACTTATCAGCAGAATTAAAAGAATAAAAACCATCGTGATATACAAAGGCAGAAAAGAGAGAACAGCTCAACACCTGTGGCTGCCATAGTAGGTTATACTAATGCAGGAAAGTCAACACTTCTTAACAGGCTTACAGATGCTGGTGTGTTATCAGAAGATAAGCTGTTTGCAACACTTGATCCTACGACAAGGGCACTTAAACTTGCGAATGGCGAAAAGGTGCTTTTAACAGATACAGTCGGATTTATAAGAAAGCTTCCACATAATCTTATTGAGGCCTTCAGGAGTACACTTGAAGAAGCTAAATATGCAGATATGATAGTACACGTTGTTGACTGTTCTAATGATGATTATGAGAGACACATGGCAACGGTATACGATACCCTTAAACAGCTGGATGTAGGTGATAAGCCGGTTATCACACTCTTTAACAAATGTGATGAATTCGATGAGATACCTATACTTAAAGATAGTAAAGCTGATTATGTAGAGAATATATCAGCAAAAACTGGTATGGGACTTGATAGTTTCCTGATGGATATACAGGATATTATCCTTAAGAGCAGAATCCAGATAGAAAGAGTATTTCCATATAATGAGGCAGGAAAGCTTCAGCTTATAAGAGAGTATGGACAGCTTGAAAGTGAAGAATATACACAGGATGGCATAAAGGTT
>ENA-OQOA01000796-OQOA01000796.1-human-gut-metagenome-genome-assembly--contig:-NODE-796-length-11776-cov-7.826595_pt1 | contig 11776 bp, 11 predicted proteins | sample MGYA00242633_ERZ504888 | MGnify/ENA primary metagenome ERZ504888 (study PRJEB26092, sample SAMD00036372) | human gut metagenome | host: Homo sapiens | study: EMG produced TPA metagenomics assembly of... | reverse complement strand
GTCTTTCCCTTGACTGGCTATCTTCTTCTGATGATTACGGAGTCGTTTCAGTACCGATCTTCGTGGAGTCATTTTTTATCTTTTTTCCTTGGAATGTTGTTCATCAGTCCATCAATCATATTGTAGTTGGCTTCTTCTGCCATCTCTGCACTGCGAAGATATTCTCCATTATCCATGACCTTCTGCCAGTTTGCCAGCTCTGGTTTCTTCTTTTGTGTTTCTCCAGATTGTTGCTGTCTGATCTGGGATTGTGCCTGCATTTCCTGTTGTTTTTGCTGTGCCTGCTCTGCCTGTTGCTGCATGAAGTTCTGGATGTTCCGTCTGGCTTCTTCATCAAAGCCATTGTAACAGTCATTCATGACTACGGCACCTTCCTCACTGAGAATCACATAGGCTGCTCTTGTTCCATACTCCTCATGCTCCATCAGAAACCATTTCTTCTCGTTCATCAGGATGTAATCCTGTGCAAGCCATGTTCCTTTCTTTCCTTCGATTTCGTACCCGGTTGTATCAATGGAAAGTCTGGTATCGGAAGAACTTTTGATTGTGAGAAATTCTGGAATGATGATAAAACCATCTTTGTTGACATAGTAAGCTGTGGTTTTTCCATCGTCGGTGATGACGATCACATCACTGCAACCAATGGAATGACCTTTGAAGTTCTTCGGTCGCTGCTTCTGTAAACGGAGTTTAATATCAGCCGGAGTTTCCCCCGGCTGGATTCTTCCAATATACACCTGCTGATAGTTTTCTACCTGGACTGTTCTTCCTTCGCTTTTCAGTTTCTCGTAAGAACGGAAACGGACATCCCGGTACTCTGGGGTATCTTTTACCTGATATACTGCACACTGACTTGTATTCATTCTTCATCCTCCTCTTCCAGTTCCATTTTATATTCTTCCAGATCCATAAGAAAAACCTCATATCCTTCATCGCTCATGCAGAACAGTTTTCTTATGGTATTGCAGACAAGCCCGATCATATCTGCATCGCCTTTCAGAAAAGGAATGATATGATCGATTGCCTCCATCGTGTCATTTCTGTTTCCTTTATCAAACATTGCTGTTACTAAACATTCATCCGCATCAAAGTTCATCGCCAGATCCATCATAATTCCACTTCTCCCTTCTTATGTGTCTTGGATTTCTCCGTTGTCTTATTCTGCTCCTGTGCTTTTGCCCTTGCCTGAAAATCTTTTAAAGACTGCAGCACAGATTTCTTCACTTCACCTTTTGCTCTGCTTGCAGGTTCTGCCTTTTGTGGCTGGCTCCGATTTACAGATACCGGTTCCTGCTCTGCCCTTCTGTCTGCCGCAACCGCAGAAGGTTTCTGTCCACTTCCTATTACTGTTTCTGTCGTATGTTCCGTTTCCTTTACCCTTCCATGCTTTTCATCCAGATACTTTTCCATGTCTGCGATTGCTTTCTGCACCAGAGGGCTTTCTTTATAGTGTGGAATCATATCTATCAGATCACGCCGTATCCGGTCTGCACTCATCAACTCATATTCTCCGGAATAATTTTCATCACCATCTTGCAGATCAAATCCGATTCCTTTAATCCCATGCAGTCTCTCTGCTGGGATACTCTCATATATTTTAATGGCTTCTTCTAAAGTGAGGTTGTTATGGTACTCTCCCATGACCGGAAACTCCATGCACTCTGCGACATAAAAACTGATCGTGGCTTCTGGCTGTTCCTGCTCCGGCTGTTTGTCAAAAATAGAAAATCGCTCTGTATCTTCCAGACGGGAAAGTAAAGAACGGGCAGTTATAACATCGCTGTCTATATCGGATTCCTCGGATACCTCAAGCAGCCAGTCCTTGATAGTTTCTGTTTTCTTATTCAAAATATCCTCCGTGAGTTTTTCCACCTGTTCTTCTCTATTTTCAACTGTATCGTTATACTCATAGGTATCAACGTCATAGCTAAAATTATCCAGGTCCACAGCGAGCTTTTTAATCTCCTGCTGGTCAAGATATTTTTCGGATTCTTTTATATACTCTGCCAGAGTGATTCGCTCCTCTGCAATCGGGTTAATATCCACCTTAATTCCTGCCATCGCTATACCAGATTCATTTAAGGCATTGAAAAAGCTATCTTCTCGAATATCACCTTTATAGGAAAGAACCACATCAAGGTCAGAATCTTCCCGGTAAAGGTCTTGTCTGCTTCTGGAACCATACACTCTTGCAGCAAGCAGCTCTACCTCCTGTTCCATTCCCATATCTTCTAATACTGCCTGTGCATGATACAAGACACCTCTTTCAACATCTGCCCTGCTCAGACTGTTTAATGCCAGTTCATTTCTTCCAATCTCAGAAGTCGCACGAAGTTCCCCCTCCTGCAATAAATCTTTAGAGTGCTGGATCGTCATTTCTTCAAATTCTTTATAATCCACTTTGACACATTCCATATCATCCATTCTTTCACTTTTAAGGATTTCATAAGCAGCTTCCTGAATGGATGCGTCTGGATTATCATAATCACCACCCTGGATTTCATGCAGATCAGAGTCATAAAAATAAACGAATATCCTTCTTCTGTTGCCTGTATGGTCAGATACCCTTTACTCCTGGTAAACTGCATTGCGATTCCTTCATAGGTTTGCATTGCTTCTTCCCTGCGAAATCCTTCAAAAATACTTGCCGGGAAGTTCTTTTCTAATTGTATCCGCTGCATCTGTTCTTCCTGAACTTCTTCCACATCTGCCATCAGATCTTCGTAATCCACTACTTTTGCATCTTCCAGTGAGTACCCTTTATCTTCTAAAATATCACTGGCAGCTTCATCTACATAGATTGTCGGATTGTCATAGATTCCTCCATCATCCTCCTGATAATCTTCATTATAAAATGTATAGTCATAACCATCTTCTGCGGTCTGGATTGTAAAGTATTGTTTTCCAATCTGATATGCAATCTGTACCTCATTCCAGTCCAGCATGTTTTCCATTTTATTTACCACTTCATATATTTCTGGATTCAGCCACCCTCCGATCTGTTTATACGCATGGGTCAGCCGATCTATCCCGTTTTCACATCGGATAAAATCCATGCTTTCCTGCATCGTTTCCGTATTCTGGATACCAAGCACTTTTTTCTGATGATTTGGCAGACGTAAATATTCCTGCATCGCTTCATCCAGTGATTCATACCGGTTTACTTTTACTACACCCTCTGCATTTACATCTTCCATCACATAAAAATTATCAACGTAATGAATCTCTGGCATTTTTAACTTTATGCCTTCCGGCAGCTGCACCTCACTGACTGCATGAAAATTAAACCGGACATCCGTTCCAGATTCATTTTTTCCTGCCATCGTTTCTTCCCAGGTATCTTTCTGTACTGCCTGTATTTCTTCGATTGTAAGTGTCTGTCCACTCCGCAGGGTTACAACAGAATCTTTCGGGAATTCCGTCAAGTCATAAAGTGTTGTTCCATTTTCCTGCAAATATTCTGAAACTGCTTCCAATGCTCCTGCGTCAAACCCGTTCCATAAGTCCTCCGCTACAAGCTGTCCATTTTCTGCTACGATAATGCCTGCCACATCGGAGCCAAATTCATCCTGTTCCATTAAGAAAAACTTCTCCCCGGCATATTCCTTTTCATCAACCGTATGCCATGTTCCGTTATGTCCTTCTGCTTCATACCCTCTTGTCTCTGCCGTAATCGTCACTTCGTTTTCTCCTATCGCCTGTTCTATCCTCTGCATCCGGATCTCAGCTCTTGCCATGTCGATAAACCCATCTAAAACTGCCGGGTGGCTTTCGATCACATAATCCAGGTTCAGATTTCTGCCCCGGCTGATATTTTCCGGGACTTCTATATGCTCCGCCCAGTCTTTGTTCTGTCTGGAGAATCTTCCATCATGGGAAAGTTCCTGGATGGTATTTGCCATAACAAAATTCATACGTTCTTCCCCAAAGCGTTCCACGACTTCTTTTGCTGCATTCTGCTTTAAGTGCAGCCCGTCAAAATTCTCCCGGATAGCTTCTTCGATTGCTTTCTTGCAGTCCAGGTTTAACTTTCTCGAATCCAGATAAGCATCCACATCCCGTTCTCCCATTGCCTGTTCCAATGTTCCTTTATAAACTGGCGGATATGCCCTGACGGAATTATGTTCCAGTATGTTCATTCTCTGCTGGACAAACTCCGGAAGTTCCTGAAATCCAAAAGAATCTACATAATAGGCTGTAATCTCTGCACCCCTGTTTATCACGATCACATCACTTACCGATAAAGAATGACCACGGAAATCTTCCGGTCGGTCAATGTTAAAGCGTTCAAATATATTTTCTAACGTGATTGTTGGCATCCATGGTGCTGCATAAACCATCCGGTAATCCTTTCCGTCAATGGTATATCCCAGACTCTTTGCGGATTCCATTCCCATAAACTGATAAGTATGCTCATCCCCACTATCCATCTGATAAATGGCAAACCTTCCGCTTTCTCCATGCAGAAGAAGTGTCTCATCAATCTTTTCTGCACTCTGCTGTTCCAGTGCTTCCTGTTTTGTAGCAGATATTTCTCTTTCTTTCTGCACTTCCCATTCTGTTTCTGTGATTCCAAAGATACCGTCATATCCAAGAATTGCATCTTCTGTGTCTACAAGTGTTGATTCTGCCAGCTGTGGATTCTCTTGATTTCCATGTAACACATAAATTTCTGCCCCTCCACGGTACAATTCATATGCACGGTCTTTCGTAAGCGGAAGCATATGGTCTAACTGGATTCCTGCCTCGTGCATTTCTGTAAAACCAACCATGCCATCCGGGAAATTGTCAATCTGTGCCTGTATTTCATTCATAAGGCTTCTCGTATATTCACTTCCCGGTCTGCGGATTGCAGTCATCATACGGTTCACCAGTCCAAGCACTTCGTCTTTATCATCCATCTTATATGCAAAATTCACAATAAGATTTCTCTGGGAATCTGTGAAATCTCCCGTATTGGCAGCTTCTGCTGTTTCAATCAGACGGTGGGCATACTGCATGGCTGTTTCTTCTGCAATTTCCGGCTCTTTCGCTGGGAAGTTCGCCCTTGCTGCCTGGATCACTTCATACACCAGCTTTGAACCGGCTTCATCGTAAGATTCCCTCATATCCCATACCAGGTCATTCAGTCTTTCCACCTGTCCAGGGAAGGTTTCTGCATATTCATTTACAAATGCCTTTTCATTTTCCGAAAAAATATTTCTTGGAAACTCTGCTTTTTGCACCAGCATCTCTGCCTGATCTTTCGGAGAAAGGTCAGAAAAATAGTAACGCCTGTGTCAGCATCATATTCCACATCATAAAAATCAATCGGATAGTTCTCTCCGTGCCCACTGCTGTCATAGAGTGGTGTGACGGCAGCACCTTTTTCTTCCAGAAAACTTTCCAGTGGTTTCTCATTTTCCTCTATCTCACCACTTTCCAGAAGGCGGACGTATTCCCCCACATTCTGCTCTAACTGTTCCCTGCTCATGTTTTCGATCAGATCATAAGTAAACTCGGAACCCATACTGCCTGAAAGATGCAGAATTAAATCTTCCTTATGAAAAGTATCCCGAACTGGTCTTTCCATTTCCAGCTCGTGCATCTGTGTCTCGATATTCTCAATGACTTCCGCAGACGTTTTCCGGATGGTATCCATAGATGCCCGGAGTGCTTTCATATCCTTGCTTTCACACCAGCTGGCAATATAGGTAAAAGAGTATTCGGAAGTATCCAGACCAAAGTGGTTGCAGACAATATAGGCAATACTTTCCGCTTCAAATGGATACATTAACATTTGAGGCTTTATACTCAGCATTCCAAAATGTTAATCATTTTAAAGAATGCTGAGAAATAAGACGTTTTTCTACTAAAAGATGAGCATTATTCGTTAGCGCAATCCACAAAGTCTTGCCATTTCATCTTCGTTGCCCTCCCACATTGGTGCTTCATCAGATACAGGTGTTGGAACAGATTCCATTGCGTCTCTAAGCTGTTCAACAGATGGCTTTGCATAGTAGCTTTTGGTTGTATCAGTTCTGGCATGTCCTAACACTGTAGAAACAAGCTCGATGGCGATTCCATCCTGATAAAGATTTGTGGCTCTGGTTCGGCGGAACATGTGACAGTGAACCGAATCTGGAAGACTAATCCCTTTTTCACTGACCAGAGTTGCATATTTTTTTATAATCCGCTGGACATTTCCAACGGACATCCTGTCTGTTACACCTTTTATCGTTGTGGAAAATAAGTATGCTTCTTTGGAAGAATTACTGTGATATACACGTATATATTCCCTAAGGTGTTCGACTGCTTTAGCTGTTAATTGTATGGTTCTCTCTTTATTACCTTTGCCGGTTATGAAAATATTTGGATATTTTGATTCCATTGCGATATCACATAGGCGAATATTAAGCAGCTCACTGATTCTTACAGCTGTATCGTAGAGAAGAATCAAAATAGCACGGTCTCGTACACCGAATTTCGTATTCGGCGGTGCAGACAGTATTGCAGCAAGTGCATCATCGGACAGAATAGGTTTTTCCTTTTTAATGGTTTTGCATGGTGAGATCTGACTGATCGCCAGGGCAACTGACTGGACTGATATGTCCATATCCGAGGCATAGTTCAGATAGGCACGGATAGCCGCGACTCTTACATTTACAGTTGATGGCTGGCTGCCATTTGCAAGCAGATATTCTCTGAAATTATAAATACATTCTTTGGTACAATCAGAAAACTGAAAGGTGCTTATGGATTTACCTAATTCATCTACAAGGTAGTTTTTAAATATTGTAAGGGAATCTCTGTAGGATTCTGCTGTAGCCTGACTGCGTCCGACCTGCTTTACCAAATAAACATTTAGAAAGTTCCATGTGTGAGAAAAGAACAGCTGGTCAGTCGATATCTTTGCTGATTTATTCTTCATAGGGAATCACCTCCGGAATGACCTTTCCAGACACTGAATCTTTCTCTCGGATAGTATCAAATGCCTTTTCTACAAGATGATAGTAATAATACGTTTCATCAGGGCTTTTATGTCCAAGGTATCTGCTTAAATATGGGAGCATAGTGTTTGTATCAATTCCCTGGTGCATCCATTCATTAAATCTCTCTACTACAAAAGCATGGCGTAAACAGTGGGGTGTCGGATGTTTATCAATCGTCTTGGCAACCGGAAGCATAGCCCAATGGCGGTTAAAACTTGATTCTACTCCAGAGCACGAAACAGGCTTATGTGGATCTTTTCCCGGAAAAGCCCAGTCAATTCCGGGGAAAAGCATTTCCTGACGTTCTTTATAGTTTTTAAGTACCGGAAGGCTATCCTGTGGAAGATATACAAGGCGGTCCTTGTTACCTTTTGAGCCAAGGACAGTAAGGATTCCTTTATCCAGGTCTATGTGCTCCCATTTTAGCAATCGCCCTTCTGACAGACGCAGACCGCAGCAAAAATATAGGAGAAAAAGAATCTTGCACTCTCTATCGAGTCTAAATTGCTCTGAATTATGAGACGTGCGGCTATCCATTTTCTGTAGCAGTTCCTTAACTTCCTCTTTTGATGGAATGTAAAGAACCGGACGGTAAGCCTTGCAGAAAAATTAGGAATGTATGCTTCCTGACCAAGGGAAAGGATATATTCACTCAGCACCTTCACCAGCGACATACAGCGATTATGATAGGCATCTCCTTCGCCCGGTCTGGCTTCTGACCATTTGGCTGCCATTTCATAGGTGACTGTTGTCAGTTCCGGATAATTCTGTACGCAAAAGGTATCAAAGCGTTTTAATAGCTTTTCTTCGGAATTATAGGCATATCCATCAGCTCGTTTTTGCTGTATAAGTCCTTCGATATGATGTGCCAGACCGCTCTCAAAAATGTATGTCATGATAAAACACCTCCAAATTCCAGAGGGCAGAGCCTCATTTTATCTTCGTCACGTTCAAGATATACCTCTGCTGTTTCCTGACGTGCATGTCCGAGAGCATTGGAAATATCATCAAGTCTGTTGTCTGCCCGAAGCATTCTTGTGGCAAATGTTTTTCGTGTCATATGAAAGCCCTGACCAGCAGATAATTCAAATCCATATTCAGCAAGTATTCTTTTTAAAGCTCCACGGCACGCCGTTGTAACTTTAAGCGGAATATATGGTGCCTGATGGCGGATGAATATATAACCGTTGCCTGTGACAGCCGATTCCGGACGTCCATTCATGATGTATTTATATACTGAATTACCTACATCCGTTGGGACTGGAAGCGTTATTGCTTTGCTTGTTTTCTGCTGAATGAAGGAAACAGTTTTGTTTTTCCAGTCAAAATCATTTACCTGAAGCTTTAGGATGTCTGCTCCCCTGATACCCATTCGAAGTCCAAGCATGACCATGGCTGTGTCCCTGAGCTCCATGGGGGTAGAAGCTTTATCACGATATTCATATATTTTCTCGACCATAGCATCGCTCAGAACATCAACTATGCTGCGATGAGGCGCACAGCTTGCAGATACTGCAAAAGCAAGTGTTGGTGAAATCAGATCCTGGTCAGCCATGTACCGTAGAAGCTGACGAAGCTTGGTTCCATATGCATTTTTACTTTCCGGGGTCGAGTGGACATCATGGTTATGAAATGCTTTAACCACATCGGGTGTTATGGAGACTGGATTATCTATTCCATTATCTTCAAGATATTTGAAGAAACTGCATCCGGCTGCCCTGCATATGGTAAGTGTCTTATCGGTCATTCCATCCCGCCTGCGGCTTTCTATGAAACCATCAAGGATGCTTTTGCTCCATGATGGAAGATGATCAGATGCACGCATCGGCTCAGCGATTATATTGGATTCCATTATGCCCTGGAGATACTTTTCAAACATTCTGATAGTGTGTGAACGATGAGCTGATCCGGAACTGCTGGCTTTGATCTGATTCGGGCAATCCGGGAGTATATCTATCCATGATGTCACAGTTTCTGCCGAGTGTTCCAGATGGTTAAGTTCCAGGAACATGAAATACCATGTGAAATCATTGCGATAAACAGCTTTTGATGATTTCATGTATTTCCAATCGTCCAAAGCGTCAAGATATTCATCGGCTTTAAGAGCGAGAGGTATACTCGGATGAAATGCGGTACCTGTTTTAGAAAGTCTCATCTCAAGCAGTATTTCAACGTTCTCACCAAAAAGAACCCGCTGGTAACACTCTGGCACATCACCTCTGCGGTGAAGATATTTCATAAGTGCTGTCATGGCACATACGGCGTTCTGACGTCTGGCAAGAGATTTACAGGATTTGCAGTAAGTATTCCAGTATTCGATAAGAGTATCTATGGTTATTGCTTCCGGCTCTGTAACTCCCAGGGAAGTAGCAAGCCTGAAGAACTCCTTGATGGCAACAGAATACGTATGGTAATAGCAGGGATTCTGTGTGGTCGCATAGTATTCTTCCAGCTCATATGTCAGGCGAAAAAAGGATTCCGATATTCCGCTCCGGCAGAAAAAACTGTCTTCTGAGCGGCAGAAAGAACTTTTGATATCTCCAAAGAGCAGGTAATGCTCGAGGCGGAACAGGGCATTTCTATATTGAGAACACGTCTCATAGGAAATTTCCCGTTTTTTAATCTCAAGCCAATCCAGTGCGGCATCCATTGAAAAAGGAATGCCCTTATCCATCAGGTACTTGAAGAGTGTAGCATAACAGGTTCTGTGCATGTCTATATTTTTACATGCACTGTCTGGCTGTTTCATCATATTGAGAACTGATGAAATAGCATCTAAATAGTTTATTTGCATATCAAATGCGCTCCTTTCCGGTTTCCCATTCGAGGGGAAAACCTGATAATAGCGTATCTGATAATGCTCATCTTTTTTACAAGAAAGTGAGGATTTATGGAAAATAATTTAAAAGATCAACATTATAAAAACATGGGTATAATGCTTCCACTTCTTTGGTTATCCGGTCTTTTAAAATCCCTTCCGCATCCATTACCTCCCGGTCATGCAGCAATGCATGGCTTACTTCGTGTACTCCGGTTTTCATGGTCTGGAGATTACTCATATCTTCCTGAATTGCGATATACTTTTCTGTCTGATGATAATACCCCTTTGCTTCCCCTTCTATTTCCATCATGCGGATTGGCACAGGGGAAATGTTCTGCAATGCTTCCATAAACGTGTCATAAAACTGTACACTCCCGGTAAGTTCCGGTACTTCCAACTCTACAATCGGCTCTCCCTCTGTCTGGCTGACATCAAATACCGTTGTCACACGAAACCTTGGAATGACCATCTCCACGATCTCTGTTTCCGGCTGACCGTCATCCCCGATCACCGGCTCTTTTGTTACAGGGTCAATCTTTTCAATCTCCTGTTTCTCACGGATGGGTGCCGGTGCGATGATCTGGATTCCTTTTTCCCCTCTCTTTACATGGCGGTTAAATTTCTTCTGCCACGCCTGATACCCTGCCACCAGAGTAGCCTCCGGTTTCTGCATGGTGATCAGAAGGGTGTTATTAAAACTGTAATTATGGAACTTGGACATGGTATTCAGATATTCCGTATACCGTTCCGAAGTAAAAATCTCCTTTACGCCCTGTTCCAGCCGTTCCGATATTTCCTTTAACTGTTTCTCTATATTATTTGCCATAAAACAAATCCTCCTTTTGGATTTCTCCCGCCAGAAAATATCCTGACGGGAAACTTTTTATAACTCCTGTTCGTGTTTCTTCTTTGCTGATTTCTGCACAGTCGGCTGCTGTGGTGCGTTTTGCTGTGCTTTTTCCTGCTTTAAGCGTTCCAGAATAGATGGCTTATGGATTCTGTCTGCTGTTTCCGGAAGTTCTTTTTCTTCTACAGCATCCCTGCTATCTGTGCTACTTCCTTCTCTGCCAATATCCTCATCTGCCATAATCGTCTCATTGCCCTTTTCATCCATGTTCAGCAACGCATTTAACTCAGATAACCGTTCCATCTTTTCATTCAGCTCTGCTTCTTTCGGGAATGGTTTCTTTACCTCTTCCTGTGCTGTCGCAAGCTGCTGTTGTACGGTTTCCAATTTCTGCTCACTTTCCGTCAGCTTCCTGTCAATGGAAGAAAGGGTGTTATGGATACGCTGCATATTTCCTACCGGGTCTTTTCCGATTTCCAGCTTATAAGAACATTTCCCTTTGACCGTCAGTTCAAATGCATTGGAGAACATATTGTAGGAAGCAGATAACGTAAACCCATGATATTCCCCGACCTTTCCGCCGGTACTGACGGCTTTTAATCCTGCACAGGCGGCGATCAACGCTTCGCCTGCTTCTTTCTTATCTTCATAAAGGACATTCCCTACCGTCATGGCAAACGTGTCATTATCCTGTAAATCCACGCTTTTTACTACCTGCGAATCCACCTGCATCCCGGCAATCCGCTCTTTCAATGCACTGATCTGTACCGGGAAATTCTTTGCAATATCGGATTCCAGACGGTAAATCTGACTGGTATGGTTTGCCTTTAAGAGTTTCAGCTTACTCACCTGCACATCCAGATCCATTTTTTCTTAATGTACGGATTACCTGTGGCAAGTGCCTTGATCTCTGCATAGGACAGTGCCGTATCATCCACATCTTCACAAGCCCTGACCGGGGATTTACTGGTCATGATCTGGCTGATGAACTTCTGCTTATTCTCCAAAATCTGGTCGAGTAGGTCAGCGGTATTACTACCGCTTTCCCCTCTAAGAACCGTGCATGAGAGTTTCCCCTCACACGGCTCAAGCACTTATAAGCCCTGCGTTAGCAGAACCAGTTCATGAACATTTTTC
>ENA-OQOA01000794-OQOA01000794.1-human-gut-metagenome-genome-assembly--contig:-NODE-794-length-11803-cov-2.847379_pt1 | contig 11803 bp, 14 predicted proteins | sample MGYA00242633_ERZ504888 | MGnify/ENA primary metagenome ERZ504888 (study PRJEB26092, sample SAMD00036372) | human gut metagenome | host: Homo sapiens | study: EMG produced TPA metagenomics assembly of... | reverse complement strand
CCATAAGAGTCTTACCATAGTGGACAGTTCTTTGCAGCTGTAAGGCACCTGCCGTTAAAGATACTTACAAGTGTTGAATCATTCTCTATAGATATAACAAGATTAGTACCTTCATCTATCTGCTGTTTTATAAGCTGATATGTACTGTTACCTGCATAATCAATGAATGCCACTTTAAGCCCCATAGCCTGTGCAAGCTCATAGTACTGTTCTATCATATTCGCAGGAGCTGCTACAACCACAACCTTTAACTTCGGTGTGTTATCCTCTTTTACCTTCTCGATAGGATAATACTGTACTATATAATCTTCTATTTTAACTGGGAAATACTCTGCTGCATTGGTTTCTATGATTTTATCTATCTTGTTACTCTTAATATCCGGAACAATGACATCCTTTGTAGCTATTTTACTAGATGATATTGAGAACACAACATCATTAGAATTCATACGATTGTCATCAAGTGATGACTTTATAATCTTGGCGAATTCTTTTACATCAAGAATCTCACCATCATTATACACACCTTCTGGTGTTGGGATTGTAACTACCTTATGAATAGTAGTTGCTTTAACACCCTTTGTTGCTTCGCACAACTTTGTATATTCGTTGTTAATGCTTATGCTTATATATTTGCCGTTAACCTTAACTGCCATAACGAAACAGTCTCCTCTCCCTTAGCATATTATGAAAAATCTATATATAAATACTGATACATTTCAGATTCAAACTAACATCAAAACATTGATATGTACCAGTTAATTATATTCGTACCAAAAAGCATAGCTATTGTAAGCCCTGCACACAAATATGGTCCGAAAGCAAGTACTCTTTCCTTGCCACTGACCTTCATTCTTATAACATGTATTACCGCACCAAAGATGCAGCCAAGCAAAAATGCAAGTATAATATTTTTCCATCCCACAAACAGTCCTGCTGCTGCCATAAGCTTGATGTCGCCTCCGCCAAATGCATCGACTCCCTTTATGGCTCTTCCTATAATAAGAAGCAGCAACATAAATATGCTTACACAAAAAAAGCCTATTAGATAATCTAATAGGTGTTCTCTGTCAAAAAGTATTCTTATTATACCGAGGACTCCTATTACTACATTAAGTGCAAATGGTATTTCCTGTGTTCTCTCGTCTATAACTGTTATAACAAGAAACATCGAGAATACCAGACACATCAGACCTGATATGATATTCAGTCCATTCACTAAAAATATGATGACATACATAGCACCATTAATTCCCTCTATAACCGGATACTGTGGTGATATCTTTGTCTTACAATAACGGCACTTTCCGCCTAGTATCATGTAGCTTACCAGTGGCACTAAATCGTACCACTGGAGCTTATGACCACATGACATACAATGCGAACTCTCCGTCGCTATATTCTCTTTTAATGGTAATCTATATATAAGTACGTTCAAAAAGCTTCCTATTACGATACCGTAGAGGAATATTATGACGTAGATTGGTAGTTCGTATTGCATGATTTTGTTCCTTAATTAATCTATAGATGGAGCTCCTGAAACTGATACATGACCTTCTGTATCAAGCTTAAATTCCACTTTTTACTCCAGTTGCCTTATATTTCTTTGATGTTAACTTTGTCTTTGAAGTATCTAGTGTTTTGCCCATTTCAGCTGATAATTCTGTACCTGTTATTGTAACATCCGTTGTAGCTTTGTCTTTTGCTTCAACTGTAATAACAGCAACTGGATCTCCTGATGATGGTACTGCTTCATTATATACCTTTTCATTCTGTAAGCTTACCTCTAATGCATTCTTAATAGCATCCATATTCTGAGCATCCTTAGATTCTCTTGACTTCTCAACGTTTCTGATAAGTGTTGGAGCAAGTACACCAACGAGTACTGCCATAATTGCGATAACAACGATAAGCTCAACTAAAGAGAAACCCTTGTTACCAAGTCTTTTCTGTGTCTTTTTCATGTTCTTTATCTCCCTTTGATAATAAAATATTTATATAATTCAGTGTGACTTTTCACCGTCATACTGATCATATACATGCTAATTCGTGCATATATTATATATGTACCTATCCCAATGTGTTGTAAAGCTGTATCATAGGCTGGTATATAGAAAGTATAAGTACTACAACTACAAGTGCCATGATAACTATGATAGCCGGCTCCATAAGCGCTGTAAGTGTCTGTGTCTGCACTTCAACCTCTTCCTCATAATAGCCTGCTGAGTTAGTAAGCATTTCTTCTATGTTACCTGTTTCCTCGCCGATACCTACCATATGAACTATCATAGGTGGAAATATCTGTGATGCCTTTAACTGGTTTGATAGTGGAAGTCCAAGGGCAACACCACTCTTAGCCTTCATAAGTGCATCCTTATACATGACATTCGTCATAGTGGATGCTGCTATATCTATAGCCTCTATCATAGGCATACCTGCCTGAAGAAGTGTGCTAAGTGTTCTTGCAAAGCTTGCACATGCCGTCTTAGTCTGAAGAACTCCAAATACAGGAATCTTAAGCTTAAGCTTATCTACTGAATGTCTTCCTGCATCAGTCTTTACATACATCTTATATCCAACTACTATAGCCGCTATAACCGCTATTATTATGTACCAGTAATTCATAACCGCATCACTCATAGAAAGCACTGCCTTAGTCATGAATGGCAGATCTGATTCAAGATCCTCAAACATGGATACAAAGTTTGGTATAACGAATGTTAACATAACTATGATTACGCCAACCATAACCACAAGAAGCACACATGGATACATCATAGCCTTCTTAACTATACCCTGTGTCTTAGCCTGTTTTTCAAACTGTATAGCCATACGCGTAAGAGCATTCTCAAGACTACCTGATGACTCACCTGCTTTAACCATATCTATAAGAATAGATGGGAATATGCCAGAGTCCTGTCTCATGGAATCTGATAATGTTTCACCCTTTTCTACACCCGACTGGGCATCCATAATAGCTTTCTTAAGATTCTTATTCTCTGTCTGCTCTGCTAGCATCTCAAGAGCGTTAACAACACTGACACCAGCATTAAGTATACTTGCAAACTGCCTGCAGAATACACTCATATCTCTTGGCTTAACTTTCTTCTTAGTAAGAAAAGGAAGTTCTATATCCTTATCAAATCGCTCCGTCTGTGTCTTGATAGACATAGGTGTAAGCCCCTGCTCTTTTAACTTTCTTGCAGCTTCATCTCTTGTTTCTGCTTCTATCTGACCCTTTTTATCCTTGCCATCCTTTGCAACTGCTGTGTATGAATATGTTTCCATAACAACCCCTCTTTAATAATGTAAATGCAATAATCAACTGCTCCTAGATTCTATTACTATATGATATATATTGCAATCATCTCTTATCCCCCATTTTGGTGTGTGTGAGTACTTTTGTACTATTAGTATAGTACTAAAGTTATAAATTGTACATAGTCAGTTGATTATGTTTTTTATTAAGTGCATTGTAACATATTTTGAATGAATATTTAAGTGTTTTTTGTCACATTTTACAACAAAAACGACTTATTTCTATAGGATATAATTTTCCATATCAATACTTTTGTAGATTTTATTTACCTTACATATATTTTATGCATAAAATATATGACCGCTTTATTATACATAAAAAGATGCAAGTATTCAATTTGCAAAAATATCTTATGATATTCCTGCCAATTGTTCACCTGCATCTTTAAATTGCCACTTATATATATTTATAGTTATTGCCTTTAATATCCATATTTTCTTACTTCAGCTTATCCAGCAGTTTTTTCTTTTCTTCATCATCCATTTCCACCATATCCAAAACTTCTTCTGCTGATTTATCTAATTTTTTCATCATTCCTTTAAAAATTTCTATTTTTGCTTCTGTTTTTCCTTCTTTTATTCCTTCTTCCTTTCCTTCTTCTCTCATAATATCCATAACACCTTTTTCATCATACTCAAATACACTCACGTCAATCACCTCATCCCTATGTTTTATAAAGAATTCTGATAACACGTTTTCATTAATACATTCATCTACTGCTTCTATAACTGCTGCCCTTACATCTTTCCCTTCATTATCTGTCTTATTGCGTACTTTGTTGACGAATATCATATAATCATTTAACGATTTACAACGATTAAGTATGTCTGCATTAGTTATTGCCTTTTTCATATATTCATCACAATCACATGTCAAAGACATATTGTTTATAATTTTATGTTCATCTTTCTCAGGATTAATATTAATAACTGTGACTACCAGTTCTAATTCCGGCATCTGTGTTTTTTGTTCAAACATATCTGACAATCTAAGTATTTGTACGCGTTCATTCATCTTTTCCTACCATTATAAAACGTAATAAAATGCGGGGTTGGAATTTTCAACATACTTCTTTTATGCAGATAGTTATTAGGATATATTTCTCTATATATCTCTGAACCATAATGCAGATATCTTAACGGCATATTCAGATTAATTGTTGACTGCTGCTCAAACATATATAACTCGTAGCTAAACACAAAGGATGCATCGTTTTATACTTCATATATGTACCACCTTTTAGCGTTGTAACAGTCAGATTGTCAACATCTGTATGTGACGAATTATTCAACGCATTATACAAATCAAGCAGATTATTCTTATCTGAATAAAGCATGCAGAATACATTATCACTATATCTTTTTGTTACTATAGATGAAGCATCATCATTTCTTTATTTGTGCTATCAACTATTTTGTGGCTTATTTTATCATTTTTGCCATATGATATTTTAAAATTATTATCCATATACTTCTCCTTTTGTAATTGTAATTATTACAATCAGATATTTTAAACAATCATGGATAAATAATATATTCATAAATATATTGTAACATCAGTAAAAATATAATACAAGTTACTCTAAAACTATATCTATATAACTATGCTTATGTATCCAGATGCATATATTCTGTTATCTGATTGTAACTATGTTGGGATTTTAATTGCAATGATACTGAATTCAGTAAAGATTATTTACTTTATGGAAATCATAATATTTTCTATATTTAAGCTGTCTTTTATTATTCTTATAGTATACTATATTTTATAAAATATCATCTAAAATATATTTTGTCAACATATTTTATTATTTTTAGAAATATTCGTAAATATTAACAAAATAATAGATATAGTATCTTTGCTATGAATGAAACAGGATTAAACTAAACACAGATAAAAGATATAAAATGCTATTATAAACAACTCAACACAAGAGCCTTTATATAACAATAACACCACTTGCACAAGCAGTACTTATGCAAATGGTGTTATTGTTATACTATTTTTTAATCTTACAATTATACAACTGATATTAAGATCATTTCATCATAACCAAATACACTCACGTCAATCAATCATTTCTTCTTGTTAAAAGCACAAGTCTTAATAACTGAAGTACAGATGTAACAAGTGCTGCAACATAAGTGAGTGCTGCTGCTGTAAGCACCTTCCTTGCACCTGAAAGTTCACGCCCTGCAAGCATATTTCTGTCGCGAAGTGTTCTAAGTGCTCTTGCTGAGGCATCGAATTCTACTGGAAGTGTAAGAAGCTGGAATATAACAACGAGTGAGAATAACAGCACACCTATCTGCATAAGCCCGGTTGCTCCGAATATAAGTCCTAACAATATGACTGGCCATGATAAAGATGAACCTATATTAGCAAGCGGAATAACAACTGATCTTATCTTAATAGGAAAATAATCCTGATCATACTGCATCGCATGTCCACATTCATGTGCAGCTACACCAACAGCTGCCACCGTATTAACATCATATACGCTATCTGATAACCTTAACACTCCTTCCTTAGGCGAGTAATGGTCTGTGAGATTTCCGCTCACTCTTTCTATCCTGACATCTGTTATCCCGGCTGCCCTTAGTATTTCACTTGCTGCTTGTGCACCTGTCATATTCGTTCTGTAGTTATTCCTACTGTATCTGCTAAATGTTGACTTAACATTCATAGATGCTATGATACTTATAACTGCACCTATAAGCACAAGTATATATGTTGCATCATAAAAGTAATACATATATCAAATCCTCCATATTTTTTAGTATCAGAGTTTTTGCCTCCGACATCATAATTATATTATCATTCTACCATAAAAGTTTTTATGTAAATATATACTTTATTTCTTTCACAATATATTTATTTTATCTTTATATTTTTGATAATTCACTCATCTTTTCACATTTCTGCGTGTATCAGCATAATATTTATATAAGAACACAAAAATGCAAAGCTGTAACTGATACAAAACACCTGCAGAAGGCAAAACGTAGGAAAGGAGTTTTTAGTCTGTATGAAAATGTATGATCTTAAGAATAAACAAGTCATCAATGAAAATGACTGCCGGATTCTTGGATGTGTTATCGACATAGATTTCGAGCCATCTAACGGTTGCATCAACTCAATCATAGTTCCTGGTCCTGCCAGGCTATGTGGTGTCTTTGGAAGAGAGTTCGTGTATGTCATTCCATTTCATTGTATAAAATCGATTGGTAAAGATATCGTACTTGTAAATGTCTGCCTTGATAAACACAAAGAAAAATGCTAATATATACATATATTTTTAGTTCTTGCGATAATGATTGGAGGTTACTATGAAAGATAATTACGTTGCTTATGTGGGAAGTTACACCCATGAGAGCAGTAAAGGTATACATATATACGATTGTGATGTTGAGGAGGGACGTATATATGAACGCTGCGAAGTACCTATTGATAACCCTTCTTATATAACTCTTTCACATGACAAAAGATTCCTATATGCCATATGCGACCAGGGTGTATCAGCCTATGCCATCACCGAAGATGGAAGCCTTGAGCTTATGAATGTCGTATCTATAAACGGTATGAGAGGTTGTCATATATCAGTTACTAAGGCCAACAATTTCCTTGTAGTATCTGGTTATCATGATGGTAAGATTACAGTAATGCACATAAATGCTGATGGCTCTGTTGGCAGTATTGCTGATGAGGTATTCCACAAGGGCATGGGCAGCGTTGCAGAACGCAATTTCCGCCCTCACGTAAGCAATACATGCTTCACACCTGATGAAGAGCTCTTATGTGCTTGTGATCTTGGTATTGATCAGATTAAGTTATATGAATTCAACCACAGAACCGGCAAGCTCAAGCTGTTTGATATAATCCGTTCACAACAGGAATCAGCCCCTAGAAAGATGATATTCTCAGAAGATGGAAAATATGCTTATGTTGTGTGTGAACTAAAGAATTATATCAATGTGTATTCTTATGACAAGAATTCAGATAAAGCCCGTTTTGAGATGATTCAGAACATATTTACTGTAAGACGTGACCACAAGTCAAACAGTGCTGCCTCTGATATAATATTTGCCAATAACGGCAGCAATCTTATATGCTCTAATGCTGGCGATAACACTGCTACAATATATTCCGTTGATAAGAAGTCAGGAAAGATTGTTACTCTTAACTCACTTCCTGTAAGCGGCGATTATCCTAAATATGTATGTCTTTTTCCTGATAATAAGCACCTCATGTCCATGAATAACGAGGGCAGCTCTATCACTATCTTTACAGTAGATTATAAAAAAGGTCTTATAGTTATGAATGGCAAGGAAATCAAGATATCGCGCCCTAATAACATGGTTATTAAAAAACTGTAATGTGGTTTTATTCATCACTATAACATATTTATTTATAAACATAATTTATAAACATTGTTCATACTAAACTAAAAGCTACATCAGATATACTATATCTTTGATGTAGCTTTTATAATTATTCTTTTTTATAACATTAGAATTTTTTACATTTTTTTTCTTTAATTCTTCTTTTTCGGTTTTCATCTATTCCTAGTATATCCATAGCCTCATCTGCAGACTTATTAAAATTCTTCATAAATTTCCTTATTAGTTCTATTTTTCCTTCTTTTTTTTCCTTCTTTTCTTCCTTCATCTTCTGCATCCCTCCTGTAATTTTCAAAAGCCGTACATAACATATCATCACCTCCATTTTTCCTTTCTGCCATTGCTGCAATTTCATCATTTCCTGTTATTTTTCCTATCATCTCAATAAGTTCTTTTGTCACACCCTTATTAGAATATTCTCTAAATATTTTATCAAAAAATAAGATGATATAAAATACATATCACAATTTAAAAAGGATATCACATAATATTATATACACTATACGCAGCGCCTATAATATTATGCAACACCCTTTTATTCAGCTAAGTTTTATTCTACTGTCCGTTATATTTTTCAGCCTGATGCTTAATAAGCTCAGCATCATCAAAGTAGTTTATTTTCATAGCAGCTTTCACTTCGTTAAGTGTCTGTTCTGCCACTTCATATGCCTTTCTTAGTGCCTTCCTGTAAGATATGGTATACTTCTGGTATATCCTTTTCGTACTCATGACGTCTGTTTCTTATAGGCTCTAATTCCTTGTTAAGTACCTCTGTAAGAAGCTTCTTAACCTTGACATCACCAAGTCCACCTCTCTTATAGTGTTCCTTAAGTTCATCCAGATTATTGTATTCTGGAGGAATAAAGCAAAATCCTCATCTGTACAGAAAGCATCAAGATATGTAAATACTGTGTTGCCTTCTATCTTGCCTGGGTCACTAACCTTAATATGGTCTGGATCTGTATACATGCCTCTTACCTTATTCTTCACATCATCAGCACTATCTGACAGATATATACAGTTTCCAAGTGACTTACTCATCTTTGCCTTTCCGTCTGTACCTGGAAGCCTTAAACATGCCTGGTTCTGTGGAAGAAGAATCTCAGGCTCAACTAACGTCTCACCATATACTGAATTAAACTTTCTTACTATCTCCCTTGTCTGTTCTATCATAGGTTCCTGATCTTCACCTACTGGAACTGTAGTTGCCTTAAAGGCTGTTATATCTGCAGCCTGGCTTATAGGATAACAGAAGAATCCAACTGGAATACTTGCCTCAAAGTTACGCATCTGAATCTCTGATTTAACTGTTGGATTTCTCTGAAGTCTTGATACTGTAACAAGATTCATATAATAGAATGTAAGCTCTGTAAGCTGTGAAATCTGTGACTGTATGAATATATTAGACTTAGCTGGATCAATACCTACTGAAAGATAATCAAGTGCTACCTCTATTATATTCTGACGAACCTTTTCAGGATTATCTGCATTATCTGTAAGAGCCTGTGCATCAGCTATCATTATGAATATCTTCTCGAATTCTCCTGAATTCTGAAGTTCAACTCTTCTCTTTAATGAACCAACATAATGGCCAAGATGAAGCTTGCCTGTTGGTCTGTCTCCTGTTAATATTATCTTTGACATATGAAACTACTCCTCCATTCCTATGTTAAACCCATATAATAAGATTATATCTATCTTTAATTCTATCTGATTATACTGGTTATTATACTTAATTAATAATGTTTACAATTTTATCACATTTTTTTCAAAATAACAATTGAGAATTATGTTAAATAATAGTAATATATATGTAAATGTTACTGGCTGTCAGTATGCTGATTATTTTTAATCACTTTTCTTATTATGAAGCCAGATAACGCTAAACATAACAACAGCACACGGAGGAACAATTGATGAAACATTTACTTAGTCCACTGGATTTAAGTGTCAGCGAGTTAACAGATCTTCTTGATCTTGCCAGAGACATTTCAAAGGATCCTAAGAAATACAGTCACGTATGTGATGGAAAGAAATTAGCAACTTTATTCTATGAACCTAGTACTAGAACCCGTCTTAGTTTTGAGTCAGCAATGCTTAACCTTGGGGGTTCTGTATTAGGTTTTTCTTCTGCTAACTCAAGTTCAGCTTCTAAGGGCGAGAGTGTGTCAGATACAATCAGGGTTATATCCTGCTATGCTGATATATGTGCTATGCGACATCCTAAGGAAGGCGCACCTATGGTTGCAGCAAGCAAGTCTTCTATACCTGTTATAAACGCAGGTGATGGCGGACATCAGCACCCAACACAGACACTTACAGACCTTATGACTATAAGAGAATTAAGAGGCTCTCTTGATAACTTCACTATCGGTTTATGTGGTGATTTAAAGTTTGGCAGAACTGTTCACTCTCTTATCAACTCTCTTGTAAGATATAGCAACGTAAGATTCGTACTTATCTCTCCTAAAGAGTTAAGAATTCCTGATTATATCAGAGATGATGTACTATCTGCTAACAACGCAGAATTCATAGAAGTTGAAAGTCTTGAAGAAGCTATACCACAGCTTGATATCCTATATATGACACGTGTCCAGAGAGAACGTTTCTTCTCTGAGGATGAATATCTTCGTATGAAGGATTTCTATGTATTAGATACAGCCAAGATGGCTCTTGCCAAGGATAATATGTATGTTCTTCATCCTCTGCCACGTGTTAATGAGATATCTGTCGAAGTGGATGATGATCCAAGGGCAGCTTACTTTAAACAGGTACAGTATGGTGTATATGTACGTATGGCACTTATAATGACACTTCTTGGTCTTAACTAAAGAGCAGACAAATGATAAACCAATAACAGGCAAATAACAAATAAATATAATTTTAAGAATTAATGAAAGGAAAAGCTATGTGGATATATACATATCGGTATATGTTCCTTAGCAGCAGATTAATATGTTAAATGTAGGTCAGCTTAATGAAGGTTTTGTATTGGATCATATCGAAGCAGGAAAGGCTATGGATATATATAACAACCTCGGTCTTGGAAAACTTGACTGTCAGGTTGCTATCATAAAGAATGCCAGAAGCAGCAAAATGGGAAGAAAGGATATCATCAAGATAGAAGGCGGTCTTGATCTTGTAGACCTTGATGCTATTGGATTCATCGATCACAACATAACTGTAAGTATTATAAAGAATGGAGAAATCGTTGAAAAGAAAACGCTCTCCCTTCCTAAGCAGATTACTAATGTTATCAAATGTAAGAATCCAAGATGCATCACTTCTATAGAACAGGAGCTTGATCAGGTATTTATTCTTGCAGACCCTGAAAAACAGGTATACAGATGCAAGTACTGTGAAGAGAAATATACAGGTAAATAATACAACGTATTTAATATAATATTCCAAATGTAAAAACAGGATGTTGTGAAGAAACTTGAATTCTTCTACAACATCCTGTTTTTAGTATAAGTGCTTACAACAATATGCAGCTTCACAATCATAAGCAATCATATCATCTATATTCCTGTAACGTAGGTGTTTTACTTACTGTTAATGGTTCATCCACCCCTGGAGCTGTTGTAACCTTATACTTTATAGTTATAGGTTTATCAGCATAAACAACAAAATCAAGGTTATAAGCAAGCTGCAGACCTTCATACTCATCAAGTACCATCTTCATGGAATTACTAGTTGTTATATCACTTATTGTTCCACCTTCAGGAGCAAACAGATGAATAAAGCCTTTTATTCCACCATTCTGTGCACCAAGTATATATTCTCCTGCTTTATATATATCATCTTTTACTATAGCGTTGCTCATAACAACTGTCATATCATATGTTCTGCTTCCATCTGTATTAACCACAGAATCTCCTATCTGTGTATCAAGATTGATGAACCATCCCATTTTACTAGCATATGAACAACTGAAGTATACTCCTGCCTGTGGATGTTCTTTATCATGGTTAAGCCCTCCTGAACAGCCGGCCTCCCCTGACATATGTCTGTGCTTTTTCATCCTCCATCCACATAAGAATAGTACGGTCTTTTCCACCATCTGTGATATCTGTGCATATTG
>ENA-OQOA01000793-OQOA01000793.1-human-gut-metagenome-genome-assembly--contig:-NODE-793-length-11804-cov-6.222917_pt1 | contig 11804 bp, 14 predicted proteins | sample MGYA00242633_ERZ504888 | MGnify/ENA primary metagenome ERZ504888 (study PRJEB26092, sample SAMD00036372) | human gut metagenome | host: Homo sapiens | study: EMG produced TPA metagenomics assembly of... | reverse complement strand
GGCAAAGGAGCTGCAGGGAAGATATTTTGATGCAATGAAGCAGGATGAAGTGATCAGAGAGAGCGACAAAAGTGTTCAGATAGCCGAAAGACCAGTCAGAGCGAAACTGCAGCATTATACAGAACTTGGTTTGCTGACGCAAAGAATCGGAGTAAGAAATACACAGTATTATTCTTTGGCACCGGATCAGACAGATCTGAGTTCCTGGTTTGATGCGATTTCGTTTTTCTCAGAAATTTCTCCGGTTGGAGTTGTAGGATCGTTTCTTCTGGATCATAAGAAAATAAGGGATAAGCGGTCATACGTTTGTTTTAAACATCATTACATGTTGTATGCAGTGGAGAGTGAAGTTGCAGAATGCATTCTCGAAGGAATTCATGAGAAGAAGTTTCTCGAAATTACAACAAAGAGTAAACGAAAAAAATAAGCAGACGCTGTGTATATCCAGTCAAACTATATGTCAGCACACAGAATGGAAGAGAATATCTGCTTTTTCATGAAGTGGCGGGTTCGGGACTTCATTTTGTGCGTCTGGATAAAATTATAGAATGCAAGGTAAAAGAGAAGTGCAAGAATGAGCAGCGGCAGAAATATGAAAAGGAGTATGAGCTGAGAAAACCGAATTTGTGGGGAGTGATCTGCGGCAGGGAGGATGATATGACCCATGTGGAAATCACGATGAGAATAAAAGAAAACGAAGAATATATGATCAGACGGCTGGAGCGTGAAAAGAGAAACGGCCACGTAGAACGAATCGGGAAAGAAAAATACAAATATGTGGTGGATACGTATGACGCGATGGAACTAATGCCGTGGATACGTACTTTTACGGGAAGAATCGAGAGGGTGGAAAGCGACAATCCTGAACTGGGGAAAAAATTCTGTACAGATATGGAAAAAATGTATGCGATGTATCTGGGGGGTGACGATGATGCAGTTGTTTCATGAAATCTATGGCAATTACTATAACACCATTGCCGCAATTTTGGATCAGGCAATCCGTTCCAAAGTGTCCGTGAATGAAATCGAAAAAATTGTGGAAGAGAAGGCATTTTGTGAGAGCGGATTGGAAATTATGGATGCACTGCGCAGGGGAAAATCCAGTACGAATCCCAAAACCGGAAGATGGCCGCTTTTAGATAAAAACGGGCGGGCACTTATCAAAAATGAAACATATAGGCCGCTCACCCTTCTGGAAAAACGATGGCTGAAATCGTTGTTATCCGATCCAAGGATTGCCTTGTTTCATCCGGATGAGAGTGGTCTGGAGGATGTGGAACCGCTTTTTTTACCAGAAGATATTGTGCTGTTTGACCAATTTTCAGACGGCGATCCGTACCAGGAGGAACGGTATATCGAAATTTTTCAGGAGCTCTTGAAGGCGATAAAGGATAAGAAGTCTGTCAAAATTTTGTATCTATTGAAAAATGGAACAGAAAAATGGATTAAGTGTCATCCGGTGCGTCTGGAATATTCCCAGCGGGATGATAAATTCCGGCTGATTGCAGCATCAAAAGCAGGGAAGAGAATCGTCAATCTTGCGAAAATTAAGAAATGTGAAAGTATGGATGTTACGGAAGCCTTACAAACGAAGAATCTCGATTGCGTGATGCATGATAAAAGGACAGTAGAGTTATTATTGAAAGATGAGCGGCAGGCGTTGGAGCGTGTGATGATGCAGCTTTCTATATATGAAAAGATCACGGAAAAGCTGGATGATACTACGTATAAGATTGCGGTGACGTATGAAGTTGAGGATGAAATTGAGATTATGATCCAGATTTTGTCTTTTGGACCAAACTTAAAAGTGACCGGACCGGAGCGGTTTGTGGAACAAATAAGAAACAGATTAAGAATGCAGAAAAGTTGTGGACGATGAGTTCACAACTTTTTTTTCAGGGAAAATGAGGGACAGGGATTTATAATCAGACGTATCAAAGAGATAAAGACAGCAACAGGGGAACTTGGAAATGCAAGGACAAAAGAAAGGCATAAAACAAAAAATGCAGAATATGGAAGTGCGATATGGATCTTAGCGAGCTGGTAAGTATGCTGAAAAACGCAGAGTGTGCGAAAGATATCGACAGGAAAAGAGAAGAAATAGGAGAACTGGTTCCGGCGGTTAAAGTAATGTTTGATTATGATCAGCAGAATTATATGCATCGGTTTGACTTATGGATGCATTCTCTGCATACGGCAGTGAATCTTCCAAGAAACCTGGAGGACGACATGCTCTATCTGGCTGCACTGTTTCACGATATTGGAAAACCGGAATCCAGATGTAGAAGCAAACGGCCGGAGGACCGGAATACGCACTATTACGGGCATCCGAAAAAGAGCGTGGAAATCATCGATACGATCATTATTCCGGATCTGGATCGGAAAGGATATAAAATTCCATGCCTGGATGTGAAACGGCTGTTTTATTACGTGCGTCACCATGATGACAATATCAGCGTCAGAGAAGCGCGGGTCAGACGTTATATGGAGGGAGTTTCGTTTGAAGAATTTCAGAATCTTATGCTGCTGCAGATGGCAGATGCAAGGGCACATGTGCTGCATCCGATGGTAGTGGAACGTATCGCGATTTGCAGTATGATGGCAGGAAAAGAAGGAGAGCGGATTTATCGAAGCTGTTCCGAAGAAAAAACGGATAAGACGGAGATCACATAGATTTAGGGAATGTCCCGGCAAAATATGGAGATATAATAAGCGCAGAAAGGCAAAGAGAAACCGTTCTTGTTAATGAAAGGAGTGAAAAGCTGTTTTCCTGAAACGTTTCCAGACAGAAGAAAGAGAGAAGCATGAAAATGAAAACTGCAAAAGAAACTGTGAACAAAACAACTGCAAACAGAACAACACAGAAAATTCAGAACAGCAAGAAAAACAAAGAGGAAAAAATGGAGTTAACAGGAGAAGAACTTCTGCGCCGGAAGATATCCAATGTGCTTCGGGAAGGATCGGCACAGTATTGGTTTAAACTGGAGCAGTTCCGCCAGGAGGCACAAAAATATGATTTCAAAGCCCAGAAAATGATGATGAAAATTGAGATGTCAGAAGAACTTCAGGAAAACGAAGTACCGTGTCTGCGGACCATCAGAAGATTGTTGGATTATGCGGAAACAGCAACAGAAGAAAAAACACTGCCGGTAGGAATTAACATGATCCGGATTCTGGGGAGGGCACTTAAGGGAAGCCCGGATGCATATCTGGAAAAAATTGATCAGAGGAGCATGCAGCATCTGGCCGAGGAGTATTTGCGGGAAACGCAGAAAATGCAAGAAAAACAGTGGAAAGACAATTGAGAAATGACTGAAAAGGATCACAGGAAATATGAAGAAATATAGGAGAGAGAAAAATATGTTTGAATTAATTCCATCGCAATATATGAGAGAATGTTATAGAGAACTGAATTTCACGTTTACCGATTTCCAGAAGGCCACGCTGATCTGGAATTCTCCAGGGAAAAAGAGGCAGGAAATTCTGGATGCACTAAAGGAACTGGCAGCAGATACCAAAGATTTCTGCACAAAAAGACAGATTCAGGAACGTCTGGATTATGAAAGAAAAGCGTTTGAAAAATTCAAAGAAAACGATGCAAGAAAATATGTGTATGTGGTGGCAGAACGGGAAGACAATGAAAATGCCGGCTTCTTTTCAGAGTATGAACGGGCTTTTCAATATGCGAAGCGATATATGAAAAAATATGAGGTAACCTGTAGCATCGAAAACAGCAGATTGTTGCAGCACCGGAGGATGAAACCGTACGCAATCCGTGGAAGGGAAATCCCAATCTCGGGCTGGAAACAGAAGAATATTGCGCATATAGTGGTGTGGAAGAAGCAAAAGCAGGATTTAACTGCGAGGGGGAAGCAGAGTATTTTTATTCGAGAGAGCTGCCGGAAGAGGAGAAAATTGTAGATACTTACCGAATCGAAAGATTTGAATCCCACTTTATGAAAATTCCGGCTCCGCTCCAGACGGGATGTCCTGTGCGAAATGTGGTTACTGGTACTTATGGCATTTTGGCACAGAGTGAAGAAGAGTGGGAAAAATATTTAAAGTGGATCGAAGATCGGGAACTTTATGTTGATTTTTCAGATGTTCAGATGATTGTATTTGAACTGAATGAATCGGGGATCTGGATTCATAATCATGTGAACCCACTGTACCTCGAGGTGGAAAATCCACCGGTGATTTCCGGTGATGAAAAGCAGGATGCATTTCGGCGTGCGATGGAGGCAATGTACGAGTATCTCAGGCATGAGAAAGAAGAGAATTGCGAAGCCCGATATGGAGGAGCGGTTCTTCAACGTTCTAGGGAATTTGCACAGATTTGTCAGGAAGAGAAATGTGACAGACGTTGGAAAGACGCTTGTAAAGCGGAAGATATTATGAGTTGATTGCGCAGGCGCTTTATCTGAAAGCTAAAAGATACTGAAAAAGAGCAGTGGACGGAGGAGAAAGAGTTATGGTAATTGCAGGCTTTGCAGGATGCGGAAAAACAACGTTTTGTGAAAAAAATCCAGGGGATGCCATCGATCTGGTCTGTATGCCGTTTAAATACAGTGATTTTTACGAAGTCGCAGGCAGTCTTAAAGAGGGAGAAAAGATCAAGGCGAATGAACGGCTGATGTTACGGGAAAACTGGGAACTTTATTATTATTGGATGATCCGCTATCTGCTCTGGTACAGCCCGGAACGGCAGATTGTGATTCCGACAATACGAAAGATCATGGAGTTCCTTACGGCGGACTATATCCCGTATACGGTTGTATACCCGGAGCGAGAACGGAAAGAGGAATATGAGGGACGATACCGGAATCGCGGAGATTCTGAGAGTTTTCTGGATGTTTTTATCGGCAGATGGGACGATATGCTGGATGGACTGGAACAGTATGGGAAAAAGCAGATTGCGTTACAAGAAGGGAAGTATTTATCCGATGTGGTCTCCTGTATGCCGACGGATGACGTTTACATGTCCCGACAGCTGGTCCGGTTTGCGGAACATTTAACACAGGAAACGTCTCTTGCGAAAAAATTGCGTGAATTGAGAGAAAAGTTTCCTGAAAAAGCAGAGAAAGGTCAGTGTGCAGCAGAAGAAACAGAAGAGTATAAATGGCAGGAAAATCAGTCAGAAGGGATTCAAACGGACTTTTATGACGAGGACAAATTGTGTGCTGTTTTGTATTATGAACCGATCTGTGAAGAAGACATCCTGGATGATTTTGTATGGATTGAATCGAAAAAGGAACTGCAGCTTTTATTGGAACGGGCGGAAGAAAAACCGCTGTACACTTTAAAGGTAAGTGTTTTGTTGATGGAAATGGTGAAAGACAAGCCAAAATACAGAGAAGTCGTGTATCGAAAAAACACTGAGAACAGGTGGAACAGAGACGTTTGACGAAAGTAAAAAGACATCCGTTTTTCTTAGGAAGATCAGGAAAAGTTATCTGATATAGCGTTACGCAGTGAAAACAGAAGCAAACAGATAAGAAGGAGCAGACAATATGATTTTTTATAAATATCTGGTGAATTGTGCGGGATTAGAACTGGAAAAGGAAATGCAGAATAAAGAAGATAGAGAGAAACTGTATTCCAGAAACAGTCCGATTGAGGAGTGGAATCGTGATTTTTGCGCAAGTTACGAAATGGACAAAAAATCGTATCTTGTTATCAGTGATCTTCTGCGGGAAAAGATGACAATTGTTGCTGCGCATCAGGCGGATGCATCCAGCAGGACATGCGATTCCCTTCTTTTGAAAATTCTGCCGGATGTTCGGATTTTAAAGCGGGAAGAGATTACAGGGGAGAAATTTGAACGGGAACTGATCCGGGCAGAGAAAAACGAGTGGATGAATAATTCCGCAGGCTATACTTTGAAGAAAATGAGACTTAATATTCAACCGGAATACTATAGCTTTTTTGAACCGGCACCATATCAGGTGAGCGAACGGATTTATACAACGGATGGAGTGACCAGAGAAACCATCGGAAAACAGATGGAAAAGATTCTTGCTTCCCAGAATTTTTATGAAGAAATTGACCGAATTTTTTCGAACGAGAATGAAAAACGTTTCGCCGGACACCCGGTGCATTATCTGATCTCCGCAGGGGACAAAGCGGCGGCAGACGATATGCTGGAGGTTCTGATCCCGTCACTTTTGAAAAACGAGCGCCTTCTGAGCAGCAGGGTGTATGATGTGCAGAAGATAACAGATAAGGCCGGAAGAGATGAAAATTTTGCCAATGTATTTGAAGCGGCGCAGGGCGGTACGGTTGTATTGAATCTGGAAGGCGAAAAAATATTGGTCAGTATGCGACAGGATATTATAAACTGGCGGAAAAACTGGGAGAAAAGCTGTTAGAGTATGGCAATAAAGTTTTGTTTGTTTTGTGGATATTTCGGGAAACCGCAGTGTCTCAGACGAGACGATGGCAACGATCCTGGCGCATGCGGATATGATTCAGATTCAGGAAGGTCACGGAAACCTGGAGCAGGCGACCGGCTATCTGAAACAGCTTGCGGAAAAGACTGATTATAAGGGCTATACGATGGAAGACCTCGTGCGGTATCTTCCGAAAGAAAAAGAATTATATTCTGTTTCTGATATTTTCCAGGCATATAACAGATGGTATGGCAGCGGGCTAAAAACGCATGTCTATCGTGCATATAAGGAAAAAGATCTGGTAAAAATTGAGCTGAAAAAGAAGATGGACAAGCCGTATGAAGAACTGCAGAAAATGGTAGGCCTTACGGATGTAAAGAAAGTCGTGGATGAAATTCTGGCGACAGCCAAAATGCAGAAAATGCGGAAAAGCATGGGACTTCCCAAGCTGCAGACGTCTATGCACATGCTGTTTTCCGGAAATCCGGGTACAGCCAAAACGACAGTGGCACGTTTGCTGGCACAGGTATTAAAAGAAGAGGAGGTCCTGAAAAACGGGCATATTGTGGAATGCGGCCGACAGGATCTGGTTGGAAAATATGTGGGATGGACAGCACAGATTGTGGAAGATAAGTTTCTCTCAGCCAGAGGCGGAATTTTGTTTATTGATGAGGCATATTCCCTAGTGGAAGACGGACGTACATATGGAGCGGAAGCGATCAATACGATTGTACAACAGATGGAGAATTACCGGGATGAAGTGATCGTTATATTTGCAGGCTATCCGGAAAAGATGCGGGAGTTTCTGCAGCAGAACGAAGGACTTGCAAGCCGGATTGCGTTTCATCTGAATTTCCCGGATTATTCTGCTGACGAACTGACACAGATTCTGGATCTGATGCTGGAGAAATCTGCATATCGAATGACGGCAGAGACAAGAAATAAGTGCCTCGAAATCTGTGAAAACGCCTGCCAGGAACCGAATTTTGGAAACGGAAGGTACGTCCGGAATCTGCTGGATCATGCAGTGATGCGTCAGGCAGAACGCCTCTTCCGTGAAAACAGGGGTGGAGAATTGTCGAAGGAGGAAGCCTGTATGCTGCAAGCGGAAGACTTTGAACCAATTGGAATGGAAAAGAAAGAAAGTCGCAAAATTGGATTCTAGGAATGCGATATGAAACGATTTATGATGTCAGATATCCACGGATTCTATGAGGCGTTTGAAACTGCCTTAAATAAAGTTGACTTTTCCGGAGAGAATCAATTATTTTTACTGGGTGATTACATAGATTACGGGCCGGACAGCCGGAAAGTGCTGGAAAAGATAAAAGCGCTGCAGGAAATATATGGATCGCAAAAAGTAATTACCCTAATGGGAAACCACGAGAAAGCGCTGCTGGACTGGCTGGAAGAGTATGCGGATATAAACCGGCATATCTGCGGTGTGGAACAGTATCGGGACGCGGAGTGGCTGCTGTCCGATGCCGACGGCGATTATGGAACGCTGCGCAGCTTTCTTAGTGCCAGGCATTTCCAGGAATTTACAGAAAAAGAAGCACGGCTTTCCGGGGATTCCCAAAATGCAGAGGCCGTTCGGCTGCTCCTGGAGGATGCGGGGGAACTGCTTGCCTGGATGCGGCATCTTCCATATTATTACGAAACCGAACGCCAGATTCTGGTTCATGCGGGAATTGCGGAGTGGGGAGGCGAGGACTGGCTGTGCGTGACGAGCGAAGCGCTTATGGTCGGGAAAACAACGGTGAGTCGTGGAAATTTCTATAAAGATGTGATTGCAGGCCATATTTCAACAGCCAAAATTTCCGGGGACAGGACATATGATGGCATCTGGAGCGATGGCAGCAGCCATTATTATCTGGATGGGACAACGTGGAGAAGTGGGAAAATTCCGGTGCTGGAGTATGATGCGGAGACGGGGAGATACAGGGAAAGATGAAGAATGGAACTGTAGCACATTCGGAATGATATTGGGCTGACTTGGAAAGTTGTTTGGTGGTAATTCAAAGAAAAATATGCTATAGTGAATCTGGAACAGGCAAAGATTCAGTATGATCTGCAGTGTAAACAAGAATACAAAATCAAAATGGAAAACGGACTTGGAAAGGAGTTGAGCATTATGTATAATTTGTCTGAAGCAGTAGAAGAAAAAGGAATTGAAACAGGAATTGAACAAGGCATCAAACAAGGTAGATTAGAAACGCTCTTTTCGCTAGTCCATGATAAAGTGTTAAAAAGTGAGGAGGCCGCAAGAAGAGCGGACATGTCAAAAGAAGAGTTTGTAAGATTAATGGAGCAGAAATAACGATTTTATAAAAGCAGAGCTGAATGAAAGAAATTTTGTTCAGCTCTTGCTTTTCAGATTTCTTTCATCAGGAAGGAGAGAAAGAGTATGGCGTCAAGTATGATGCATCTGGCAGTGGTACAGGAAATGAAAAGAAAATCCGATTTCAAAATGCTGAGAGGTTAGATCTGGGCGTAATCCTTCCGGATGCGGCAGTTGACGGAAACAGCCATCTGAAAAGAAGCATTTGCGGTGGAACAAAAGATACGTATGATCTGGAATTTTTTCGTGAAAAATTCGGAGAACAAATGAAGCAGGATGATTTGTATCTGGGATACTATCTCCATCTTGTGCAGGATCTGTATTATCGGAATTATTTGTACGTAGAGAACCACTGGAATTCTGCAATTCCGGGAAATGTGGAAAAGCTGCATCATGACTATTGCGTTTTAAATGGAAGGATAAGCCAGAGATACGGTCTCTCGAAAGACAAAATTTCCGCTTTGGATATTACGACGGAGCCGATTTGCGAACTTGCTGTTTTTGATGCGCCTGGATTTGTTGTGGAAGTACAGCAGCAGTTTGCGACGGTATCAGAAGAGAGTTTATTTGTTTTGACGGCGGAAATGGCGGAGGAGTATATTCGGTGTGCTGCAGAATTCTGTATTAAGGAAATGGAAAATTTGCGGAATGGAAAAAACGGACTGGACAGTATTGCGTATGCATGGAAGAAACCGGAAAAATAAAATGCACGAAAAAAGGACAAAGGCATGTCAACACAAATCAGACCATCATGGTACAATCATAATTGTCAGAGAAAAGATCAAGAAAAGAACCAAAGAAAAGAGCAGAAAAATGATAGAAAAACAGGAAAAAAGTTAGAAGATTAAACTACAGGTAGAATGAAAAAAGAAAAGCGATGTGATATAGTCAAAACATAGAAACACAGATCTATAGAACACAGAAAAATACAGCAACAAAAAAGCTAAGAACACAAAACATAAAATACAAAATACAAAATACGGAGAGGTAGCTCAGCTGGTAGAGCAGTGAAAAAATATGAGTCTTGTAGAAGACTCACACAGCAATATTTTAGCCTGGTAAGCCACTTGTCGCGGGTTCGAATCCCGCCCTCTCCAATTACGTTTCTAATGACTAAAACAGGGAGGTTTGGGACCATGGCATTTATGAAGCAGCTGCACCATCAGATGGCGCAGGAAAAACAGACAACAGAAAATGGTGCAGTCGGTTATCATACCTCCGGAAAACATCTGCTGGATGCTAACTTTGCGGTAAGCAGTATGCGGAACTGGTCGGAACAGAGAATTGTTAAACTGTTTGCAAAGGCCTATTATGAAAATCCGCTTCTTGCCGTGAAATGGCTGTTTTATTTGCGGGACATCCGCGGAAATGGCATGGGAGAGCGCCACACATTCCGCATCTGCCTGAAGTGGCTGATGAAAAATCATGCGGATTATGCAGAAAATGTAGTACCGCTGATCCCAGAATATGGCAGGTTCGATGACTGGCTTTCCCTGCTGGATACTCCGGTGCATGAGAAAGTCATCCAATCAGTGAAGGATCAGCTAATGGCAGATCTGGATGCAATGAAAATGGGCGGACAGGTATCCCTGCTTGCCAAGTGGATGCCGTCCTGCAATACAAGTTCGGAAGCGACGAAAAGACAGGCAAGGGTGCTGTATCAGGCACTTGGAATGTTGGAGCTGGAATACCGGAAAATGTTGTCCGGTCTTCGTGCATATCTGAACGTGGCAGAAGTGCAGATGTCCGCCAATCGCTGGTTCAAAATCGAGTACAGCCGTGTGACGTCCCGCGCGAATCTGCTGTATGGCAATGCATTTCTGAAACATGATGGAGTCCGTCGGCGGGAGTTTTTAAGTAAGCTGACACGCGGGGAGGCAAAGATTCATGCGGACGTGCTGTTTCCGGGAGATATTGTGGCACAGTACTACAGAGAAAGTTCTCGCTATATGTGGCGGATGAATCTGCAGGAAAAGAACGATACGCTGGAAGCATTGTGGAAAGCTTTGCCGGACTATGTACAAAACGACGAAAACACGCTTGTGGTACGTGACGGATCGGGATCGATGATGAAAAGAGTTGGCGGAACAAACGTAACAGCGCTTCAGGTCGCAACAGCACTTGCCATTTATTTTTCCGAACGGTGCCAGGGAGAATTTCACGATCAGTTTATTACTTTCAGTGAACATCCGAGGTTGGTGAGCCTGGAATATACCGAAAGCCTGCGGGATAAACTGGAAATCTGTGATGCGTACGATGAATGTGCGAATACAGATGTTCAGGCAGTTTTCCGGCTGATCCTGGATACAGCAGTTTCTCATCACATGAAACAGGATGATCTGCCAAAAAATATTCTGATCCTTTCTGATATGGAATTTGACGCGGCTGTTCGGTTTCCGGGATGCAGACGATGGGAGTGGGAACAATCGGACGAGTGCATTTCACTGGAAACGCTGTTTGAGAAAATCAACCGAGCATATGAAGCGCAGGGATATCAGATGCCGCGTCTGGTATTCTGGAATCTCTGCTCACGGACAAACACGGTTCCTTTGCAGCAAAATGAAGCTGGAGTCGCCCTGGTCAGCGGATTTAGTCCTGCCGTTTATCAGATGGTACTTTCCAATGAACTGGATCCGTATCGATGCCTGCTGGAACAGTTAAATGCAAAACGGTATGATGCGGTGGGACGGGCTTTGAAATAACGAACAGAAAGGAACGCCAGACATGAAATATTATATCAGCGACCTGCATTTATTCCATGAAAACGCAATCAAGTTTGACAATCGCCCGTTTTCATCCATTCCGGAAATGCATGCGGTCGTATATGAATTATACACCGCGTACGCTGGAAGAAATTATGGAGCAGGCGGGGGAAGGGAATGAGACGTTGAAGAAATGAATTTTGGGGAATACGCCAGAGCCTTTTTCAAACACACGCTAGAATGTAAAACCAGTGAAACAGTGCTTCCGGGTTGTGCCAACCAGCGAAAGCGGATGGTGAATAAAAAGGGGAGCAAGATAGAAAAGATGGGAAAGCGAAAAAATTTCCTGCTGGAAAAAGATATCAGAAATAA
>ENA-OQOA01000792-OQOA01000792.1-human-gut-metagenome-genome-assembly--contig:-NODE-792-length-11826-cov-3.373280_pt1 | contig 11826 bp, 19 predicted proteins | sample MGYA00242633_ERZ504888 | MGnify/ENA primary metagenome ERZ504888 (study PRJEB26092, sample SAMD00036372) | human gut metagenome | host: Homo sapiens | study: EMG produced TPA metagenomics assembly of... | reverse complement strand
CTTTTGCAAAAGCAACACCTATTCCAGTAATCATCAGCGATTCTTCCAGAATACGAAAGTCTATGTCATAATCCTTCATATACTGGACGATTGATTCCTCATGTGCGGCAACTGCATCTACATATCCTTTCCCAAGAAATGTATATATCAGCTCCCTGTGTCCAAGACTGATCAGATTTCCCAGTTTGTGGATTCTATTATCCAACCGGTTAAGAAAAAATACCTTCCGGTTTGGTTGTGGACTGGACAGCCAGATTCTTTCCCTCCATGTCACTCAGCTTATAGATATCACTGTCCTCATTTACAGCGACCACCTGACGGCTTGCTATGTATGGTCCCGCCCAGCGGTAATCGTCAAGGCGTCCTTCCATAGAAAAACAGCCCATGATACAATCAATCTCGCCACTCTCTACCAGTTCTTTTTTCTTCTCCCAGTTAATCTGGACAACATTCACCTGATATCCCATTCTTTTGAAGGCTTCTGTAGCTAGTTCTACATCTATACCCGTCGGTATACCATCCTCATTCAGATAATTGTATGGGGGATAGCTGTCACTGCCGAGGGTAATAACAGGCTTTTCTGATTCTTCTTTAGTGTTATCTGTGTTTTTACACCCTGCCAGGGTAACTGCTAAAATCCCCGCAAGCAGAATACCTGCAATAACTCTTTTCCCTTTCATTTTCCTTCTATTCCTAACTATGCTTTTCGTTTTTTTTTGATTCACTGACATTTTACAGGCCATTTAGCTTTTCATCTCAAACGTCACATCATCAATAATATCATTATCTAAACATTGTTTTAATATAATCATCCTTCCAACAATTCTATAAATAAACGTTGCTTTAAATGCTCTACAAAATCTTTATTATTCATATATCTTTACCTTGTCCCTCCCTATACTTTCTAACATAGTATTATATACTTTATTTTCACTTAAAGCATTAACATCTATCATATTAATCTCAATTCTACAATATTTTTTATTTTTGCATACGTATATTTATTAAATTCCAGTACATAAATTCAAGTACATTATATCGTAAATAACTAAATATTATAATATTCATCTTTCGACATATACTTTTTAAAGAATTTCTCATGATTATTTTTTAGATGTTATCTTATTTACAGCCTTCTTATATTTTCATTATCTGACTTCTCCATTATTCAAAAAGAATCCTGCAAAGCAGGATTCTTAGCCTATGGTGGTTCTTACACTTATACAACTTCCTCATTAGGTGGAACTCACCATAAATCATACATTTTCATTGTTTCTCTATCTCGATATTCATGCTTTTCATAGTATCCAATCAGCTTGCCACTATCTCTAAGCGCCACCATATATACATCTTTATTCTGCTTCTCATTATGAAATGTATACACAATATTATGGCTTTCGTCCTGTGCAAACCATTCTGTCACCTGTCTTATCTTTTCCTGTGATTCCTTATTATGACATTCCAGCAGGCTTCTGCCAATCAGCTTGTCTCCGCCACGCTTTGCATAATTAACAACTGCAGCTGGATTCATATATATTATTTCATGATTAAGATTGCATATAACGACTGCGGCTCTATCCTGATCTATGATACTTTTAAAATAACTTATATTAATCTCTGACATAAATAATCCTCCTAGTATAAAATATAATCTTTCTGATATAGAATAACATAATTATTATCTGTTTCCATTACTTAATTTTATCTCATATCATTTTCATATCATTTTATTTAATAATCTGGATACTGATGACCTGTTATGTTCAATTTTATGGTCGATATGATTCTAAAATATCCTGTATATCATTATTATTAATGTTTCCGTTCAACACATCACCATTAGGAGAAAAACTAATCGCCCGAACATCAAATATATCTTCTTCATAAGGAGACGAATATGCGACACCATCCTCAAAATACTCACTAAGATATTTCAATGCATTTCCACTCGGAAAAACAATATTCCCACTTCCTATAGGAATATGCAAGTCCTTAAATTTCCCCAATACTTCTTTCGTTTTAAGATTATATGGATTATTATCTTCTTCACTAACAAGCCATGCTGGACTTAATTTAACGGGAATCTTTGATTTCACAACACATTCAGCAAAATATTTTACCGGTTCAAGAGGAATTGTTTCCTGATGAAATGCATCAACAGACAGCAATAAGCTATTTACCCCGCTTTTCTCAAGCATCGTAACCACTTCTTCTATACGTTCCCTTTTTTAGAAAAAAAGCCATTGGTAATTAACTGTTTTTTTTCGATTCCCATGTCCGTTGGTGCTTTATTTGTTATAATCCTAAATATTCACTTGGTAAAATTGCCTTTATGTCTGATATAGAATAATCTGGCACATTTCTTGTCACAATATAATCTGCACCATAACTCTTTGCACACTCCATCTGTAAGCAGTCCTCAAAACCAGAAAAATCTTCGTTTGCAAGACCAGATAATAATTTTGCTTTGTCTATGCCTTCAACATCAAAAATTGTACATAGACTTGACAATATTTCTCTGCGTTCCTTTGCTGTATAATCTTTTCTTAATATGAAGAACATATTAGATATTGAGTGTGCTGCAATACAGCCTTTTGTATTTCCTTCTGTACATAACATGATTACTTTCTTTGCATCCTCAAAGAATGGCTCTCTTTCCAGAAGATAATCAAGCAGTACATTAGTATCTATCAGAATTTTACCTGCCATACTTATCTTCCCTATAAGAAGCTAATTCTGCAGCATCATCTGTAACAGTTCCCTTTTTGCGTAACTGTTCTAATCTGGCAAATGCTTCTTTCCTTTCGCTATTGGTATCGTTATATAATCCGTTTACCCCTTGCATTATCTGAATCACAAAGGATAATTTATCTTCTGGTATCTTTTCCAGTTCCATCATTGCACTCTGTCTTAACGCTGTCATAGGTCATACCTCCTTTAAAATTTCGAATAAAACGCATGTTTCAAAATTACAAATTATTCACCCTCATTTTGCTTATTCTGCATGTTCTGCATGTTCCTTAATAGGTTCAAGATATTCCTCTGGCACTCTCAATTTTATGTCTTTAATTTTTTCATGGATTTTTTCAAGCTGTCTTTCTGTTCATCTGTAGCCTTTGCCAACATTATATCCGCTCTTTCCCTATATATAAATACATATCATATGCTTACATAGTATACATATTCATATATAGTATAACATACTAATTATCTGTTTCCATTACTTGATTTTATCTCATATCATTTTATTTAATAATCAGGTTACTGATGACCTGTTATGGTTCAATCTACTTTTTAACTCCAAAATATTATGCTTTATTTGCTCAATGACTATCTTAAATTCCTCATCGCTTTTTCCAGTTGGATCTTCAAGTCCCCAATTATCATCAAATGATCTGCCTATAAATGGACACCCTACATTACATCCCATCGATATTGCAATATCCGGATCTGGAATATCACTAACCAGCTTACTGAACTGTCCTTCTGCTTCCATATCTATATTATATAATTCCTTCATAATACGGACAGCATCCTGATTAATCTGTGGTTTTGTTTCTGTACCCGCCGAATAACTTTGAAACACATCTGATGCCAGATGTCTTCCAAAAGCCTCAGCAATCTGACTTCTACATGAATTATGAACACAAATAAAAGCTACTTTTACATTACTCATAAAATGGATACCTCTCCTTTATACATTGCTCATTAAAATCTGTGAATCCACATTGCATTTGTTCATATTGCAATGTTACTAGCTTTTGTAACTATATGTTAACGCTTACAAATAAATTTACTCAGACCAATAACTCCTATTTCCATCTACTCAATCCCCATCACATATCCAAACATATATCATCAATAAATCCTATTCACAATAAAATAACTGTTTCGTACTCTTAGGTTTATCAGGAATACTCATTTTTAATATTCCTCTTTCAACTAATGGCATAACATATTTTTTCATAACATATGACACTGAATTTATACCTAAATAATGACAAATTTCATTTCTTGTTCTAGGTGTCTTACAGAATATAATTAAATTTTTCTCTTCGCTGCTTTCAATCATTTTATTATCTTCATTTTCTTTGTATTTATATAATTTAACTATAAAGCAGCCCCTTTCGTCCAAGAATTCTGGCTCAGGTAAATTATATTCACGCATTGCCCCTCTTATAGTAGGAATACCTGAATATCTATTTTCTGTAATTTTCAACACCTCTAGTTCTAATGCAATTATTGGATTTCTCGTGTCTGGTTGTACTTTTCCCAATTGGTCTATTCTTATTCTTCCATATATTCCACCTGGATTTCTAATCTCTATTCTATTTTCAAACATAATAATCTGTATAGGCATGCCTTCTGTATGAATACTATAATCACGATGCACTAATGCATTAAGGATAGCTTCCCTAATAGCTGTAATTGGATAATCTGTACGGTCTTTACGTTTTCCTGTTTCAGAGTCAACTATTGTTTTCACTCTCATATTCCTATTAACAAATTGTATTGCACCATCAAGCATTTCTGCTATATTTCCTTCAATTCGCTGATTATCCAGAAATCTTTCTCCCATATCCCCAACTTCACCTATTTCATTACCAGGTACAACTGTTGCTATAATACATAACTGCGGAAAATATGCCTGTGGATAAAGGCTAAAATTCATAACCGCACTTAAAGTAATCTTATTATCTCTCTTTATACTCATTAATTCGTATATATCCTCATCTGAAATTGCAGCTAATCTTGGCTTATCCTGTTTTAATAATTGAATATAATTACTCAGCAAATTATAATCTAGTGATGCAAATGTCACTCTATCAACAACTCTAACATCATCCTGATACTTTTTTCTGTATGCCTCATAGCTATATACTTCATATTCTGTCATTGGCTCATCGCTATCACCTACACGTATGTACGAACCTTTTACTACCCCTTTTCCTTTATAATAGACAGGTCTGTCATAAATATCTGCCCCAGGTATTTCTGCTGAAACAAAAAATTTATTTTCCTTCTCTATAACTGTAAGTAATGGTCTGACAATCGGCTGCATCTGCAAACATTGTTCATTTATTTTCTTTTGGATATCTTGCGAATCATATACCCCAACTTCTTTAAAATCTTGTTTTTCATCTATACCAAATATAATAATTCCACCGTCATCCTGATTGGAAAAACTTGACAATGTATCATATAAATGTGTTGGACATCCTTTTTCAGCACTTTTTAATTCCAATGTTGATGTTTCACATTTATATTTTTGAATATATTTTAGTTTCTCTATTAACTCTTCACTTGTCATTTTAGTTCCTCCTTTTATTCTTTATATAAATCTTAACATTCATTTTATTTATATGCAAGTAGCTTAAATTTCATTCATTAATTCAATACAATTTTATCTTCATAGCCACGCTAATTAATTAAGCAACTTAAATATCAGCAAATAAACTTAATTTTTAATCAACTAACCTAAATTTTTATCAAAATAGCTTAAATTTAAACCCCAATAACTTAAATATTTCAGTTGTTAAAATTCAGATTTAACTTAAATCAAATCAATTTATATCTACTCCTATAAATATATTTAATAAAAAATATTCATTTCTAAAAAATCAAAATAATATTTATCTCTTATTCTCCCTCTCCAACTCTATATACAACTATCTTCTCCCTCTCTGCCTCTCCGTCCGATACGTCACTGCAATCAATCTCGTGAACAAATGTCACATTATATTCCTGTGACAGGCACATAAGATACTCATCTGACGGATAATAACACATAATAAGCATTTCCCTTTGAGCCTCATAATAGCTGTCTATAATATTCGCCAGCACGATCTTGAATATCTCAATAGAAAATGGATTAAAAAAGAAAAATCTGTCCACATTATCTGCAATCTTAAAACCAACTGCATCTTCACATAGGAATTGTACTCTGTTACCTGACACCGTGTCCGCTTTATTGGCTAACGCCCGGTTATAAATCCGCTCGTCATACTCTATACCAATAGAATGACATTTTGTCTGATATGCCATAAAAATGCTTACTCTGCCTTTTCCACAGCCATAATCCAACAATGTATTATTTTTACCTATAAATCCTGTATTAGCCAGTCTTTCCAATACTTCGTATGAGGTTGGTTCATATGGATACCTGAATGTATCTGACCTTGTGTCATCACGTCCAGTTGTCTTTATTCTTAAGAGCTTTTTCCCATTCTTTTTCTTTCATTATTAATATCCTCTTACATCAAAATTTCTATAAAATGTATATTTCGTATGTACATATTCATACTAAGTTATATCTATTTATATTAATTGGCTAAGCATCCAAATCATCTGTATTAAGATAATAATATTTCATTCTTATAAAAATATCATCATTTCTCCAAGTTTTATCCATCCTGTCAATAATGATATTCTTTATAAATTAATTTATAATTAATCATATAACTTTTTGTTAAATATAATGTGTTTAAGATACAAACAACAAGAATACGATGGAAGTATTAACTCTGTTGCTAGTAATATTTACGGCTCTGTCTTACATAGACGATCATAATAATAAAAAGAAATAGCATCCCACTCGCCCAAGTAGATGCTATTTCAAATTTGATATAAATTCAACTGAGGGCAAATCGGAGTCATATCCGATTCACTTTCTAAGTAAATTATATACTAGGGTGCTTGATTTTTCAAGCACCCTTTTTCTTTTAACTATCCAATAAACTGTGCCTTTGCCTCCTCGAAGTTCTTTCTCTCAATCGTGATTGTCAGGTATCTTTCCTGTTCAATCCCCTGTCTGCCCTCAATAATTTTCCCCCTCAATAATCTCATTGTAGATTCTACGGTAATTATTGAAGTCATCATTTCTTTCTGCAATAAGAACCTTATCACGGAGTTCTTCCATATTTTTGTTCTTATTGTTAATCGTAATCTTATAATTATAGTCAAACAAATTTAAAAGATACATATGAATAGTTGTGTTTATCCTGCTAACACTTATAGTATATACATTGACTTGATAACAAAATTTATGTATAATTTTGTTATCAGACAAGGAGGTGTTTTTATGCCAACCATCAAATCAAGTGCTGATTTAAGGAATAATTACAATGAAATTTCTACATTTTGTCATAATTATCCTGAACCAGTTTTCATTACGAAGAATGGAAAAGGTGATCTTGCTGTTATGAGCATTGAAGCCTATGAAGAACTGACCAGCCGCTTTGAACTTTATAGCCAGATTAAGGAAGGAATGGACGATATTGCCACAGGCAACATAAGACCATTTTCCGAAGCTATGGCTGATATCAGGAGCCGTCGCAGCCGATGAGCTATCAGGTTCATATCACTTCCACCGCAGAACACGATATTATACGGGCTGCGGATTACATCGAATTTACCCTCAAAAATCCCACTGCCGCAGATAATCTGTTAAATGTTGTGACTGAACAGATAGGCTCATTATCCGACCTGCCACAGAAGTTCCGTCTGGTAGATGATCCGGTACTGGCAAGCTGGGGCATTCGTTTTGTGATAGTCAATAATTACCTTGCCTTTTATACGATTGATGAAGAAAACAGACTGTAATCATCGTCCGTTTTCTCTATCAGAAAAGTAACTGGACTTCCATTCTTCGACAGGGATTTCCCCTTATTTAAGGAATCTGTTTTATGCAGGTTCCTTTTTAGTGCATTGCCTTATAAAAAGCCGCACCCGCTATAACCAGCACAAACACGGCTGCAGGTACATACGTTGGAGCGTTTACCTAGAATCAGATATACATCATATGATAATTTTATGAATGCAGATACTGTAACTAATATGTTTAAGTAGTAGCATAATAATTGGTGGTCAAAATGACCACCATTACTTAAATAGAAAACTTCTTCACTTCCTCCTGTGTAAGCTCAACCAGCTTTTTTCCACATTTTTTTGCATATCTTGAAAGCTCAAGTAAATTCACATGACAAGATGGTGCATTAACATATGGATTTGGCTGTTCAAAGTAGCTCTGCGTCGGAATCTGATTTTCCATAAACTTAGGTCTCGTTCCATTCATAGTGATACACCTCCAATAGATTTTTTGCTTGTTCCTCGTCAATAAAGAACTGGTACTGATGAAGCATTCCCAAATACTCCGCATGGAATACATCTATATAATGTCTTAATAATTCCTCATTAGCGGCAAATCCGTGAATAGCTCCCTCATAGCCCCATTCAATAGATTTATCGGCAGCTATGGCGAATAGATGACCACCTACGCCAACATATTTCTGACTGCCAAACTCATGCCTGTTGTTATGAGGAGCAGTACAAGCCCAATGAAGATAAGCAGCGTGGGAGTCCTTATCGTTTCTGACACCTACCAAGCCTTGGATGGTATTATCATCCTTTAGCGCAAGAGCATATACCTCAACATTCTTTGGTATCTCGTTCCAGTTAATATGCCAGCCGTTGGACTTCTGGAATTTCTTAAGGTAAGTGCGGCTTTCGATTTTGAATACGACAGTTTCTCTGATATCGCCTGTTACGGTATCTTTTAGACAGGGAACGATTTCGTCAATCCAAATGTCGATACAACCTTGCTCAATAGCTTTCATGTAATCACTTCTTTATGTTTTATAAAACATCTAACAAGTTAGTTCGAAGTCATAACTTGATTCTAATCCTTTTTTGAAACGATTTGTTTCTCTTTGCCTATAACAAGTATGGCTTGCGAATTACTGAATGGAACAAGCGGCAATTTAGTACCGTACTTTGAAATTACAATATCCACAGCTTCCTTTAAAGAAGCATCATTATAGTGGGGTACGGGATAAAAATCGACAATATTCAATGCATCATATGATTTTAGATTTGGTGCCATAAGGGGATTATCCGTATCTTTTGAATATTCAATATCAGGTGCTACCAAAATTGCGCCAGCAGATTCGCCAATAAATAGTTTTCCCGTATTAATTTGTGTTTTAATCAAATTTCCGGTACCTGTTCTATTCATCTCTTGAAGCAGAAAGAAAGTGTTTCCACCAGCAACATAAATATATTCATTATTCTCTAATTTTTTTACTATATCTGAATGAGAAGCTGTGGAAATTTCTAGCTCATAGACAATAAGTCCCATTTTAGCCAATAATTCTTTACTATATCTTATGTGGAAATCTAGTTTGTCTGGTATCGCAGCTGTTGGAATACATGTTACGGTCTTACCTACAAGATTTTCATTAGCAAAATCTATAAATATTTGAAACACATCCTTAAATAAGGACGCTAAAAATAGTTTCTGCATATGCCACACCTCCTCTATTATCCCTCGTTATGACATCGTTCATACGAAACTTCAAATTTATTCATAAGTTAAAACTTGGACAATATTATTGGGAATATTCTTTATCGCTGTCTTTAGAAATACTGGAACTATATTTATATCTTCTAACTTTCCTATAGGAATCCAATATAGATGTTCATTCGGCTGGTCTGTATGTTTGCTATTATGAAGTTCAAAATTAGCATTCTTCATCAAATAGAAAAATACAACTTCATGATAATCTATATTTCTAAAGTAAAAAAATGCTCTTGAATAAATACTAATCTATCAATTTCATAATGAAAGCCAGTTTCTTCATAACATTCTCTAATCACAGCATTACTTGAGGTCTCATTTTGTTGTATTCCACCGCCAACTGTATAATAACAATCATAATCATCACTTTTTGCAAGTAATAGTTTGCCGTCATAAATTATTAATGCGGCTGCTCGTAGAGAAAAATTACCACTAGGATTTTGATATCCAACATCCATAAAAAATTCTCCCTAAATTTTATATAATCGTATATTTTATACTCACCAGAAACCAAAAATATCAATAAAACTATCAATATACCATAAATTTACAGCAATATTCTGTCTGCTATCTCCTCAATAGATAGACCGCTCGTATCGATAGAATTTTCCATTGATAAAAAATAGGGTAATGATTTTAAGCTTACTTCAAGCCATTCATCCGTTCTCCATTCGCAGTTTTTATCATTTTTCCATCGCTTAATCAGAGTCTCCTTATCGCACATCAGTGTAACGCTTTTAATTTCTATTTGTAGTTTCGAAATCCCTTCTATAATGCTTTGATATACCCATTGATTATCCATCAACCATACCAATACTATCATTTGACACACTGAACATTTTCTATAGTTGTCAATCATATGAAGAATATTATCTATTGCCATAGTTTTTGTTTCACGATTTCCAACAAATGGATGGATATCTAAACACCAATCACCGTCAATAAACGCCGTTCCCTTATTTGTTTCAGCAATATATTTGCCTACTGTAGTTTTCCCAACGCCCATAGGTCCATTTAGAATTATTACTTTCATCTCAAATTCTCCAATCAAGATTAAGCCGTACTTTAGCCAGTTTTAAATTTATTTTTTATAGTTGAATTATACCATATTTCCGCCATTTTTTCAATCACAGCCATTAGACATACGTTCTAGTATATGTTTAAAAAGCTCATAAAACATCCTTGTCTCTTCTTCATCAAAATCCCCTACACCAGAGCTTGTAATCATAGAAGTAACGATATTTGTCATATCCTCTTCTGTAATAGTACGTTCATTCTGTATCTCATCACTTTGTGTTTTTATCGATGATAACATCTCTTGAAATTCCGTCTGGCTTATATCTTTTGGTTCGTTACCATAATCTTCTTTTATATCCTTTAGCATAGACATAAAGATATTACGGAGCTTATTCAAATCAGCTTCATCGCCACCAATTTTCGCAGCATTTAGTTGACGAATATCAAGTCTTGCTTCTTTGCCTTTCTCTGGATGGTCTTTGATAAAATCCTTGATACTTGCAGTTGCAAGATTAATTACATCATTTCTTGACTGTATCTTTCACTTTATTTATTGTGCATATAAGATTATTAGCTTACAATATTATAGAGAGGCGTTGATACATATAGATATTGAGATTCAGAAGCCGAATCGCTTCAAAGACTTATTACATAAGATTTAAAATAAATCAGAAGATATATTATTCTCCATTATTCAGAATATACACATTATAAAAAATCTCTTTATAGCCTCTGAATATAAAGGACTGTTTTCAAGATAGTATATAATAGGTGCTGTATCAACAAACACTCTTTTAAAGTCTGTCATTATCTCTCATCTCCCTTATATATTCATCTGCATTTCTGCCTGTTCTGCTCTCTAACTGTTACATATCTATTTCCATATCTTTTTCAAGCTGTCTTTCTGTTCATCTGTATCCTTTACCAACATTATATCCTCTCTTTCCCTATATATGAATACATATAACCATCAACATCAATCTGTATTATATGTACTCATATATAGTATATCTCAATCATCTGTGATTTCCGTAAATTTATTACTGTATGACCATTTTATTCAACAAATTATATGTAATCCTTTTTAATATTCTGCTCTTACACTTCTTATCTATCTGACATATTAAGTGTGGCTCTTGTCTGTGGCTTATAACTGATTCGTTCTGTTTGCCTTCTTCAAGAGTTTGAATCCGTCTGTAAATAAACCCATTGTCTCTAACTTTGCTTTCTTATCTGTGAAAGCCCGCCGGGAACATCACCCAACGGGCTTGTTCCCGACCCTATTGTCAGATACATATGAATAGTTGTGTTTATCCTGCTAACACTAATAGTATATACATTGACTTGATAACAAAATTTATGTATAATTTTGTTATCAGACAAGGAGGTGTTTTTATGCCAACCATCAAATCAAGTGCTGATTTAAGGAATAATTACAATGAAATTTCTACATT
>ENA-OQOA01000791-OQOA01000791.1-human-gut-metagenome-genome-assembly--contig:-NODE-791-length-11827-cov-2.314786_pt1 | contig 11827 bp, 12 predicted proteins | sample MGYA00242633_ERZ504888 | MGnify/ENA primary metagenome ERZ504888 (study PRJEB26092, sample SAMD00036372) | human gut metagenome | host: Homo sapiens | study: EMG produced TPA metagenomics assembly of... | reverse complement strand
GTTCCACCTCTTCCCATTCCGAACAGAGAAGTTAAGCCTTGTCACGCCGATGGTACTGCGTCACAGTGGGAGAGTAGGTAGCTGCCGTTTTTGATTGAAGCCTCCGGACTTGAAGAAGTTCCGGAGGTCTTTTTTTTGTATATGCACGCATGTGGCGGAGTCTAGTAACGGAAATAATCCTATGTTCTGTAACATGAATATGGTATATTTTTCTCTTTTTGCAGTTACTTTTAGTGTAAATTCTATCATTAAATTCTTTTTCTATCATTGATTTTTGTACTTTTGGGCTATTCTTTTTGAATTTATTGAAGAAAGAAAGTGTTAAAACTCAAAAAAATATCTTCTAAGAATATGGAAAATAAAATTCAGGAGCTTACCGATAAGATTTATCGTGAAGGTGTGGAAAAAGGAAATGAAGAAGCACAGCGACTTATTAGTAGTGCTCGCGATGAAGCAGCAAAGATTGTAGAGGATGCCCGTAAGGAAGCTGAGTCTATTCTCGCTGTGGCTCGGAAGTCAGCCAAGGAAACTGCCGAAAATACACAATCAGAAATTAAATTGTTTGCCGGACAAGCAGTAAATGCATTGAAGACCGAAATAGCTACCTTGTTGACCAATGAGGTAGTCAGTGAAAGTGTGAAAGGATTTGTGGCAGATAAGGAGTATCTGAATAAGTTTATTGTTTCATTAGCTGCCCAATGGTCTGCTAACGAATCTATCGTGATCTCTACCGCAGATGCCGAAGGACTTAAGAAATATTTTGCAGCGAATGCAAAAGCTTTGTTGGATAAAGGAGTGAGAATAGAAGAAGTGAACGGAACGAAATCACTTTTTACTATCTCACCAGCTGACGGCTCTTACAAAGTGAACTTCGGTGAAGAGGAATTTGAAAATTATTTCAAGGATTTCCTTCGTCCTCAATTAGTAGAAATGTTGTTTTAAAACGGGACTATGACAAATTAATTATTGCCTGGTAGCCGGTTTGCCGGATCTTTCGTTGGAGGATGGCAAACTGAACTATACAGTGGCTAATTTTAAATCGGAAATCTATTCGGAATTATCGGAAAAGGATAGGAAGTTAATCGACTTGTTCTATTTGAAATTCGATAATGCTAACCTGTTGAAACTGTTGAAAGATAAGGAAGCTGCGACAGATTTTGAGGGGAATTATTCTCAGAATGAGTTGCTGGCGCTTATCAGTTCGGTGCGTGAAGGCGATGCTCCGGATAAGAGATACCCATCTTATCTTTATGAATTTATTACTGCTTATTTGGCTCTTTCCGCAGAGGAACTCTATCGTGCGGAAGATATGTTATCTGCCTGCTATTATGCGTATGCCATGAACTGCGGTAATCAATTTGTTTCCTCCTGGTTTGAATTTAATTTGAATATCAATAATATACTGGCTGCCTTAACTGCACGTAAATATAAAATGGACGTATCTCAGGTAGTAGTGGGCAAGACGGATGTGAGTGAGATGGTTCGTACATCGAATGCCCGAGATTTCGGTTTGTCCGAAATACTGGAATATTTTGAGCAGGTACTCCGTATCAGCGAAATTGAAGAATTAGTGGAAAGGGAAAAGAAGATAGATTTGTTGAAATGGAACTGGATGGAAGACGCTGTCTTTTTCAACTATTTTACTGTGGAGCGGATTTTCGTGTTTTTGTTGAAACTGGAAATGATTGGCCGTTGGATTTCTATGGATAAGGAAAAGGGAAGCGAACTGTTCCGTCAGATTATTGATAAATTGAAGGACGAGATACAGATTCCCGCAGAATTCAGATAATAAACAGATTAAAGATATATGGCAACAAAAGGAACTGTTAGTGGCGTAATAGCCAACATGGTTACTCTTACCGTTGACGGACCGGTGGCACAGAATGAGATTTGCTACATTCTGACTGGCGGAGACCGGTTGATGGCAGAGGTTATTAAGGTAGTAGGCAGCAATGTTTATGTGCAGGTGTTTGAAAGTACACGTGGATTGAAAGTGGGTGCTGAAGCCGAATTTACGGGACACATGCTTGAAGTGACTCTAGGTCCGGGTATGTTGTCTAAAAATTATGATGGTCTGCAAAACGACCTTGATAAAATGGACGGAGTATTCCTGAAACGCGGACAATACACCTATCCATTGGATAAAGAAAGAGTGTGGCATTTTGTACCGTTGGTGAAGGTGGGTGATGAAGTTGGTCCATCGGCTTGGTTGGGACAGGTGGATGAGAACTTCCAGCCATTGAAAATTATGGTACCATTTCAGTTGACAGGTACTTATGAAGTAAAATCTATTGTTCCTGAAGGTGATTATACTATTGAGGATACTGTAGTGGTTCTGACGGACAGAGAAGGTAAAGATATTCCGGTAAACATGATTCAGAAGTGGCCGGTAAAAAAGGCAATGACTAATTATAAGGAAAAGCCGCGTCCTTATAAATTATTGGAAACCGGTGTCCGTGTTATTGATACGGTTAACCCCATTGTAGAGGGGGGAACGGGATTTATTCCCGGTCCGTTCGGTACAGGGAAAACAGTGCTTCAGCATGCCATCTCCAAGCAGGCGGAAGCGGATATCGTAATTATCGCTGCTTGTGGTGAACGTGCGAATGAGGTGGTGGAAATCTTTACGGAGTTCCCCGAACTGGTAGATCCGCATACAGGACGTAAGCTGATGGAACGTACTATCATTATTGCCAATACCTCGAACATGCCGGTGGCTGCCCGTGAAGCGTCTGTGTACACGGCTATGACCATTTCTGAATATTATCGTGCTATGGGGTTGAAAGTCTTGCTGATGGCAGATTCTACTTCCCGTTGGGCGCAGGCCTTGCGTGAGATGTCCAACCGTATGGAAGAGTTGCCTGGTCCGGATGCATTCCCGATGGATATCTCGGCTATTATCTCCAACTTCTACGGACGTGCGGGATATGTGCATCTGAATAATGGTGAAACCGGTTCTATTACTTTTATCGGTACTGTATCTCCAGCAGGTGGTAACTTGAAGGAACCTGTAACGGAGAACACCAAAAAGGTGGCCCGTTGCTTTTATGCCTTGGAGCAGGAACGTGCCGACAGGAAGCGTTATCCGGCTGTGAACCCGATTGACTCTTATTCAAAATATCTGGAATATCCGGAATTTGAGGAATATATCGCCAAACATATTAATGGTGAATGGATTGGTAAGGTGAACGAAATCAAGACAAGATTGTTGCGTGGTAAGGAAATTGCTGAACAGATTAATATTTTGGGTGATGATGGTGTACCTGTAGAATATCATGTAATCTTTTGGAAATCAGAGTTGATTGATTTTGTGATTCTGCAACAGGATGCTTTTGATGAAGTGGATTCAGTGACTCCGATGGAACGTCAGGAAGAGATCTTGAATATGGTAATCGACATTTGTCATACGGAATTCAAGTTTGATACTTTTATTGAGGTGATGGATTATTTCAAGAAGATGATCAACCTTTGCAAACAGATGAACTATGCTAAATATAAATCTGAGCAGTATGAGGATTTTAAGAAGCAGTTACAGGAATTGGTTGCCGAGAGAAGTGTCTGATTTAATTTTAATTTAATTTATAATGAGTAGAGATGGCAACAAAAGCATTTCAAAAGATATATACTAAGATTAGCCAGATTACCAAGGCAACCTGTTCGCTGAAAGCGTCAGGAGTAGGCTATGATGAGTTGGCAATGGTTAATGGGAAATTAGCCCAGGTGGTAAAAATCATGGGTGATGAAGTGACTTTGCAGGTGTTCGAAGGTACGGAAGGTATTCCGACCAATGCTGAAGTCGTATCTTGGGCAAGTCGCCTACACTGAAAGTGAGCGAGCAGTTGGCCGGACGTTTCTTCAACGCTTTTGGTGATCCGATTGATGGGGGACCAGAAATTGAGGGACAGGAAGTGCCTATCGGTGGTCCGTCTGTGAATCCGGTTCGCCGTAAACAGCCGTCGGAACTGATTGCGACTGGTATTGCTGGTATCGATTTGAACAATACGTTGGTATCAGGACAGAAGATTCCTTTTTTTGCTGACCCTGACCAACCGTTTAATCAAGTGATGGCCAATGTGGCATTGCGTGCCGAAACCGATAAGATTATTTTGGGCGGTATGGGTATGACTAATGACGACTACCTGTATTTTAAGAATGTATTTTCTAATGCCGGTGCGCTTGACCGTATTATCAGTTTCGTGAATACTACGGAGAATCCTCCGGTAGAACGTCTGTTGATTCCGGATATGGCGCTGACAGCTGCTGAATATTTTGCAGTGGAACATAATCAGAAAGTGTTGGTGTTGCTGACTGACATGACCAGTTATGCTGATGCGTTAGCTATTGTGTCTAACCGTATGGATCAGATTCCTTCCAAGGACTCTATGCCGGGATCTCTTTATTCGGATTTGGCGAAGATTTATGAAAAAGCGGTACAATTCCCCGCAGGTGGTTCAATCACTATTATTGCGGTGACTACCTTGAGTGGCGGTGATATTACGCATGCCGTTCCTGATAACACGGGTTATATCACTGAAGGTCAGCTGTTCCTACGTCGCGATAGTGATATCGGTAAGGTTATTGTGGACCCGTTCCGTTCGTTGTCTCGTTTGAAACAGTTGGTGAGTGGTAAAAAAACTCGTAAGGATCATCCTCAGGTGATGAATGCTGCCGTACGTTTGTATGCCGATGCCGCCAATGCCAAGACTAAGATGGAAAATGGTTTTGACTTGACTAATTATGATGAACGTACTTTGGCATTCGCTAAAGATTATGCAAATCAGTTACTCGCCATTGACGTGAATCTGGATACTACTGAAATGCTGGATGTTACATGGGGATTGTTCAGCAAATACTTTAAGCCGGAAGAAGTCAATATAAAGAAAGAATTGGTTGACCAGCATTGGAAAAAACAATAAATTAATGAAGAAACATGGCAATAAAGTTTCAATATAACAAGACCTCGCTACAACAGCTTGAGAAGCAGCTCAAGGTCCGTGTGCGTACGCTTCCTATTATTAAAAATAAGGAAAGTGCTCTCCGCATGGAAGTAAAGAGATGCAAGACAGAAGCTGCCGGGTTGGAGGAAAGGCTTGAAAAACAGATTCAGGCATACGAGGCCATGTTCGCACTTTGGAATGAATTTGATGCTTCATTAATAAAAGTGAGTGATGTTCATTTGGGTATAAAGAAGATTGCCGGTGTACGAGTTCCCTTGTTGGAAAACGTAGACTTTGACATTCGTCCTTACAGTCTGTTCAACAGCCCGAAATGGTATTCCGATGGAATACATTTGTTGAAAGGATTGGCACAGACTGCTATTGAAAGGGATTTATGCTTGCCAAACTGAACCTGCTGGAACATGCGCGTAAAAAGACCACTCAGAAAGTGAATCTTTTTGAGAAAGTGCAGATACCCGGATACCAGGATGCTCTGCGAAAGATTAAACGATTTATGGAGGATGAAGAGAACTTGTCCAAGTCATCGCAGAAGATTCTGAAATCTATTCAAGAGAAAAGAAAGGAGGCAGAGGCATGATTACAAAAATGAAGAAGTTGACTTTCCTTATTTATCATAAGGACTATGAATGTTTCCTGCAAAGTGTCCGTGACTTGGGCGTAGTCCACGTGGCAGAAAAAGCGCAGGGGACAGCGGAGAATGCCGAACTTCAAGAGAGCATCCGTTTGTCCGACCGCTATGCTTCAACTATTAAGTTTCTGCAAGGTTTTAATGCTGAATTGCAAGAACAGGAGGGAGATGTAGCTCGTGGAGAGAAAGGGCTGGAAGAAGTGGAGGCACTACAACTGGAGAAAACCCAGTTGCAGCATCAGTTGCAGGTTTGCGACAAAGAGCGTGCCGCGTTAGAGGTATGGGGAGATTTCGATCCTGCATCGGTTATGCGGTTGCAAGAAGTTGGATATCAAGTGAATTTCTATATTTGCTCAGAGAAGAACTTTAATGAGGAATGGTTGGATACGTACTATGCTACGGAGATTAACCGTATTGGCTCACGCATTTATTTCATTACCATAACCAAAGAAGGATCGTTGCCCGAATTGGAAGTGGAATCGGTCAAATTGCCAGTAATGTCTTTGAGTCGGCTCGCTGTCAGATGTGAAAGTTTGGAACAGCAAATGAAGAGTGTGGATGATAAGTTGGCTGCTATAGCAGGAGAAAAACTTCTTTCTTTGCAAGTTGCACAAGCCAATGTCCGCTCGCAGATAGAATTCTCAAAAGTGGTGCTAAGTACAGAACAGGCTGCAGATAACAAATTGATGTTGTTACAGGGGTGGGCACCGGCTACGCAGATTCCGGAGATTACTAATTTTCTGAATCAGCAGGAGGCGTACTTTGAAATTGCTGATCCTACGCCGGAGGACAATGTTCCTATTCAGTTGAACAATAAAGGGTTCTTTCGTCTGTTTGAACCGATTATGAAGCTGTATATGCTTCCTAAATATAATGAACTGGATTTGACGCCGTTCTTTGCCCCTTTCTTTATGCTCTTTTTCGGGCTGTGTCTGGGCGATTCGGGCTATGGTCTGTTTATGGTATTAGGAGTGACAGTTTATCGTATGTTGGTGAAGAATATCGGTGCTTCCATGAAGCCCATCTTAACTTTGGTGCAGATTTTGGGTACTTCTACTTTCTTCTGCGGTATGCTGACAGGTACTTTTTTCGGATTCAATCTGTATGGTAATGATATTCCGTTCTTTAACAAGATGCGTGATTTGTTCTTCTTGGACAATCAATGGATGTTTAATCTTTCATTGATTTTGGGAGCGGTACAGATTATTTTCGGTATGATACTGAAAGCGGCTAATCAGATTATTCAGTTCGGATTGAAATATGCATTGTCAACTATCGGATGGATTATTGTATTGGTAAGTACAGCTTTGGCATTCCTATTGGGAGATACCATGCCGATGGGAGGAACTGCTCATTTGGTAATTCTGGGGCTTGCCGGTGTGCTGATTTTCTTGCTCAACAGTCCAGGAAAGAATATTTTCCTCAATATCGGTTTGGGGTTGTGGGATTCCTACAATATGGCAACCGGTCTGCTGGGTGATATCCTTTCGTATGTGCGTTTGTTTGCTTTAGGCCTGTCGGGTGGTATTCTTGCCAGTGTATTCAATAGTCTGGCGGCTGGAATGAGTCCTGATAATGCAATTGCAGGTCCGATAGTGATGGTATTGATTTTCTTGATAGGTCATTCTATCAACATGTTTATGAATATATTGGGAGCAATGGTTCATCCGATGCGTCTGACTTTCGTGGAGTTTTTTAAGAATTCGGGTTACGAAGAGGGGGCAAGGAGTACAAGCCTTTTAAGAATTAAAGAATGAGAATAAAGAATTAAAAGCTGTATAAGCTTTTTTCGGCATTGTCATTTTGAATAAATGTTGTATTCCTGTGTAGACAGAGAAGCCAGAAAGGGAGAATCTGAAGATAGTATGCAGATCTTTCGCTAAGTTCAGGATGACATGAAAATATTCCTTTTAGGAGGAGTTTGATAAAATAAAGAATTTAAAATTAAAAAATAGAAGAATTATGGAAATGAATTTATTGATTGCTTATGTAGGCATCGCAATTATGGTTGGTTTATCAGGTATCGGTAGTGCGTATGGTGTGACTATCGCAGGTAATGCATCTATCGGTGCATTGAAAAAGAATGATAGTGCATTCGGTAACTTCTTGGTGTTGACTGCGCTTCCTGGTACACAGGGGCTGTATGGTTTTGCTGGTTACTTCATGTTCCAGAGCATTTTCGGTGTTCTGACTCCGGCTATTACAGGTATTCAGGCTGCTGCCGTGTTGGGTTCCGGTATTGCTTTGGGACTTGTAGCTCTTTTCTCCGCTATCCGTCAGGGGCAGGTTTGCGCTAATGGTATCGCTGCCATTGGTCAAGGACATAATGTATTTGGCAATACATTGATTCTGGCCGTTTTTCCTGAATTGTATGCTATTGTTGCTTTGGCTGCAACCTTCTTGATGGGATCTGCATTGGCTGCGTAATCAGATTAGTTTTTTTTATATAGGCGGTTATTTCCTGTTTTTATGGAAATAGCCGCTTTTTTTATTCTAATGTAAGGCAGAACCTTAAAATATTTATTATTGTAGCTGATATCAGTATTTTTTGTGAAGATTGTTAGAGCGAAATGATTGAATGTTAATTCAGAAACTGTCTGAATAACATAAAGTTGCAAAAAACTTTATTATCTCATTGAAAATATGTACCTTTGCGACCGAATTAAGATTAGTTAATAGATGGCAAAAGAATTGTTAGCCCCTGATTATATCTTCGAAGCAAGTTGGGAGGTATGTAATAAAGTAGGGGGAATTTATACAGTGTTGTCCACTAGGGCCAAAACACTGCAGGAAGCATTCAAAGACAAAGTCTTTTTCATAGGACCCGATTTTTGGGCAGGAAAGGAAAACCCTTTGTTCAGTGAAAATGAGAATCTTTGTGCGGCATGGCGTGAACATGCTTTGAAGAAAGATGGACTGAAAGTTCGTGTGGGGCGACTGGAATATTCCGGGAGAGCCTATCGTTATATTGGTGGATTTTTATCCTTTCTTCTCTAAAAGAATGAAATATATGGCCGGATGTGGGAGAATTTCAAAGTCGATTCACTTCATGCTTATGGAGATTACGACGAAGCGTCTATGTTTTCTTATGCAGCCGGAAAAGTGGTTGAAAGCTTTTATCGTTTCAATTTGACCGAAAATGATAGAGTCATTTATCAGGCACATGAATGGATGACAGGTATGGGCGCCCTTTATTTGCAGAAAGCGGTACCCGAAATAGCTACTATTTTTACTACTCACGCTACTTCTATAGGCCGGTCTATCGCCGGAAACAATAAACCTCTTTACGATTACTTATTTGCTTATAATGGTGACCAGATGGCTCGTGAACTCAATATGGAGGCAAAGCATTCTATTGAGAAGCAGACTGCGCATCATGTGGATTGCTTTACTACGGTTAGTGAAATTACCAACAATGAATGCAAGGAGTTGTTGGACAAGCCGGCAGATGTGGTGTTGATGAATGGGTTTGAGGATGATTTTGTTCCGCAAGGCCGTACGTTTACCGCCAAGCGTAAGAAAGCTCGTGCTGCGATGTTGAATTTGGCTAATAAATTGCTGGGCTTGACGATGAGTGATGATACTCTTATTGTGGGCACAAGCGGTCGTTATGAGTTTAAAATAAAGGTATCAATGTCTATTTGGAGTCTTTGAACCGATTGACCCGTGATAAAAATTTGAAAAAAGAGGTGCTGGCATTTATTAATGTACCAGGTTGGGTGGGGGACCCTCGTGAAGATTTGGTGGAACGTTTGAAAAGCAAAGAAAATTTCACAACTCCGTTGGAGTGCCCGTTTATCACACATTGGTTGCATAATATGAGTCATGACCAGGTACTTGATATGATGAAGTATTTGGGAATGTCCAATTCGGCGGAATCTAAGGTAAAAGTAATATTTGTACCTTGTTATCTGGATGGAAAGGATGGCATCTTGAATTTGGAATATTATGATTTGGTGTTGGGGAATGACTTGAGTGTTTATCCTTCCTATTATGAACCTTGGGGGTATACACCATTGGAAAGTGTAGCATTCCATGTACCTACTATAACAACTGATTTGGCCGGATTTGGTTTGTGGGTAAATTCGTTGAAGGGTAGATACTGTGAGTTGAAAGATGGTGTGAAAGTTATCCATCGCTCGGATTACAACTATTCTGAAGTAGCGGATGTTATAAAGGACACCATATCGGAATTTTCGGGATTGCCGGAAAATGTAATCAAGACTATGCGTAAAAATGCGGCGGACATTGCGGAAAAGGCATTGTGGAAGCATTTTATCAAGTATTATTATGAAGCTTATGATGTGGCATTGCATAATGCACAGAAAAGGCTTATTATGAATAGCTAATTAATTATTAATAAATAATTTGAGAGACATGAAAATCAAAGTAAGTAATGCGAATACTCCTAATTGGAAGGAAGTTACAGTAAAATCACACATTCCCGAAGAACTGAAGAAGTTGGAGGAAATGGCTCGTAACATCTGGTGGGCATGGAATTACGAAGCAACAGACCTGTTTTAGAGATTTTAGATCCTGTGACTTGGAAAGAAGTGGGGCAGAATCCCGTTGCTTTATTGGAACGTTTGAGCTATGAAAAGCTGGAGGCATTAACCCAGGATAAGGTGATTGTAAAGCGCATGAACGATGTATATGCTAAATTTAAAGCTTATGTAGATGCTAAGCCGGATAGCAAACGTCCTTCTGTAGCCTATTTCTGTATGGAGTATGGTTTGACACATGTTTTGAAAATCTATTCCGGTGGTCTGGGTATTTTGGCCGGTGACTACTTGAAAGAAGCATCAGACAGTAATGTAGATATGTGCGGTGTTGGCTTCTTGTATCGTTATGGATATTTTAGCCAGAGCCTTTCAATGGATGGTCAGCAGATTGCTAACTATGAATCACAGAATTTCGGTAGCCTGCCTATTGAACGTGTAATGGATGAAAACGGACAGCCGATGGTGGTCGATGTTCCTTATTTGAACTATTTCGTTCATGCATATGTATGGAAGGTAAATGTAGGACGTGTTCCTTTGTATCTGCTGGATACTGATAATGAAATGAACAGCGAATTTGATCGCCCTATCACATATCAGTTGTATGGTGGAGACTGGGAGAACCGTTTGAAACAAGAAATCTTGCTAGGTATTGGTGGTGTGTTGCTGTTGAAGAAACTGGGCATTAAGAAAGATGTTTATCATTGTAATGAAGGACATGCTGCTTTGTGTAATGTGCAGCGTTTGTGTGATTATGTAGAAAGCGGGCTGACATTTGACCAGGCTTTGGAAGTAGTTCGTTCTTCTTCTTTATATACGGTTCATACTCCGGTTCCTGCGGGGCATGACTATTTTGATGAAGGCTTGTTTGGAAAATATATGGGTGGTTATCCACAGCGTATGGGGATTTCTTGGCAGGATTTGATGGACTTAGGTCGTATTAATCCGGGTGATGCAGGCGAACGTTTTTGTATGTCTACATTTGCTTGTAATACTTGTCAGGAAGTAAACGGTGTAAGCTGGCTGCATGGCAAGGTTTCTCAGGAGATGTTCTCTGGAATTTGGAAAGGCTATTTTCCTGAAGAAAGTCATGTAGGTTATGTGACTAATGGCGTTCACTTCCCGACATGGAGTGCTACTGAATGGAAGAAACTATATGCTAAGCATTTTGCTCCTAACTTCCTGGAAGATCAATCTAATGAGAAAATTTGGGAAGCTATTTATAATGTAGCCGATGAAGAAATTTGGGAAACCCGTATGGCTTTGAAGCACAAATTGGTTGACCATATTCGTAAGCAGTTCAGTGAAAGCTGGTTGAAGAATCAAGGTGATCCTTCACGCATTGTTTCTCTGATGGAAAAGATTAATCCAAATGCCTTGTTGATTGGTTTTGCCCGTCGTTTTGCTACTTACAAACGTGCACATCTGCTGTTTACTGATTTGGAACGTTTGTCTAAGATTGTGAATAATCCTGATTATCCGGTACAGTTCTTATTTGCAGGTAAGGCTCATCCACATGATGGTGCAGGTCAAGGGTTGATCAAGAAGATTGTGGAAATTTCCCGTCGTCCGGAATTCTTGGGCAAAATCATCTTCTTGGAAAATTATGATATGCAGTTGGCACGTCGTTTGGTTTCAGGTGTTGATATTTGGATGAATACTCCTACCCGTCCTTTGGAAGCTTCCGGAACATCAGGCGAGAAGGCTTTAATGAATGGTGTTGTTAATTTCTCTGTGCTTGA